>Ga0209518_1003445_pt1 | contig 13546 bp, 13 predicted proteins | sample RifGroB1_FD_183993 | JGI IMG/M metagenome (GOLD analysis project Ga0209518, IMG submission 183993) | Groundwater microbial communities from Rifle, Colorado, USA - Groundwater B1 (SPAdes) (version 2) | ecosystem: Environmental > Aquatic > Deep subsurface > Groundwater | place: Rifle, Colorado... | reverse complement strand
GGAATTTGCAAGAAAGAATAAGATTAAGAAATTCTTGTTCAGTTCTTCCAGAGAAACCTACGGCAATATAAACATTAAAAGTTATAAGGAATTAGAAGCTAGACATTATAATGCTGAAAGTCCTTATGCTATGTCGAAATTATGCGGAGAAGCAATGATTATTGCTTGGAATAAATGTTATGAAATGAAAGGAATAATTTTAAGATTATCAAATGTATTTGGAAAAAATGATCCCAACGATAGATTTGTGCCTCGTATGTTTAAACTTATTCCCAAAAACAAACCAGTAGAAATTTACGGCAAGGACAAGGTTCTCGACTTCACATATATTGATGATTGTGTTTCAGGAATACTTCAAGTAATAAAAAACTATGACAAGCTCGCAAAACAAGAAGTCCCAATATTTAACCTCGCATACGGGCGTGGAGAGAAACTTGTGGATGTTGCTCAATATATTAAGGATAAATTTAATTCTAAGAGTAAAATTAATATACTTAAAAATCATGTTGGCGAAGTGGTATATTATAAAGCTGATATTTCCAAAATAAATAAATTAATAGGATTTAAGCCTAAATTCAATGTTTATCAGGGCGTTGATCGGATGATGGAAATTAGTGAAACGGATTCAGTTCTTAGTGCTCTTAAAAAGCTTTATGCAAAATAAATATAAAATCTTAATGTTTGGTAACTTGGATGGGTTAAGTTACGGACAAATTCGGGATGAAGTTTTTATAGGCGAAGCCCTTGAGAAGTTGGGGCATACTGTTTATAGAAACGACGAATCAAAACTAGCTGAGGTGGATTTAATACTAGCATTTAAATCTAATTCATTTAATTCTCAATATGTCAGGGATTGGAAATCTGCTACTAAAGCCCCTGTATTTATATGGACATTTGACAATATGGACCGCTTCCAATGGTTTTACGAAACAGCTAAAGAATGTGATATGTGGTTAGGAGAGGAAATAGGACGGGATGATAAATTTAAACAAGAAAAAATTCCATTCTATCGGTTTCCAAACCATGCCGTAAATCCAGATATATTTTATCCAAGGCAATTACCTCCAGAGTATGATGTGACTTTCACGGGTACTGGATACTTTCCAGAGCGAACAGAGATGCTACGAGCGATAGAGGACGAAGGATTTGACTTGCATATATTTGGTAATTCTGAAGCAAGCTGGAAAGAACAAGGATTTAAAAATGTTCACGGCCCCGCTTTTGATAATCAATTGGCCGAGGTAGTTTCAAAATCTAAAATCGTAGTAGGAATATCAAATACATTTCTTGCCGGATATTGGTCTATCCGTCCTGTTCAGGTAATGCTTTGTAAAGGATTTATGATAGATAGATATCAACCCTTAATGGAGCAAGAACTAAAAGACGGAATAGAGTATTGGTCAACTCATGAAGAACTTATACAAAAAATAAGATATTATCTTGATAATACCATAGCCAGATTAGATGTAGAACAAAGAGGTTACGAGATAGCCACACAAAACCTTACAAACCTGCAAAGATGTAAAGAGCTTATAATTTTGTTTGAACGATATAAGCAAATTGGGGATAAGATTCTTGGTAGATCTATTTAGGCCATATTTAAATACACAGCTTATCAAAGAAGAATTAAGCAAATTATTTGATGGCAAAACAATAGGCGAGGGACCGAGGGTGAAAGAGTTTGAGGAAAAAGTTGCGAATTATCTTGGACAGATTAATCTTGCAATGGCTTCTTTTAAAGTTCATACTGTGGCGGTGAATTCTGGTACATCCGCTTTGCACCTTGCTTATATTTTGGCTGGAATTAAAAAAGATGACGAAGTTATTGTTCCTGTTCTTACTTGTACTGCAACCAATCATCCCTTACTTTGGCTGGGTGCAAAACCAATATTTGCTGATATTGAGCCTGATACTTTATGCATTTCTGCTGATGATATTGAGTCGAAAATCACAGCTAAGACAACTGCTATTGTTGTTATGCACAACGGTGGCCATCCTTGCGATATGCGTAGGATTATGGATATTGCAGAGAGGAATAATTTGAAGGTAATAGAAGATTGTGCTCAGGCTTTTGGCGGAGAATATGATGGACAAAAATTGGGAACATTCGGAGATTTTGGGATATTTTCTTTTCAGGCGATTAAGCATGTAACTACAGGGGATGGTGGTATGCTTATTTGTCGGAATGAAGGGGATGCAAAACGAGCAAAGAAATTAAGATGGTATGGTATAGATAGGGATCTTCGTAGAGAAAGAAACACTCTTATACCCGATAAGTTTAATCCATTTTGGCAGAGAGCAATGACGTTTGATGTAGAAGAAACGGGATTCAAGATGCACATGAACGATATTGCCGCAACCATAGGACTTTGTAATTTTGAAAAAATTAACGAGATATTAAATCAACGAAAATTATTTGCAAATATATATAGAAAAGAATTAACTATATTGGAATCTGGGTTTAATATCAAACTTTTGGAAGAACAGCCAGGACATGCTAATTGGCTATTTCAAATTTTAGTGGACAATGTGTATAAGTTTCAAGAATTTATATCTTTGAGAGGAATTGAAACCAACCAAGTGCAGATACGAAACGATTATTACAAAATTTTTGGCGGAGAGAAACTCAATTTGCCAAATATGAATAGTGTTGAAACTAAATATGTCAGCTTGCCTATACACAATAATTTATCTGAGGAAGATATTTATAGTGTAGTGGACGCTGTAAAGGAATATGCACAAACTTAATTTCGGGTGCGGTAAAGATATAAAAAACGGCTGGGAGAATTTGGATATTCTTCCATTAAAGGGAGTAGATATCGTAAGAGATTTTAAACGAGGCATACCCCGTAATGATAGCTACTATAAAGAAGTTCTTGCACAATATTCTTTGACACAGGTAGCTGATAGAAACGATTTTATTTTCCTTATGAATGAATTTTGGAGGGTATTGAGAAAAAATGGTATACTTACTATAGTAGTACCAGACGCAAGACATTCAGATACGGCGAGTTATAATGATCCAATGGATTGTCGATATTTTACATCAGATACTTTTGATTATTTGAATGTGGATCATTATAGATATACTGCGTTTGAATATGGGTTTCAACCTTGGCATATTATAGAAATTAAATCAGAGAGAACTAATAGATTAAAGGTTCAGATGACACCAGCAAATAAATGAAGATCGCAATATTTGACGGAGTAAATAAATTCACTCAGCCATTGATAGACGACTGGACAGCACAAGGGCATGAGATCAAGAAAGATAAATCATGGGATCCGAGATTAGTTTCTTGGGCCGATGCGACCTTCTTTGAGTTTTGTGACATTTCGATTCAGAGAGCATCTGATCCAAACGATAGTTTTTATCAGAATCCTGAATTTGGAAAACAACCACAGGGCAAAAAAATCATAGTGCGAGCACACGACATCGATATTCATGTTGGACAGCTTGGTCGGGTGCAGTGGGAATTTGTAACAGATTTGGTGTTTGTTGCAAAGCACTTGATGGACAAGGCACTTTCTGAAATCACATTACCTTCCAATGTCAAAGTACATTTAATAAAGCATGGAATAGATACTAGTAAGTTTACATTTCAAGAAAGATATCCAGGACACGAAATTGCGTGGATAGGTAACATCAATGAGGCTAAGAACCTTCCTCTGGCTTTATATGTAATGGCAGAGCTTCCAAGATACTATACTTTGCATGTTGTGGGTACTGGACTATCAAGCTGGAAAAAGTATTATGTTGAAAATTATATAAAAAGAAATCACTTGAATGTTGAGTTTATAGATCACGTTGAAAGTATTAACGATTTTTTGCAAGATAAAAATTATTTATTGCATACATCTGGTAAGGAGGCATTTTCCTATATTGTCGGAGAAGCTTGTGCCGTTGGCGTAAAGCCAGTAATCCATAATTTTTGGGGCAGTGAAAATGTTTGGCCGAGGAGTTGGATTTGGAATACCGTGTCAGAGGCAGTACAAGCAATCATAAACCCAAGCGTTCATGATTCACAAGAATATAAAAATTACATAGAACAAAATTATCCTTTTGCGGATATGCTCCAAAAGTATAATGATATTTTAAATAAGTAAATGCTTACTAAAGAGAACTTTAAAATGGATTTTGTAATCCCATATTTAAATTACGATGGAATTTTAAAAACATTAAGTAGTATTAGAAAACATACCCCAGAACATAATATAGGAAAAATTATTCTCATTGATCAAGGTAAGGAATATTTAAAAGAAGCTGATGAGTTTGTAGATCTGCATTTATTTACGAGGGGTATAAATATAGGTTTTGCAAAAGCAATGAATTGGGGGCTTAGGCTTTCTGACGCTGAATACACGGCGTGTTGGAATGATGATGCCGAGTGTATCAACGCTAAGTGGATAGAGGGAATAGTGGAAACTTTTAATAGATATTCAACCGCACTTTGCGTCAATCCCGCCTCACCTAGAAATCCTATTTCTAGCGGTGCTCCTCCTGCTAGTGCAGAGGGGTACGATTATAAAGAAGAATGGACTACTGAAGAATACGACGAAATGGTAACCAATCTAGGGAGAGGATATATAATAGATGGTATTTGTATGTTTGCGACTATTTTTCATAGGGCGAGATTGGATAAAGTACAAGGAGTAGTACCAGGAAAATCTTGGTTTGATGAAGTGTTTCATAGTGGCGGCGAAGATTATGACCTCAACAGACGTGGATATCTTACAAAAAATTTAGATAATAATTATGGAGGGTATAGATGTTTAGGAACAAATCTTTCGTATATTTTTCACTGGTGGTATTCGACCAAGAAAGAAGATACTGGAGAAGCAGGTGTTAAATATGATGGAGGAACATTTATAAAAAAATGGCGAGGAGACTTACCAGAAAATGAAAACCCCGATATTTATGGACATAATGGACTACAAGAAATTCCACAAAATATAATTAGACCTTGGTAAATGCCCGAAATAAAAATTATTAAAGTCAGAAACGCAGATAATCGACATCCTATAGTAGACATAATTCTGCCAGTTTATAAACACCCAGAACTAACCCAAAAATGCTTGGATAGTATTGCCGAGCACACTGTTAACTACAACGTGATTATAGTTGATAATAGCGAAGATAATGTCGGCGTAGTCAAAGCAGAAAACTTGGGAATCCAAGAAAGCAAGAATGATTATGTTTTGATAGTTGGAAACGATACAACATTTTCCTCCAATTGGCTAGAGAATATGTTCTTGCCTTTTAAGGAAGATGAGAGAATAGGAATCGTGGGATCGCTATTTAAACACTCTACTAATTATCAGACACGAGAACACTTTGGCGAGACTGATGAAAAATGGAGATTGGTTCCCATAGGAGATACGGTGAATTTCTCATGTACGCTCATTAAGAAAGAAATGTTTAATAAATTCGGATTGCTAGACGAAAATTTCTTTTTGGGATTTGGAGCGGATGATGATTTTTGCCGAAGAGTGTTTAGGGGTGGACATAGACTTGCCATAAATATGCAGAATATTATTTATCATGAAGGCAGGGCTACTCTTAAAGAGATTCCCAATTGGGAAGAAATGGCCAAAAAAGAAAAAGAATATTATATTGAAAAATGGAATCTTCAAAGAATTATAAAATAATATTTATCCCACTGAGTTACGATGGATATATGATAAACTCCGGAAGCGAGAGAATACGATGTAAGTGGTTAACTCCTTACTTAAATGCAGATATATATAGTGGTCAGGATTTAGAAGATTACGATGTAATAATTTATCAGAAGTGTTATTTGAAAGCAAGAGAACTAGTTAGAAAGCACCAAGATAAGATTCAAATATTTGATGTGTGCGATCCTATATGGCTGGGCGAGACTTCCAAAGAGTTTCATGAGATGGCCAAGTTATGTAATCTTATTACGACATCTACTCAAGAACTAACACACGAACTGATTAAACTGGGTTATGAATCTTATCCTATATTGGACAAAATAGATTTTAATTATTTCAAAGGGATCAAGAAAGTTCACGAGGATAAACCTATTTGGCTAACATGGTTTGGGTACGCTGATAGATTTGATGAGGTTAGGAAACTAATTCCATATATAGAAGAAAATCATATACCTCTTTTGATAATAGCTGATAAGCCCGTGGGCTACGGAAGGTTCGTTCAATGGAATGAACAGACATGGCTTAAAGATATTATCAAAGGAGATATAGTTTTAAATCCTCAAAGAGAGTTTAAAACTCATATTTACACAAATAAATCTTTGACTGCTTGGGCGTTGGGTATGCCTGTCGCTGAAAATGAAATAGATATTCAAGGGTTTTCATTTATCGGACACAGACAATCCGAAGTAGATAGAAGATTTGAAGAGGTAAAAAGGGATTGGGATATTTCTCAATCAGCAGAACAATTAATAGGGTTAATTAAACAATATGAAATTTCTAAAAATTAAAGTAAAAATAGATAACATAGGCGGCAAGACGCATTATAGTTACCCACAGCCTGAATACGATATGTTAAAGATTGTTTTCGGACCGCTTTATGAGGGTGGTCTAGAGGATAATTTGCCCGATATATGGGCTAGAGGATCAAAGGAACATTCTTTTGAGTATATTTTGGTTGGTGCAAAAAATGAGAACATTGAACAAGCGTTGGCTAATCCAGATATAGAAGAGCTTGTCGAAGAAGATTTTAGACTATTGGGAAACAAATGGCATGGTCCGGCAGTGGAAAAAATAACAGATGATAAAAAGGTTTTATCTGTTGTTGCTAAATTCGTTAGGGGAGATAAATTGGAACAGGAGGACTTAGATGTTCTTGATCCTAATAGCTCCGCAAAAGGAATAACTAAAAGCCTTTCGTTTGATGAAAGGCTCAATATAAGTAAAACAGATTTTCCTAATTAAATATGGTAAAACTTGATCTTGGATCGGGGTTTCAAAAACCTAATGGTTATATAGGTGTTGATATTGTCAAGGGGGTTGATAATATTATTCATGATTTAAATTATGGATTGCCCTTTGATGATGACTATGCCGATGAGATTAGAGCACATGATATTTTAGAGCATATCAAGCAAGAAAATGTGATATATTTAATGAATGAGATATGGAGAGTGTTAAAACCTAATGGAATATTAGATTTTGATGTACCAGACGCTTCAAGGGGGCAGGCAATGTGGCAAGATCCAACGCACTATTCTCATTGGGTAAAAAATTCATTCTTATATTATGCTAATGATCATTATAGAAAACTCTACAACATCAAGGCGAAATTCTACATAGAAGAATTAAGAGAAATTCAAGTGGAGAAAGGGGAATGGGGAGAATTGTTTAGGGTAGTAGGTAAGTTGAAAGCCATTAAACCAGTTTCTCAAAACTTACTAAAACAATATATTGACAATAATTATATTATAACAACCGACGATCTATGCGTATGTAATTTAAAGAATTTTAAATATTGGGATAAGGTTAAAATTAAATATTCCGAATTAAAGTTAATAGCTTTTACAATCGCAAATCATAGAAATCATGAAAGGATTGACAAGTCAAAAGAATTTAGACAATGGTTTGAAACACATAATAGCTGGGTTGAGATAGGAGTTCATGGATATGATCACCTTTTACCTCAAGAATGTTTTAGGGATGATCAAGAAAAGTATATGAAAGATTCTTTCAAAATCCTCAAGAATTTCTTGCCTAAAGATCCTATATATAGACCGCCAGGATTTAAGTATCTTAACTGGACGGAAGATGTATTACAAAGATTGGGATTCGGCGGTATCGCTCACCAGAACAAGATTAAGTATTTTAATGGCACATATGCAAATGTTTTCAATACGCATTGTACTGAAAAAGATTTTGATATGCCCATAGGAAGATTGTGGAAAGACCTTTAGTTAGTATTATAATGCCTTGTAGATTTAAGCCAGACATTACTGTAGCATGTATAAATACTTTAGAATTATATACCGTATTTTCTAAATTGGTCTTGATACAAGATGGTAATGACCCAAATATGGCATTCGTTTTGGAAGATTATGAAAACTTGATTTATCACGAACAACCACAGGGATGGGTTAAGTCAATCAACGAGGGAATGAATTATATAGATGGGAATAGTGAGTATGTGGTTTTTTCAAACGATGACATTTCTTTTACTCCACATTGGCTTAGTCGGATAATTGATCATTTTGAGAAAGATAAGAATTTAGGCGTAGTGGGACCAACGACAAATCAAGTTGAGGGTAAGCAGCATATAAATTATAACACAAATGATATCTTTGAAGAAGTAAATGAGATTGTCGGATTTTGCATGGTATTTAGAAAAGAAGTTCTTGATCAACTCTATAAACAAGATGGATATTATATGGACGAACGATTTGGTTTTGGCGGACAGGACGATGTAGATATTTGTTGGCGAGCTAAAAAATTAGGATATAAAATCGGAATAGTAAGAGATGTTTTCGTTTATCATTATGGCTCTAAAGCATTTAGGGAATTAATGACAACCGAAGAATCTAAAAAATACGCACAGTCTAAAATTAATATTTTAAAAGAAAAATATGGAAGCATTTAATCCACAAGATTTAGAAAAAATTGAGAATCGATTTGCGGGTGTTACTAAGCCACTTTCATCGCAAAGAAAGCCGAAGGTTTTGATTTGTATTCCCACAATCAGGGGAACGAGTGTAATAAGTTTGACTAAGAATTTAATGTATTGGAAATCTGATGACAGATACGAGGTCGAACTTATTACGGTAGAGAATATGTTTCCGCTTGATAATGCAAGAAACTATGCTGTAAAAGAATTTTTACAATTGGATTATGATTATCTTTGGTTTATTGATGATGATGTCTGCCCACCTAAAGAAGCTTTACATAAATTAGTATCGGCGGATAAAGATATTATAGGTGCTGTAGCATTTTCTATGAGGGCAGAGAATGGGATTAATTTTCCATATCCTGTCACACTTAAATATAACGAGAATAAGGAATATATACTTTTTATTCCAGAACCTTCAAAGGGTATACACGAGGTAGATGCTACGGGCGGAGCGTGTATTCTCTATAAGCGACATGTGTTTGAACACAGAGAAATGGAACGGCCTTATGAGATGTTATATTATCGGGATGGGACATTGAAGCTTACTTGTGATTTTTATATACATCAAAAGACTCAAGCATTGGGGTATAAGACTTATATAGACTTTGATTTGATGTGTTCTCATATTAGGGGAGTAGACATAAAAGGAATCAACGATCTAATGGTCAAAAGGGGAAGTTAATATAAGGGTAGTTCAAAAAAAAAACAAGTTTTTTATAACTCAAATCAATATTTGAGATTGTTTCGTTTTTTAAAAATTGAAGATGGGGCGATAGACTAATGGCCCAAAATGACATTTGGAGTGTGGACGCTACTAGTTTAAAAGTATACAGACATTCGGGTTTTTCGTCTACTATTCATGATTGTTTTTCAAGTCCTTCAAACGCACCAACGGGCGTAGAATTTGATGGCACAGATGCATATACCGCCGAAACTGTAGCAGGTAAGATTTATAGGCATAATGGAATTTCAGCCACGATTGCAGAATCATTTTCTAGTCCAAGTAGCGGAGTAAATGAAATTCGTTTTAGCGGTAGTGATCTTTTGAGTGAGGATGGATCATCGGATAAGATTTATAAGCACAGTGGCTTTTCTTCAACTATTCAAGATTCTTTCTCATCACCGAGCGATAATCCGATAGGATTGGGTATGATAGGGACTGATGTGGTAAGTGCGGATATTAACTCTGGCAGGATTTATCGACACTCTGGATTTTCCGCAACGCTTCACGATTCGTTTAGTTCTCCTAGTACAAACCAATCTGGTACTGATACTGATGGGACAAATGTTTATAGTACGAACTTTACGGGAGATAAAATATATCAACACTCAGGATTCGCAACTACAATAAATGATTCGTTTAGTTCTCCTAGTACAGACCCCACGGGACTTACCGTGGAGAGAGAGGCTGTAACAACAACATCTTCATCGAGTAGTTCTAGTTCTTCTAGTTCTTCGTCTTCTACATCTTCAAGCTCTGTATCTACCACATCTTCAAGTAGTTCAACTTCATCATCATCTAGCTCGACTTCATCAAGTTCGGTATCTAGCTCCTCATCTTCAAGCAGTTCAGTATCTACATCTAGTTCAAGCAGTTCTTCAAGTAGTTCGTCTTCTTCATCAAGTTCTGTTTCTACATCTTCGGTTTCATCATCTACAAGTTCTGTATCGGTTTCTACAAGTTCTTCTAGCTCATCATCATCTTCTAGCTCATCAAGTTCTTCGGTATCAACAAGTTCTAGCTCGGTTTCTTCATCTACAAGTTCAATATCGTCTAGCTCATCAAGTTCTTCATCATCAAGTAGTTCAAGTTCATCGAGTACATCTTCAAGTTCGTCTTCATCATCATCTACTTCATCAACAAGCTCAAGTACAATCCAAGACTTCGGGCCAGAAGTAGTTTACATAAAACAAAGCGATGCTCCTGGGGCAAGGACACCTAGCGGATGGACACTTCAAAGATTAAATACAACAACAAGTTCGTCGTCTTCATCTAGTAGTTCAAGCTCTTCAACGACTACGACAACATAGGGTAAATAATATATACAAGAGTCAAAAAAAAAACAAGTTTTTAAAAACTCAACTAAGTTGAGTGTATTGTGTTATTTGAAAATTAAATATTGGGTGAGAATGAATGGCTGATATTTATAGTTCGGATAGTGCCTCTGACAAAATCTACCACCACTCCGGATTTTCATCCACGATCAATGATAGTTTTTCTAGTCCGAGCGTGGATCCAAGAGAAGTATCATTAGATTCTATAGAGAATATTTATAGTACTGATACCGCTTCGGACAAAATCTACAAACACTCCGGATTTTCATCCACGATCAATGATAGTTTTTCTAGTCCGAGTACTACACCAAGAGGATTATTATTAGATTCTCTAGATAATATTTATAGTACCGATGCCGCTTCGGACAAAATCTACAAACACTCCGGATTTTCATCCACGATCAATGATAGTTTTTCTAGTCCGAGTACTTTCCCAGAAGGAATAACCATGGATATAAATAATAATATTTATAGTGCGGATTTCACTTCCAAGAAAATCTACAAACACTCCGGATTTTCATCCACGATCAATGATAGTTTTTCTAGTCCGAGTACTTTCCCAGTAGGATTATCATTAGATTCTATAGGGGATATTTATAGTGGCGACGTCGACAATGACAAAATCTACCACCACTCCGGATTTTCATCCACGATCAATGATAGTTTTTCTAGTCCGAGTACGAGTCTTTTTGGTATAGAAGAGGACACCAGATTAACCGCACAATCCACAACCTCTAGTTCTTCCAGTTCATCCTCGTCTTCTAGTTCTTCATCGTCTTCATCGTCAACAACTAATACAGACACTACAACCTCTACATCTAGTTCATCTTCGAGTTCTTCGTCAAGTTCGTCAAGCTCTTCATTAAGTTCTAGTTCTAGTTCTAGTTCAAGTTCTATCTCGACATCATCTGTCAGCACCACATCTTCATCGTCAAGTTCTTCATCTTCGTCTTCGAGCAGTTCAGTATCTACATCTAGTTCAAGCAGTTCTTCAAGTAGTTCGTCTTCTTCATCAAGTTCTAGTTCAATATCTACTTCTTCAGTTTCTACATCTTCAAGTAGTATTAGCACCAGCTCTTCAAGCTCATCTTCAAGCTCTAGTGTTAGTACTTCTTCAGTTTCCAGTTCTACATCTAGTTCGTCAAGTAGTAGTTCTTCGTCAAGTAGTAGTTCTTCGTCGAGTAGCAGTTCATCTTCAAGTAGTTCTTTGTCTAGTTCGTCAAGTTCGATTAGTGTTTCATCTAGTTCGTCAAGTTCGTCATCAAGTTCTACGAGTTCTTCTAGTTCAAGTTCCTCTAGTTCAAGTTCTACATCGTCTTCAACTCTTGAATTTGCAGGTCCTAGACCAATTTATATCAAGACAGAATCACCGCAACCAAGAGTACCGAAAGGATTTAGCGATATTAGATTGCTTTCAACCACTTCAAGCAGTTCCTCAAGTTCTAGCTCGTCATCTTCGAGCAGTAGCTCGTCGTCTTCGTCTAGTTCTGTTAGTTTTTCATCTTCAAGCAGTTCTAGTTCGACATCAAGTTTATCTACTTCAAGTACTACTGCAACAGGTACAACAACCTCAACATCTTCATCGTCGTCAAGTTCTTCGAGTTCGTCAAGTACATCTAGTTCAAGTTCTAGCTCGTCGAGTTCATCGAGTTCTACGACAAATACAGTTGAGTTTTTTAGTGCGGATCTTGCTTCTGATAAAATCTACAAACATTCAGGTTTTTCGGCGATTATTAAAGATTCGTTTTCTAGTCCAGGTACAGGTCCCGAAGGGGCATCTGTAGATTTAAACGATAATATATATAGTGGTGATTTTAGTTCAAATAAAATTTATAAACATAGCGGTTTTTCAAACACAATAAAAGATAGTTTCTCGTCGCCATCAAACGGATTAAGAGGTTCAACAATTGATGCAAGAAGCGACATATATAGCACGGATACTAATTCAAATAAGATATATAAACATCAAGGTTTTTCAACAACTATTCAAGATAGTTTTTCAGGTCCAGGTATCAATCCATTCGCACTTAGTATTGATTTTAATAATAATATTTACAGTTCTGATTTCTCTTCTGACAAAATTTATAAACAGTCAGGATTCTCTGCAACGATTAAAGACAGTTTTTCAAGTCCTAATGCAGGACCGTTTGGATTATCTATAGATTTATCTGAAATTTTATATAGCTCAGATTCGGACATCGATAAAATGTATAAACATTCAGGTTTTTCATCAACGATCAAGGATTCGTTTTCTAGTCCGAGTACTAATCCACGAGGATTAGATAGCAATAATAGATTGGAAGTTATAACGTTTGCATCGGGAGATATATTCAGTGCAGATTTAGCCACAGATAAGATATACCATCATAGTGGATTTTCCGATAATATTAAGGATTCATTTTCTTCGCCAAGCACAAATCCTGTAGGATTGGCATCAGATGATATTAATATTTATAGTGCGAACAGTACTACAACATCTGCTTCTAAGATTTTCAAGCATTCGGGTTTTTCAAATATAATTAAGGATTCATTTAGTAGTCCATCTGAAATTCCGGCAGGACTTACATGGGATGGCACAAATCTTTATAGTAGCGATGATTTGGTAGATAAGATTTACAAACACTCTGTTTTTTCAGCTACTATTAAAGATAGCTTCTCAAGTCCAGCTAGTGCTGTAGCAGGATTAGGTTGGGATGGTACTAATCTTTATAGCGATGATCAAACAGCAGGACCTGGCGATGGCAAGTTTTATAAACATAGCGGATTTTCATCTACCATAAAAGATAGTTTCTCATCACCTAGCAATAACCCAAATGCGATTACACATGATGGAACAGATCTTTATAGTGACGATTCTAATTCCGATAAGATATA
>Ga0209518_1003443_pt1 | contig 13549 bp, 17 predicted proteins | sample RifGroB1_FD_183993 | JGI IMG/M metagenome (GOLD analysis project Ga0209518, IMG submission 183993) | Groundwater microbial communities from Rifle, Colorado, USA - Groundwater B1 (SPAdes) (version 2) | ecosystem: Environmental > Aquatic > Deep subsurface > Groundwater | place: Rifle, Colorado... | reverse complement strand
TTCTCCGGCGCGCTCGAACGACTCAAGAATTTCTTTTTGCGGCCTGATCGATTGCTTAAAATTGAGGAGGTCGCGGTTCACGCGCGATATTTCCGCGACCATTTCTCCTTCGCGTCCGGTGAATATGTTTGCTTCAATTTTTTTAAGTACTTCCTCAACCCCATCAAGCTGTTGCGTCATGTTTTTGTAAAGCTCACGGATAATATAGAAGAACACGAATCCTGCATGCTTGCCGATGTTGCTTTTATCCAAAAGCGTGTTGACCTCGAAAACTTTTGAAAATTCATGGAGCGGGTCAATGAGGTCGTAATGGGTGGTAATGATGAATTTTTCTCCAACGATAAAATCGATCTCTTGTCTGGTCTCGCTTCCGTGTTTATGAGAGACGGCAGGGAAGTGAAAGACCAAGTAAATATACCGGTCGTAGAGGTCAACCTTTGGGTGTTCAGTGGGCGTAAGAAGCTCATTGCCTACGAGTGGGTGAATGTCGTATTGCTCCATCACGGAACGTACCTCGTCTCGTGTCGGAGACTCAAGGTCGATCCAGGTCAGGTCTTTATGGTTGTATGTTGATATCATTGTAAAAATTTAATTAAACAAGAAGTTAGAATTATTATATCGTCTTGTGGGTTTGACCACAAGTAAAGATTTTGGGATAATGGTCGGATGAATCCCGTTAGAAATCTCACCGTTTGTTTTTTATCGGGAAGTTGTGCATAATGGGAAACGTGGAAATGTTTAAAAATATTGACTTAATTACGGAAATGCTTTGCATTTCCTATTTCTAACGGGATGAATTTTCAAAATAAGAACATAGGGGTCATTTTGGGTATAGCACTCGCCATCATCGGATCCTTTGTGGGGGGTGTTTTTTTTGATAAGAACTTTCACTCACTCTATGGCACACAAGAGGTTGCAACGACATTCAATAACAACGAACCCCCGCAAGGAGTTGATTTTGCCGCATTTTGGACCGCATGGGATATTCTTAATGACAAATATGTAACTCCCGACAAAGTGAGCAGTCAGGACAAGGTATGGGGAGCCATCTCGGGACTCGCGCAGTCGTTTGGCGATCCCTACACGGTATTTTTTCCTCCCCGCGAAGCGGAATATTTCCAAAGCGAGGTCCGTGGAAATTTCGGCGGAATTGGCGTTGAGATCGGCATAGAAGATGACATACTTACAGTCATCGCGCCACTCAAGGGCACTCCCGCGGATCGTGCCGGAATGCTTCCTGGGGATAAAATTTTAAAAATTAACGCGACATCAACCGCCGAGTTAAGCCTTGATGAAGCGATCTCACTGATACGCGGTGAGCGAGGGACGAAAGTCTTGCTTACCATCTTACACGAAGGCGCAAAAGATACCGTTGAGATATCGGTCATGAGGGATATCATCAATATTCCTACCGTTGAAACCAAAAAGAGAGAAGACGGAATTTTTGTCATCAGTCTTTATAATTTCAGCGCAGATTCCCCTAACCTGTTCCGCGGCGCGCTACGCGAGTTCGTTGACTCCGGATACAGTAAACTCATCCTTGATCTAAGAAATAATCCCGGCGGTTATCTTGAAGCGGCCATTGATATGGCAAGCTGGTTTTTGCCGCCCGGAAAAGTTGTGGTGAAAGAGCATTTTGGAAAAAATAAAGAAGACGAAGTATATCGCAGTAAGGGCTATAACATTTTTAACGACCGGCTCAAGCTCGTTATCTTGCTCAACAAAGGATCCGCATCCGCATCGGAGATTCTCGCCGGGGCGCTTGCCGACCACGGCGTTGCAAAACTTGTCGGTGAAAAAAGTTTCGGTAAGGGATCAGTGCAGGAACTTCTCGATGTTACCCCCGATACCTCGCTTAAGGTGACGGTTGCAGAGTGGCTTACACCCAATGGCGAACAGATATCCGGAAAGGGGCTTACTCCGGATATCTCCGTAGAGAGAACTCTGAAAGACTATGAGAACAAAAAAGACCCGCAAATGGACAAGGCAGTCGAAACACTTCTTAATTGGAAGTGATCTCAACATATTAATTATTTTATAAAAAACCATGAAAGTTATTTTACTTAAAGACGTTCCCAAGGTGGGAAGAAGGTACGACATAAAGGATGTTGCGGATGGCTATGCGCGCAATTTTATCATCAAGAACAAACTGGGTGATATGGCAACGCCAAAACTTATTGAGTGGGCGGAGCGTGAAAAAGGACGTCTCTCACAAGAGAAAAAAATACACGAAGATCTACTCATAAAAAATCTCGAGGACCTCAAGGGTATTACTATCACACTCCGCGGCAAGGCAAACGAGCAAGGACATTTGTTCGCGGGGATTCACAAAGAACAACTGATCTCGGCGATCAAAGAAGCCACGCGTCTTGAAGTTTCCGCCGAACACATTATTTTAGAAAAACCAATCAAAGAATTAGGTGAACATGAAGTGAAAATCATTGTTCAAGACAAAAAAGCATCATTTAAGGTTGTAGTAGAGCGCGCCGAATAGATTATTCAAAAAATAAAAACCGCCCCACAAATATTTTGGAAGACGGTTTAACAGGGGATGATCTCGATCTCTTCGAGCTTCACCCCGCCATAAATTATCCCTGACTTTTTTTCAGTAAGGGAACAGCTATTTGGATTTTTTGGATCGTTTTCATCGGTGAAATCCGTTATAATGTACTTCACGTTTGGTTTTGTGTTCTTTATAAAGCAACACACGGGATCTCGAAGTCTGAAATGATGCCTATTCCACAACACAGGAATGTGTCGGTACTTCTTTAAGTGGTGTGTCTCTGCCATAGGTAGCCCTCCATGTAAATACAGATGCCTGCGGTATCTCTGAGGTAACTTATATCCTGATGAAGTATTTTTGTCAACGCTTTTTGCGGACCAATAAAAAACTCCCGATTACGGGAGTTTTTTACTAAACGATATTGATGAATTTTCTTTTTGAAGTTTGATTGTTGAACTTTACGCGTCGTTTCTGAGTGAACTTTACTGTTCCATCTTTGAGGGCAAACAGAGTATGGTCTTTGCCCATGCCGACGTTTTTACCCGGGAATATTACGGTGCCGCGCTGGCGCACCAAAACAAAACCCGTCTTGGCATTCTCTCCGTCATAGAGTTTTGTGCCGAGATATTTTGGGCTTGAATCCCGTAGGTTTTTAGCTGTTCCGCCCGCTTTTTTACTTGCCATAAAATTAGTGTATCAAGTAGAAAGTTTGTAAAGTTTATAAAGAAATGAATTATGCGCGTCCTTTATGAACTTTATAGCCTTAGAACTTTCAACTCGCTTGGTTATGTTATTTTTGCTAAAATGCTTTATTCTTCCGCCTTTATGCTATGATACTATTTATCGTTAATGGCTATGAGTATACTACAACACGTTAAAAAAACAACCCCCACACCTATGGCGCTGTTATTTTTAAAGCCATTATGCACAGTAATGGCAGGGGAATAAATTAATCATGCAAATTTTTTATAACTTTTTAAGTAAAATAAAAAATAAGGGCGACAGCGCCATAGGTGTGGGGGTCAACCCTGCAGTGTGGCCGGAAACCCTCACCACAAGTCTTATTATCGTTCTTGTGGCGTTTGGAAGCTTCGGACTCGGGCGACTTTCGAGAATTGAGGAATCAAAAGCGCCCCTTCAAATTAAAGGGATTAGCGGGGCAGAAGCTCAAGTGAGCGGAGTTTCTAATGGCGCAAATATAGGAACAAGCATCAAGGGTACTGTACAAAAAACCGCTGAAATAAACAAAATAGCCGTTCCTAATGAGGGGTTTGTTGTAGGTTCAAAAACAGGGAAAAAATACCATTTCCCGTGGTGTGCGGGCGCGCAGCAGATCAAAGAGGAAAATAAGGTTTGGTTTGCCAATGAAGTGGAAGCTAAGGCGGCAGGATATTCCCCCGCGGCAAACTGTAAGGGATTACCACAATAGTTTTTTCTTAAGACACTTATGCTCCAACAGCAGACTGAAGAAAAAATGGTATATGAAAAATCGTATGGTATTGTGCCTGTCCACGAGGATCACGGAGTATTTCTGTTTCTTTTGGTCCACGAGAAAGCGGGTCATTGGGGAATCCCGAAAGGACACCCCAATGAAAAAGAAAGTGAGTTAGAAACTGCGCGACGCGAATTTATTGAAGAAACTGGCATTGTTGATTTTCAAGTTATAGAAGGTCCATCATTTGTTGAACGTTATTGTTTTAAGAATGATGGGGTTGTTTTCGATAAAACAGTAAAGTATTTTATTGCGCGCGTACCGGAAACCAAGGTGACCGTTGATCTCGATGAGATTATCGGATATGGGTGGTTTAACTATCAAGAAGCTTTGGAAATGGTAATTCACGAAGGACGAAAGAACATTATTCACGAGGCAAAAGAATATGCAGATAAATATTTTAAAAAACCATTATGATCATCGTTGATGCAGAAATGTCAGGACTTAGTCCGCTTAAAAACTCGATCGTGAGTTTGGGCGCAGTTGATTTTGCTCGCCCGGAACGGCAATTTTACGGTGAATGCAGGATTTGGGATGGCGCGGAAACTGATCCGGAAGCGCTTGCGGTGAACGGGTTTACCGATGAGCAGTGTCGGGATGAAAATCGAAAAAGTGAAACAGAACTCATTAAAGAATTTTATGAATGGATACAACCCATTGCAGATAAAACGATCGCCGGGCAAAACGTTTCATTCGACGCGCAATTTTTAAATCAGGCGCTCAAGCGCGCCAATATCGAATGGCGATTTTCATTCAGAACCCTTGATCTTCATGCATTGGCGTATGCCCGATTTATCAAAGAGGGGAGAGAAGTGCCGCTCAAATTTGACCAATCCGCGCTCTCGCTCACAAAAATCCTTGTGTCTCTAGGTCTTCCGCCCGAACCAAAACCACATATTGCAATTAATGGTGCAAAATACGAAGCGGAGGCGTTTTCGCGTATCATTCACGGTAAAAATCTTTTGCCCGAGTTTGCGCAGTATCCAATGGAGACACCAGAGAAATAATTTGCTTTTTGAAACAAGATGAGTATACTCGAAGTAGTTAATTGATAAATACTGGGGGGTATCAATGGCAACCTTGAAGGAGCGTTTTCTGGCTTCAATTGATAGGATAATCGGTTCCGACTGTGAGTGTTTTGGAAACGAGCACACGCGAGATTTTTATATTTCGCATGGAACCAAGATGGCTATCATCTGTCCCGATGGGAACATTCGTGCCATGGGTGGTTCGCGGTGGGTCCAACATTGCTATGGTGACAATGGACAACTTCTTAGCCGTACACCGATGCGCAAGACAGTAAAGGAAGGAGAGTGTATTGTCTATGGACATACAAAAGTCGATGAGGCGTATCGCAATCAACCCCGATGGGTACCCGAGTCGCTCCAAAGCGGCTTAACTATCGAGTCGTAAATCAGCACTTGTGTTGTAAACGGCAATCTAAAAAGATTGCCGTTTTTTCTATTCGAATATTTTATCGTCAGATGTATTGGTGGTTGTGATATTATGGTGTCTATGAAAAAGCCGGCGGTTACTCAATTTAAAAAAATTATTTGGAGTTTTTATCTCAACCATAAGCGAGAAATGCCGTGGAGGAAAACTCGTGACCCGTATAAAATCCTTGTGTCGGAAGTGATGCTCCAGCAGACCCAGGTTTCCCGAGTTCTCAAAAAATACCCCCAATTCATAGAAGCTTTTCCTGATGTTAAATCCCTTGCAAAAGCTCCCCTGAAGCGAATTTTGAGCGTTTGGCAAGGAATGGGGTACAACCGGCGGGCTCTTGCACTAAAAAATATCGCGGATAGTGTAACAAAAGAATACGGCGGAGTAATACCGGATGACCCGATACTCCTTGAAAATCTCCCGGGGATAGGAAAAAATACCGCAGGGGCAATTGTCGCTTTTGCGTTTAATAAACCGGTTGTTTTTATTGAGACCAATATACGACGAGTTTTTATTTATCATTTTTTTAAAAATCGTCACAGTGTACACGACAAAGACATACTTCCGTTGATCGGAGAAACACTCGACAGAAAGAATCCACGAGAATGGTACTGGGCACTTATGGACTATGGATCGGCGCTATCCAAGACGGTGGTAAATCCAAATAAAAAAAGCAGACATTATGCGAAACAAAAACCCTTTAAAGGGTCAAATAGGGAAGTGAGAGGACTCATTCTTCGCATCCTTCTTAAAAAAGGATCTCTGCCACCAACGCAACTTAAGGCGCATATTGATCGTCCGGAGCTACGCAAAAATCTTAACGATCTTGTGCGAGAAGGATTTTTGAAAAAACAGAGAAATGCGTATTCTCTTGCTGATTAGTTATGAAGGAAAGCAATAAAAATCTAGAAATCCGCAAACGCCGAGCAGTGGTTGTTTTAAAAGAACTTAAAAAGCTTTTTCCAAGAGCGGGGATGATGCTCCGATATAAAAACAACTGGGAGCTTTTAGTCGCGGTGGAGCTTTCCGCGCAATGCACCGATAAAAAGGTGAACCAGGTCACCGAGAAACTTTTCAAAAAATACAAGACACTCGATAGTTATGTGCGTGCAAAGCAAAAAAATTTTGAAAAAGATATTTATTCAACGGGATTTTATCGTAACAAGGCGAAAAATATCCTTGCGGCGGCAAAAATGATCAAAAAAGAATATGGAGGAAAATTGCCTCGCACGATGGGGGAGATGTTGGAGGTACCCGGCGTTGCGCGCAAGACCGCAAATGTTGTTTTGGGAAATGCGTACGGCATTGTGGAAGGAATTGCCGTTGATACGCATGTAAGGCGCTTGTCGCGGTTGTTTGGACTTACCAAGGAACACTATCCGAATAAGATTGAACAAGATCTTATGGAAATCTTGCCGAAGAAAGAATGGTTTCGGTTCACTTATCGGCTCATAGAATACGGAAGAAAGTATTGCAAGGCAGTCCCGCGGCACGACCACGCAGAGTGCCCGGTTACTAAGGCGCTCACAAAAAGAAAACTTATATGATATCAATGGAAAAAATACGGGAACTCTACAAGCTCGACGAAAGCACGACGTTTTATCTCAAGGCACTCGCACTTCTTTTGATAATTATGTTTTCAGTGGGATTTATCACTGCCATACTTTTTCCGTTTGAGGCTCGGCAAGGAGTCGACGAAGTGTCTCGACAGTTGGAATTTTTATCCGACGCTGGGCCGTTTCAAATCTTTTGGGTCATATTTTTTAATAATGCAATAAAATCATTTCTTGCGCTCGCGGGCGGAATTCTTTTTGGAATTATTCCTGTTGTGTTTGTTCTCATTAATGGGTATGCGATCGGCATTGTAGGCGCAGTGGCCATTATAGAGAAAGGGATAGTGGATCTTCTTATTCTCACGCTTCCGCACGGCATTTTTGAGATTCCGGCGGTACTTCTTGCCGCAAGTTATGGTGTGATGCTTGGCGAGAAGTTTTACGCGCGAATGAGAAAGGGAGAGCCATTTCGTCCAAGTTTTTCTTTGGCGGTGAATGCATTCTTTAAAGTTATTGTTCCTATTCTTGCTACTGCCGCATTTATTGAGACGGTTATCGGTTTTATTGCTCATACATAGCGCCACAGTACGGAGCTTGACAATTTTTCTCAAGCGTTAGATGATTATTGATAGTTAACTCACCAAAGCCCGTTGTGGCAGAGGAGGCAGTATGTCCATTAGTATTGTTGTTATCGTTGTGTTATTGGGCGGTCTTCTGAGTCTTGCCGTAGCTACGGTTTTCGGGAGAGCTATTCCAATCGAAAACGAGGCAGAAGAGAGGAAGATACTCAGAAGTTTCAGAGCGTCTTCCAAGGCTCAAATCGCACAGACCATTCATCGGCTATCGTGCTGGTATATTTCTCCGAAAGGACGAAAGAAACATCGCACAGCACGTGCCGCCTGATGATAGGTCTCATAAAAAAACTCCCGTCGTTAAGGCGGGAGTTATTATTTAGTAGCAAGCCTATTAGCAGGGAATAAGATCGGGCGGTTATCAATCACTGCCATATATATTTCATACTAACGTCGCACAATATATCTTTTGCGCGGGTAGTTTATACGACACATAGCTGTGTTTATAGCAGGATATATATTGCATATTTAAGCACCCCGTATCATTTCTATTTTTTAATGACCTTAAGTGGGTCTCTTGATCTACAGAAGTTTTGAAATGTCTTCCATGACATCAGGTACTGCCCTTGAGAAAGCTTTTTCTTTTTATTTTGTACAATAGTGTCCAGTGTCTCTTGCGGGATTCCCTCATTCATTTGAAGAAAAATTACTGGGTATTGCCTCATGTATTCAGTATGGTATTTAAGAAGTTTACTATTGAGGCATCCTATAAGATTCCGCCTGTCGCTTGGATAAAATACATCCACACAAAAGCCTTTCTTTGTATCATATATAAAAAAATCAGCTCGTGTTCGCTTATCATCGGTAAAAAAATATTCTCGATGCACAAATTCTTTTCCGAATATGTCTTGCAGAAATTCATACACCCTAAATTCAATACTATGCGCACGGCGGTTTATTTTAGAAGCTCGTTCGGCGCTATGCTTACCACTTCGAAGATCAACTTGAGTTTCTAGTTTAAGATTCTGACGGAGCTCTATAAGACCTCCGAATCGGCGTTCAATCGATCGAGCTGATGGTAAGTATGGATACGCATCAACCTCTGATGCAGTTGGGTACTTTTTATGTTTATTATAAAAATGTTCAAGGCCTAGAGAAAGCTCTTCAAGTGTCCACGGCTTTTGATTCCCTTTCTTTTGCGTGCGAAGTGGCATAGGGTTTAAACCTTTGTTTTTTCAAAATAGCCGAAGATAAAATTGATTGCCGGTGATACAAAATTCTGCCAGAGTCCCTTGGCAAGCCCGAGTCCCCATTGAAATGTATCTGATTCCACGATCGCGCGAACATCTATACTGAAATATGAAATAATCGCAATAAGGATGATGAATATAACGACCATTTGAATAAGCCCGGATTTTTGGGTTGGAGGCATACGTGTGTGTTTTAGGCTCATAATTTTTTAAGGTAATCCATCGGATTGAGATATGCATTAAGCGGTGCTATGGGAAGCGTATATGTTCCATTACATACCGCACTTTTTCGCTGTTGGATGCTAACACCCTGCGTTGCATATACGGTAAGGTGCAAGTGTGGACCCGTAGAATAGCCAGTATCACCGCTATACCCAATGATATCATTCGTGCCGACCTCCTGCCCCGAAGTGACGCTTATGACCGAGAGATGCGCGTAAAGCGTGGAAAGGCCGTTTCTATGCTTTATAAGCACCCAGCGGCCATACGATGCCCCGGGACAAACGATATCCGTATCGCCTGTTCCTGCAATAGTGCCACCGAGAGACGCCCTAATCTTTGTTCCATAAGTTGCGGCAATATCTATACCGTTATGTCCTTTTCCGTTATACGCGCCGCTTTTTGCGAATGCAGTATCACCAAAATATTGCGTGATACGGATCTTGTCGAGGGGCCACAATAAGACTTCTGATCCTGCCGGCGGAAAACTACTCGGATCGATCGCAACCTTAAGTTCCGATTCAAATTGCTCCAGTTCGGCTTCGAACGCTTCTTTGAGCGCTTGTTTTTTCTCAAGAATTTTTTTGTAATTTGATTCTTTATTTTTTGTAGTTGCAAGCAGGCGATTTTTCCCACTCTTGTTATTCTCAACGACCCGTTTTTCATCGGAAAGCTCCTTCTTGAGACCCACGAGCACCGCACGCTCCTTTTCTGTCGTCGCTTTATCGGATTCTCGAGCGGCTTTTAAATGCTGCAGTTCTTTGACTTGATCCCGTATTTGATTTCCCAATAGTTCTAAGTTCTCGATATCGTCCCATAATTCGGAGAAGTTTTTATTTGAAAGGATGACTTCTGTGAGATTTTTTGTCTCAACCTGATCCATTGATCGTATGATTTCTCCGATAGCGCGGGAGTTTTGATCTATTTTCACTTCTTTATCACCGATCTCGAGCTCCAGTTTTTCAATTTTTAGATTTTGATTTGAAATCTTGCTTTCGGTGAGTCGTATATTTACATCAAGTTTCTTGCGTGCGATATCAAGCTCCTTAATCGAGTTTGCGAGCGTCTTTGCTTGTCCTCCCAAAACGGCGATATCTTTTTCATATTGCGCGATCTCCTGTTCAAGATTTTTGATCTCTATTCCCCTCGTGTCTATTTTTTGTCGGAGGTCTTCAATGATTCCCGCCCGGATATAGAGCGGAGAAACAGTAAAAACAAGAAAAAAAATAGCTATATATGTGAATAAACGCATCATCATATCAAGCGTCGCATTTTTTGCCCGCCAAAAGTAATCGTTGTATTGTTTCATTTTTTCCTAAAACTTCTGCGAGTACAAACGGATCGGGGGACTTATCTTTCCCTGAAAGAGCCATACGCATTGGCCAGAGGACGAACCCTCTCCCCTCTTCTGTAGCGTAATCCCAGAGCGCTTCTTTTGTTTTTTCCGCGGTGAACGATTTTTCCTCGACAGTTTTTAAAATATTTATCGTCTGCTCAAGCCGCATTTTTGTTTTTACGAAATCGCTTTCTTCCCCGCCTGCCGAATGGGCGCGGGCAGGTTTCCATAAAAGTTTTTCTTTTAGATATTCCGGCGCAACAAAGTAATATCCGATCTCTCCTTGCTCTGCCATCGCGGCGATATCTTTGAATGTGCTCATACGCTCGCCAATGATCGCAAGTACTGCATCAAATCTTTTTTTATTGAAACCAGGGAGCGTTCGAATCGAATCCGGAACATATTCTAAGGCACGCTTTTTGAATTCCGCGATGGGCATATTTTTAAGATATTCCCCGTTCATCCATCGAAGTTTTTCAACATTGAATATGGCGCCCCCTTTTTGAACCTTTTCAAGGGTGAACTCTTTCGCTAATTCTTCGAGGGAAAATATTTCTCGTTCATCTCCCGGGTTCCAGCCGATAAGCGCGAGAAAATTAACCAGCGCTTCGGGAAGGAACCCAAGATTGCGATATTCAGTCACCGACACCGCGCCATGTCTTTTTGAGAGTTTGGACCTATCAGGAGCCAAGATGAACGGTATATGGGCATAGAGAGGCCTAGGAGCGCCCAATGCTTCTTGTATGAGGATTTGCCGAGGGGTGTTTGATATCCCGTCTTCGCCGCGAATGATGTGCGTTATACCCATATCAAAATCATCCGCCACAACCGCAAGGTTATAAAGCGGCGTTTCGAGATCTTTTGCAATCACGAAATCGCCAAGTTCGGTCGTATCAAATGAAATATCGCCGCGAATAATATCATGAAAGGTTACTGTCTTGTTGGGGTTTTTAAATCGTATCACTTCCCCTCGCTTACCTTCTTCCGCCGCTTCTTCTTTTGAGATGTATGCCGATTCCGCGGCAATGAGTTGCTCGAGGTATTTTTTATAAACGGCGGTCCGGTCAGACTGGTGATAGAGTTCATCGTACGAAATAGAGAGCCACTTCAATCCTTCAAGGATATCGTCCTCATACTCTTTTTTTGAACGCTCTTTGTCGGTGTCTTCAATGCGCAATACCATCTTGCCACCATATTTTTTTGCGAATAGGAAATTAAAAAGAGCGGTACGAGCAGTGCCAACATGCATCGTCCCTGTTGGGGATGGAGCAAAACGAACGCGAACCTCTTGCTTTTTTTGGTTCTTTTCCATACAATCGCTTTTAGATATATTCATTGTAACACTTTTTACGTACGGAGGCATAATGACAAATCGGAAAGTAAAACCATTTGTTGTAAAGATTATCGGCTTTCATACGCTTAATCCCCTTTCAAAGTACAATTACGAAATTGAGAAAGCGGGCGGGATACTTGTTGAGGTTACTTCGCTCGAAAGAATGCATAGAAGCAAAACCCTTGAAAGAGAAACGTATATCGTTGAGGGCCGTGTTTCTAAAAATTATCCCAAAATCCCAAATGGCCCCCGTGGCATCAAGCAATTAGATAAAGGTGATTATCTTGATGTCAAACACGCATTTATCGATAATCCAAAACGTAAACGGTAAAGCCCCCATGAGAAATCACGGGGGCTTTTGTTTTTCCGGAAAGACAAGTTACTTTGCGTGTTCCTTAAGAACGAGAAGGATCTCTTCCGCGATTTTTTCAGCTGCGTCATTTTTGGCGAATGATTTTGCGCTTATACTCATTTTCTCGCGCAGAGAAGCATCAGTCATAAGGCGTTCTATTTCGGATGAAATAAGGTTGGTCGTCAAATTCGCTTCTTCTATAACAATACATCCTCCTGCACGCGCATACGCATACGCGTTCTTGCGCTGATGATCGCCATTTGAATCGGTGATGGGAACAATAATGGATGGTATTCCCCATGTGGCAATTTCAAAAATTGTTGATCCGGCGCGCGAGATCACCAGGCTGGCGACTCCCGCCGACGTTCTTAATGTTATTTCGTTCAAATATCCGTACATCTTATAACGATCACGGTATTGGCTTTTTCCAATTACCACTTCCGCCATATTCTGCATCGCATCAAGATTTTTAACGCCGACCTGATGAATGATCTGATATTTTTCCGTAAGACGGGGAGCTGCCTGCATGATCGCATCATTGATGATCGCTGCGCCTTGAGAACCCCCGAGAATGAGAATGATAGGCACCGTGCTGTCGAGTTTAAGTATGTCGTGCGCGCCTTCACGCATCGGGATCGCAACCGCGCGCCTGATCGGATTTCCCGTGAATGCAGTTTTTTCTTTCGGGAAAAATTCAGCTGCTTCTGGGTATGACACAGCGATGCGTCGCGCGAATTTTGACGCAATAATATTTGCGCGTCCCGGGACGCTGTCTGATTCATGAATGATGACCGGAATACGGAGAATCCTTGCGGCGATAAGCGTCGGAAAACTTGCATATCCGCCCTTCCCCACCACGACATCGGGATAGAGAACATACAATGCTCCGATCGCTCGTATCACCCCGAAGATCGTTTTAAAAAGGTCGATGACATTAAGAAATGAAAAATAGCGCCGCAATTTTCCCGCGGTCAATTTTTTAAATCTGACGCCATTTTCAAAAAGAATACGCTCATCGTATGGATTATCGGAAAGGTAATAGATCTCAACATCAATGAACTTCTCGCGCTCGAGAAGTTCATTGAGACGCTCTATGATCGCGATAATGGGATAGAAATGCCCTCCTGTTCCCCCGCCGGTAAAGACTACTTTCATCCCGTACGAAATAGGGGGCAGACATGGAAACTAGTCTGTGTTCCTATTTTATTAATGCTTTTAAATATTTTTTGACCTTTATTCATTTTTTTATATATGCGTCCGCGATTTCGTACGGGATTCATATGTAAATTTTCTATTTTCTGTAAAATTAAATTTTAGCTCTTACGCACGCTGGTATTTTGAAACCTGTAAAATGATCCCCGACTCAAGAAGCGCGAAAAGAAGCGCTGTTCCGCCGTGGCTTATGAAAAGAAGTGGGACGCCAACCACGGGAACAACTTGCAACATTGACCCAATATTAATAAATGATTGGGTTATCATTAGTATAACAAGGCCTA
>Ga0209518_1003441_pt1 | contig 13551 bp, 12 predicted proteins | sample RifGroB1_FD_183993 | JGI IMG/M metagenome (GOLD analysis project Ga0209518, IMG submission 183993) | Groundwater microbial communities from Rifle, Colorado, USA - Groundwater B1 (SPAdes) (version 2) | ecosystem: Environmental > Aquatic > Deep subsurface > Groundwater | place: Rifle, Colorado... | reverse complement strand
AACTCATCCTTCGACTCACTCTGTTCGCTCAGGACCTTCTAAGAATCGGAAAGTGGAGAGGATTTGGTCAAGAACTTTAGGATCAACATTTCCTTGATAAGCGGTTTGGATAAGTACTATGTTACTCATGCCATCCAAAAAATAGTTAGAAATAGACTCAGGTTCGGAGGAAGTTGAACACTTTGTTGCCCGAGTGTAAAGTGTTGAGCCATTTACGTCTTTTTGGCTGACATTTCGAGCAATAATTATCCCAGTCCACGATGCGCTTTTAGAATCATAGCAAGGTTCCTTTTCAAGATCTGATAAGTATTTTTTCATCTCATCGACTGAATTGATTTGGGTGTTTCTTGCGCTCCAGTTCGTAATGTCCACGGCCAACTTTTCTAAAGGCTCTGGTTCGTTTTCTGATTTTAGATATTCTGGCTTGAAGCTTAAAACTCTAATGTGAGCTATTTCTAATTCAGTTCTCCCGGTGTCGATATACCAATCGCTGGGATATTGAAAAGTTATTTTGAGTTCGGGACTTGTGTATGTCTTCCAATTTGCAGTTGGATTCGGGAACGGGGAAATTTGTGTGGGTTCGCTATCGATAATCTTTCTTGGGTTACCCATAGCTTGGTATCCAACATATCCAATCAAACCTAGTACAAAGATTAAAATAATAACTAAAACCAAAATTGGTGCAAAGCCATATTTCATTAAACAATAAAAAAGGTTATTCTGATAATAATGACATTAAGAAGCAGAAAAAACAAATTTTATACCAACTTAACAATTATTCTTATATTTTTACTTGGTCTTGCGGTAACTGTTTTTATTGTATCAAAACAAGTTCTTTTTTCACCAAAAGCTCAGGTGACTTCGTTACAAAACCTAGGCATAAAAGTAGCAACAGTAAAGTATTATTCAACTTCTTATAACTTGGCTGAGTTAGAGGGAATCATCAACCAGCTAGTAGCTGTTCACCCAGACTTAGATTTGGTTGTTACCCCTGAATATGCTTTGTACAAAAATTTTTATAGTCCAACGGTTGTCACTCCAATAACTTTTAATCAGCAATACATTGAAGGAGTAGGGGAAATTTATACTGTTGCCCTTGGCCAGGATTCTTTGTTTGGCGTCTCAACTATAAAAATGATCCAAAACGTTGCAAAGCAGAAACAAATCAATTTTGTTTTGGGTACAGTACCTGAAAAGATGCTAGATAATTATATTTTTAATAGTCAATTAATTATTAATAAAGATGGATATATTGTGGGAATAAGACGAAAGACTTTCGATATTCGCCCCACGGAAACTACTGAAGCATATAATTTTGCTCTTAATTCAGTAAAAAGTTATATCTTGTCTACAAAGGACAACAACTACTTTAGTATTTTGCCAATTATTTGCGGGGAGAGGTTTGATATAAACTTAATGGCTAAAGCAGCGAATTTAAACGTAGATGTATTAGTAGGCTCTGATCAAGAAGCGGATTATCAAATGGCTGCGGTTACTCAAAGCGTTCAGAATAATAATTTTAATCCCAGTTTATATGGCTGGACAAGTGTTATTAGAGACAATTTTATAGCTAAATATGTAAACCAGTATAAAGCAGTCAAAATTGGAGGCTATTTTGTTCTTTCAGAGGGAGGGCTGAAAGAATCTGGAATTATTAGTCTTACAAATCCCCCAATTCCTCTTGACAGTTTTGAGTCTACTGATAAGTGGTTTGTCGCACGGCTTGCCTCACGCACCCAGACTTTGGCTCCCAGATGCAATTATTTTGAGTTTAAAGTTCAATAAACTTATTGTTTGGCTGCCTGTGTAGTAAAATAAAAGACAATGTTATTCTTTGGAAGAAAAAGAAATAGAGAGGATGACGAAGATGATGAATTAGAGGAGAGAGGATTCCCTCCGCGAAGGAAAATTCGTGAGAGAAAGTCCCCGCCCAAGCCTTGGGGCAAGCGCGAGAGATTTTTAATTTTATTGTTAACTACTTTAACCTCAGCATTTTTAGCAGCATCGTCGCGTAAATGGAAACTTCCCGGTTTGCCAAAAATTGAAAAACCGAACCTTAATTTTGAGCAGACTATTATACTGGAAAATAATAAAAGACAAGTTTTTGACTTCGCAAAACAATTTGAGGATGGATTGACAAATACAACCAGTGAATTATCGGGGATTTATGGAGTATATGTGGTTGATTTGCAAAATAATAGCAGATATGGATTTAACGAAAACGAACAGATGCAGGCGGCTTCTTTAATGAAACTTCCGACAATGGCTTTGATGTTTAAATTAGCCCAAGAAGGGGATATTAGCTTATCAACAAAATATATTCTAAAAGATTCAGATAAAATCCCCGGATCGGGAAGTTTGTATAGTAAACCCGAGGGTACTCAAGTTACATACTTGCGGTTGTTGCAATATATGGGCAAAGAATCGGATAATACCGCATTTGGGATTGTCCGAAAAATTTTGGGGGACGAAAAAATAAATGGATATATTAACCAAATTGGTCTTATCAAGACCGATTTGGAACAAAATTTAACAAGTCCCAAGGACATGGGTAAATTCTTTGAGGATCTATGGGAGGGCAGAATGCTAAGTGAAGAAAACCGCGAAACCATGCTGGGATTTTTAACAGACACAATTTGGGAAGATATCTTACCAAAATATATAACAGATTTTAAAGTTGCACACAAATACGGCAGGGAAGTGCATGTGATAAACGACGCCGGTATAGTTTTTTCAACCCCGCCTTATGTCTTGGTAGTAATGAGCGACGGCATAGTTGACGAAGAAGCACTATTTATCGAAGATGAAATTATTAAATTTTCAAATAATTTCATCTTCGATAAAAGAAAATAGTCGGACTTGGGGTTGGTGAGGCATCCTGAGTTTTTGTGGGGCATGGCCCTTTGTTTTGATTTTCTTTTAAAAACCACTCACTTTTTCCAAAACAATCTTTATTTTTAACTAACCCATCGGGAATTTGCCATTCCCTAGATTCATTATTAGCAACCAAAGTTGAAATTATTTTATTCCATATTGGGGAAGCCCCAGTTACTCCTGAAGCGATTCTACTCATTGGAGAATTATCGTTATTCCCAACCCATACCGCAACTAAATAATTTTGATTAAATCCAACAGTTAAGTTGTCCCTTAAATCATTACTGGTACCAGTTTTAACCGCAACTTCAGGATGTTTGGGAATAACCAGATTTGAATAACTTCCAAATGCAGGCGAGCGAGCAATATTATCTTTTAAGATATCAATTATCATATAAGCCACCCTTGGGTCTATTATTTTAACTGGCATTTTTTTATTAAACCACTGCTCAATGTTTTGTCTTTTGACAGAAATTATAGGAGAAAAATTTTGTTTAACCCCCATATTGGCTAAAGTTGTGTAAACGCTTGCCAATTCAATTAATTTTACTTCTCCTCCTCCTAGGGTAATTGAAGGGCCATAACGCGATGGATCTTGCCAGCTTTCAATTCCGAGTTTATTACCATGTTTAAGAATTTCTAAAACTCCAAATTGCATAACAGTTTTGACTGCAGGAATATTTCTGGACTGGGCAAAAGCATTTCTTAGGGTTAGGTTCCCTTTGAAGGTATTGTCATAATTTTTAGGGATATAAGGCGGCTGGTTGGGTAAAGGAAAAACCGCAGGAGCATCGGTAATCACAGTGGCTGGAGTCATGCCATGAGACAGCGCATATGAATAAGTCACTGCTTTTATGGCAGAGCCGGGTGATCTAGGTTGAAGCGTAACGTTTACGTTGCCGTCAATATTTTGATCAAAATAGTCCTTTGATCCAACCATGGCCAAAATTTGCCAGGTTTTTGGGTCAATGACTAAAGCTGCGCCGTTTGTAACCCTTAGTTTTTTTAGTTTATCTACCTCCTGCTGTATAATTTTTTCGGCCTGTTGTTGAATCGAATAATCTAGTGTTGTTGTTACCTCCAGGCCTCCTTTTTCAACCATTTCTTCGCCATATTTTTCTACCAGCAGTTGCCTGATATACATTACAAAATGGGGGGCCTTGATTTCATTTTTGATTTTGATGAATTCTAATTCTTCTTTTTTAGCGTCTTGGGCCAAATCAAAAGCTACAAAACCTTTTTCAACCATTAAATTTAATATTTCTTCTTGTCTATTTTTAGCTAAAGCAGGGTCAGGTCCAAAAGGAGAGAAGAGGGTTGGGCTTTTTGGAAGACCGGCCAGCAGCGCGCCTTGAGCTAAAGTTAACTTATTTGTCGATTTTCCGAAATATACTTGAGATGCTTCTTCTATCCCATAAGCCAAGTTGCCATACGAGACTTCATTCAGATACATTTCGAGTATTTTGTCTTTGGAGTAAAGGGCTTCCACCTGGATTGAAAGCACGACCTCTCTTAACTTTCTAATTAAAGTTTTTTCTGGCGTTAGAAGCGTAACTTTTACAAGCTGCTGAGTTATTGTAGATCCTCCGGTAACTTTTTTTTCTTTAATAATTTTAAAAAGCGCGCGCAGAATGCCTTTGATTGAAAATCCATGGTGGGAATAAAAATCTGCGTCCTCTGCAGCAAGCGAAGCTAGACGGACATGAAGAGGAATTTGTTCTATGGCAACCAAAGTTCGGTTTTGATCTTTGTAAATTTTATAAAGAAGTATCCCGTTTCTGTCATAAATTTTGGTAGATCCTTGAATATCCCGGTTTGTCAAAGTTTGCGGAGAAGGAAGGTTAATAAATACAAAATGGGCAATCACAGCAGTTATGATTGATGAAAGAATAAAAAAGAATAAAAATGATTTAAAAAATCCTGGTTTAGGGACAGGAAATAGTATAAGTCTAAGTTTAAGAATTAGAATTAGAAGGTGATCCCAAAGATCCCTGATCACAGCCTATATTATACAGGCTTTTTGTCTAAAGTGGATAGCGGATGGTGGCTGACTGACTCGCGATGGCGGGACAGTCTAGGCATACTGCAGTATCCAAGGGGTCATAGTAAATTAATTGATTACGGGTTTCAATGTTTTCAGGGGGAGTGTTGGGCCCTGCAAGAGAATTAGTTGTTTTATCAATTTGCACATCTTGCCTTCCTCCTTTAACAGTATTTGGCACTGTTCCTTCTATAAAATATTCAAATCTTTCAGGACAGCCTTCCCAGCCTGGTCCGACAATGGCCCCTGTTGTTGCGCATATGTTTGCGCCAACTACTCCGCTTGGTTGTTTCGGCCATGAATGGCCCTTGTCCTGAGGTGAATATTCACCCTTTTCAGCTTTATCTAAAGCATTTTTGATAATTCTATTCCAAATAGGGGAAGCTCCTGATACCCCCGACACCGCTCCAGACATTGGGGTGTTATCGTTGTTTCCCACCCAAGATACTGCCAGCACTTGAGAAGTAAATCCTATTGTCCAATTGTCGCGTCTGTCATTTGTCGTTCCTGTTTTTACCGAAACCTCGGGGTGGCCGGAGACATTTAAAAATGAGCCTGTTCCAAAAGCTTGCGATCTTGCATTGTTATCATGCAAAATATGTGAAACTATAAACGAAACTTCAGGAGTAAGTATACGGTCACCTTCCAGGTCGTCTAATTTGATTTCTTCCAATATTTTTCCTTTCCAATCTTCAATTTTAAGAATTGATACTAACGGCTGTTTAACTCCACCGTTTGCAAATACCCCAAAAGCCTGAGCCATATCGTACGGTTTTACTTCGCCTCCACCCAAAGTCAGCGATAACCCGTAATTTTTTGGGTCGTCAAAAGTAGTGATCCCCATATCGGTTGCAAAATTAATAAAATTTTCAATGCCATTTAAGGCAAGTGTCCTAACTGCAGGAACATTATAAGAGTTGCCTAGAGCGAAACGAGTTTGAATAGCTCCATGAAAAGAGCCGTCGTAATTGTCAGGGCAATAATTGCTTTGCCCCAAAACCTTAAAACAGGTTGGTGTATCAGCAAGCGCTGTTGCTGCGGTTATTTTTTTACTCTCTATTCCTAAAGCATAATTTAAAGGTTTTATCGATGACCCGGGCTGACGTTTAGCAAAAATAATATTTACTTTGCCATCTTCATCCGCCGCCCCGTAATCCTTTGATCCTACCATTGCCAGCACTTCACCAGTTTTAGGTCTGGTTACCAGAGCCGCTCCGTTTCCTACTTTTTGTTTTTTGAGTTTGGTAACTTCTGCAGCTACAGTATCTTGGGCAAATTCCTGTAAATCCAGGTCAAGCGTTGTGGTTACGCGCAAGCCTCCTTTTTCAACCACGGCATCTCCATATTTTTCTGCTAATGTTTCTTTTACCCAAAGCGCAAAGTGGGGAGCTTTGAATTCCGCACTTTCGGCGTATTTCAATTTTTCTTCGTGTGCTTTGTCAGCTTCTTCTTGGTTTATATACTTATCTTCGACCATTCGCCGCAGGACTGTTTTTTGACGCTCTTTTGCATTTTCTGGGTTAGAGCCAAAAGGGGAGTAGCGGGAAGGCGCTTGAGGAAGGCCAGCCAGTAAAGTTGCCTCACCCAAAGTTATATCTTTAGCATTTTTGTTAAAGTAAAGCTCGCTAGCAGCTTGAATTCCATAAGCGGTTGACCCATAGGGAATTTGGTTTAAGTACATTTCCAAAATTTGATCTTTGGAGTATATTGCCTCGATTGCGATTGATAAAACAAACTCTCTTATTTTTCTTTTTATGTTTCTTTCAGGAGTAAGTAAAGCCACTTTGACTAACTGTTGAGTCAGAGTCGATCCGCCTTGGACTTTTTGTTGGAAAATTGTACTGTAAAAGGCCCTGATAATTCCTGTTACAGAAAAGCCGCCGTGTTTGTAAAAATCTTTATCTTCAATAGCTATAGTTGCGTCCTTTACATGCTCCGGAATCTCGTCTAATTTTACGGGAGTACGTTTTTTATCCGAGTAAATTTCATAAATCAACTTACTGTGCCGGTCATAAATTTTAGTCGATACTTCATTCTGGTCTCCTATCTTGCTAGGTAATGGGAGACCCCAAAATAGCCATATTCCCAAGACAGCAAAGACACCAACTATACCTGCTAAAAGATACTTTTTGGATATAAATTTTTTATTTAGCTTTTTGCCTTTTTTTGCCGCTTTTTTAGACATTGGCCTTTCAATTATACTATTGTCGGTGATGGAAGTTAATTTAAAAGATAAAATTTGGTTCGAATATCTTGAACATGATCTAACCGAACTGATCGACGAGTCGCTTCATCTAGTGAAAACGACCAAGCAGTGGGAGCATAAGTATCACGATTATTCTTTTGTGGTATTTCCAGCAGCTAAAGCATATGAAGGATTTTTGAAGAAATTATTTCTTGATATGGGTTTTATCAACAAACAGCTTTACTACTATAAATATTTTAGGATTGGAAAAGCCTTAAATCCGGAACTGGAGGCAAAATTCCGTAAAAGCGAGAGTATCTATGATAAGTTGGTAGAGTACTGTAACGGGACTCAGTTAGCTGATCAGCTTTGGAATACCTGGAAAAAATCCCGCAACAGTCTTTTCCATTGGTTCCCAGACGAAAAGACAGTAATAACACTGCTGGAAGCAGAGGAAAACATAAATTTAATTTTAGGATCTATTGATAGAGCTTACGCAGAGTGTAAAATTAACTAACTGATGCCTAAAAAAACTGTAGTCTTCAAACATGCAATAGTACTATATACATACTTGTTTTGTGTTTGGGGACTTTATAGATTATTATTTCAATTACCCGAAAATATTGAAGATCTATTGCTAAAACCCGTTTTATGGCTTGCTCCAGTTCTTTTTTTGCTTTCAAAAGAAAAAGCCAGATTATCATCAATTGGGTTTAGCTTAAAAAATATTTTTCCATCTATTTATTTTGCTCTTTCTCTGGGGGTAGCCTTTGCAATTGAGGGGTTAGTAATTAATTATTTTAAATACGGGCACTTAAATTTTGAAGCAAACTTAGGAAGTAATACCTTTTTTTACGCGCTAGGTCTTGCAGTGGCTGTAGCTTTTACAGAAGAGATAGTCTTTAGGGGATACATATTTACCCGTCTTCTACATGCTCTTAAAAAAGAACTTAATGCAAATTTAATCACAAGCTTTGGGTACGCGCTGATTAATTTGCCAATAGCCATATTTGTATGGAAGTCGGGGCCGCAGGGGAGTGTTACTTATTTTTTACTCACTTTTATGTTTGGAGTAGGGGCAGCCTTTGTCTTCGCCCGAAGCAAAAATATTCTAGCTGCGATTTTACTTCACATATTTTGGGAATGGCCAATAATATTGTTTAGGTAAATTACTTCAATTATACAAACTTTCCCCGAAAGTTTGACATTTTTACGCATTTTTCATACTATGTAAAGACCCGAATGAGAAGAGTCCTATTTGCGCTGCCCAGTGTTTTTTTAGCCTTAATTATTTTAATGCTTTCGATTTTTAAGACAGTTCAGCCTAGGTTTAACTTAGGTACGACCCCGCCACCCGTCTCCAATCAAATAATTATCCAGACTACAGCTAATTATCAACTTCCAATGGGCGAGTGGATTGGTCCGGATAGTATTTTGTGGCCCATCATTGCATTTGTTGATAGGGTTAATGTTATTAGTTCGTTTAACCCGAAAGATAGGGCGTTGGTACTTTTAAGCTTAGCGGATAGGCGGTTGGTGGCCTCCCAAGTATTGTTTAGGCAAGGAAAGCCTCAGCTGGCATTGGGTGTTTTAACAAAGGCGGAAAAGTACCTCGAAAGTGCCTCTTTGGCTGAAAGGTCAGCCAGATTAAATGGGGAAAATACGGATACTATTTTGTATAAGCTTTCAATGGCGAGTATGGCCCATATTAAAACTATTGAATCTTTGCTTTTAGACTGCCCCGAACAGGCCCGTCCAATGGTTGTTGCAATTAGTGATTACCCCAAAAGACTGTATAACGAAACATACAGTCGCCCGATAAGCCTATTCCATCAATAATTCAGGCTAAATCGGAGAAATTTTGTGAGCACCTCGGAGAATTTTTGTAATATTAACAGGCTCGCACCAAGCGTGGGAAGGTATGATTTGCACTATTGTTTTATAGTTGACCGGTTAAATGTTGTATTAGATTATGTTGCTACCTATGAATAAAGCTACTTTTGGCATAGACAAGTTGGAATCCGGTGAGTTTAAGGATCCGAGAAAATCTAAACTGTTTGCCGTTAGCGAGAGCGAAATATCAACCCAAACTACACTTGAGGATTTGAGGCTTCAAGTATTTTTGGATAGATATTCTCTAAAAGATGCAGAGGATGGGGCGTCGGTTGAGAAATATCCAGAACAAATGTGGACAAGGGTTGCAAAGGGAATTGCTCAGTTTGAATCAACTACGCACTTGCAAAAAGAATGGGAAAAGAAATTTTACAGTGTATTAAAAGATTTTAAATTTGTTCCCGGGGGTAGGATTCTCTCAGGAGCCGGAACTGGATATGAGGTGACTTTTTTTAACTGTTATGTAATTCCATGCCCAATGGATTCACGCGAGGGAATTATGGAAAATATTACAATGACAGTCGAGATTCAATCCCGTGCTGGAGGAGTAGGGGTTAATCTAAGCTCTCTTCGTCCTCGAGGGGCTAGAGTAAGAAGAGTAAATGGAACTTCGTCTGGCCCTGTTAATTGGGCTGCCCTTTATTCAACTGCCAACCATGACGTAATTCAGCAAGGTGGATCTCGCAGGGGAGCTTTAATGCTAATGCTTAATGACTGGCACCCAGATGTTGAAGAATTTATCCGAGTTAAAGAGGATTTGACCAAAATACCGGGAGCAAATTTATCAGTCTGTGTTAGTGATAAATTTATGAAAGCTGTTAAAGCTGATTCAGACTGGGACTTGGTCTTCCCCGACTACATGAATGATAGCCGTTATGACCAACTCTGGACGGGAGATATTGATGAATGGATAAAAGCCGGCGGGAAATTAAAAGTTTATAAAACAGTTAAGGCTCGTGATATTTGGAAAATGATAGCCCAGGCAGCTTGGAGAAGTGCCGAGCCGGGATTGGTTTTTATTGATAGATATAACAAGCAAAGCAATAGCTGGTATTTTGAAAAAATAATTGCAACCAACCCTTGTGGTGAGCAAGGACTTGGCGCTTGGTCGGTATGTAACCTGGGGTCCATGAATCTGGTGGCTTATGTGAATAACCTTGGTAGATTTGATTATGAAAAATTAGCAAAAGATGTAAAGGTGGCCATGAGATTTATGGATAACGTGGTTGACGCCAATTTTTATTTTTATGATAAAAACCAAGAAGTATCGCTTGATATACGCCGCACTGGACTTGGCACCATGGGATTGGGGGATGCTTTGATAAAGATGCAGATTAGATATGGTTCAGATGAATCCATCAAAATTATAGATCAAATTTATAAAACTATCAGAGATAATGCTTATATCGCTTCAGCAGAAATCGCAGGAGAAAAAGGCAGTTTCCCAAAATACGATAAAGATAAATTCTTAAAAGGCTGGTTTATAAAACGTCTTCCCAAAGAAGTTCAAAAATTAATCGCCCTGAAAGGCATTAGAAACGGGGTGCTTTTGACCCAGGCACCTACAGGAACAACCTCACTTTTAGCAGGAGTTTCATCAGGAATTGAGCCGGTTTATAACTTTGAATTTAAAAGAAAAGACAGGATGGGAGAGCACATAATTTACCACCCGCTTTTTCAAGCTTGGCGCGAGGCACATCCAAACGAAATTAAACCTGATTATTTTGTTTGCGCTATGGATTTGACCCCCGAGGAGCACCTAAAAGTGCAAGCCAAAGTGCAGGAGTATACAGATTCTTCAATTTCAAAAACGGTTAATGCGCCAAACTCCTACACAGTTGAAGATGTGGATAGGCTCTATACACAAGCTTATGAAATGGGATGCAAAGGAATAACTTTCTTTAGAGACGGATCAAGACAGGGGGTTTTAGAAACAATTTCAGATAAACCCAAAGAAGAAAAGAAGGTTGAGCAGCCACAATTACCGCTTTCGCCAGAAGCAGGGCAACGCTTGGTCACAAGGCCATATATGGTTCGCGGTGCAACTTATAAATTAAAAACTCCCGTAGGGAGCGCATTTATCACAATCAACCAAGACGAAAGCGGAGAGCCTTTGGAGATGTTTATTAATATCGGCCGAGCCGGATCGGATATTGCGGCCATGGCAGATGCACTTGGCAGGACCATTTCTACAGCACTTAGATTTAGAGGCTCGCTTCCTCCAAGCTCGCGGGCTAAAGAGATAGCTGAACAGTTGTCGGGAATCGGGGGAAGAACATCGGTAGGATTTGGACCTAATAAGATCCGCTCCCTGCCTGACGCCATAAGCGTTGCTCTTTCTACCCATTTTGGTTTTAGACAAAACGGAAATGGGGTGTATACAAACGGACATGCCTCCTCTGAGACCAAGCAAGACTTGGCTGAAGCTGCCATGATGGCAGATGCCCTCCCGGTTAACGCTGGGAGTCCTACTATGGTGGGACATCAAGACCCCATGGTGGCCACAGCCACGTCTTCCTCGGCCTCAGATATATGCCCCTCTTGCGGAGAGCATAGTCTGGTGAACGAGGAAGGCTGTGCCAAGTGTTATTCGTGTGGCCATGCTGAATGTTAAGAACTGGATATTAGGATACTAAGATATTGAGATATTAAGTGAATACACAGATTAAGAAATTTACCGATTTGGAAGTTTGGAAAGAAGCCCACAATTTAACGCTTCAAATATATAAAATTACGAAAAATTTTCCCAAAGAAGAACAATATGGTTTGACCTCTCAAATACGGCGCGCTGCAATTTCCGTAGAATCATGTATAGCAGAAGGTTTTTCTAGATTCCATTATAAGGATAGGGCTAAGTTTTATTATAATTCTCGAGGCTCGCTTTCTGAAGTTGAAACACAGTTAAGAATTGCAAAAGATTTGAGTTTTATAAAAGAAAAAGAATTTTTTGAATTGTTGCCAAATATTGAAAAAGTAGGAATTATTTTAGGCGGATTAATTAGGGCTACCGAAAGGTTGTCAGCTTCTTAATATCCTAGTATCCTAATATCTTAATATCTTTTTAATATGGCAATCTATACAAAAAAGGGAGATAAAGGGACTACTGCTCTTTATGATCCACAAAATGCACAGCTAAAGCGCATTTCTAAAGACTCCCTTAAAATTTGGGCGATTGGATCAGTTGATGAAGTTAATTCTTTCTTGGGAATATGCATTTCGTTTTGTCAAGACAAAACGTTAGCTGCAAAATTGCAAAGAATTCAAAGAGACTTATTAAATATTGGGTCAATTTTGTCAGGTTCTCCTTTAAAATTTAATATTTCCAAAACAAAGGCTTTGGAAAAAGAAATTGATAAACTGGAAAGCTCATTACCAGTTTTAAAAAATTTTATAGTCCCCGGTGGTACCCAATTATCAGCCCATTTGCAATATGTTAGAGCTTTAACCAGACGAGCGGAACGAAGAATTGTTGCCTTGGGAAAAACCGAACCGGTTAACGCAGAGGTATTGCCGTATATAAACCGGCTTTCTGACTATTTTTTTATGCTGGCGAGAAATAAAAATATAAAATCTGGAATTTCCGATGATGCATGGATGAAGGGCCATCGCTAGTGATAGAATAAGTGGACTATGGCCGCATCAATCGAAATAGAAAAACCTCAAGTTCCGGTTACTGAAATTCCAGATCAGCCGGAAATCAGTAAACAATCTGAACTAGAAGGCGTTGAAGTAGTTCAAGGCACGCCCTCTGCAGTGCAAGTTCAAAAAGGAGGCGATCAGGCCCAACAAGTTACTCCAGTACCTGCCCCTCCGGCAGCTTCGGGGCCGTCAATCACAATCCCTTCCGACCAGACAGCACTTACTCAAATGTCAAAAGGTAATACCGCAAATGCCTCAACCGGCTGGGCGCTTTATTGGATTAGGCAAATCAAAAAAGCTTTGAAAAAACATTGGTCAGTTTTAGTGCTTGGAAACCAAAACAATGAGTAACGCATTTGGGATCGATCTCCAATTTCTATTTATGGGTCTTATGTTTTTAGCCTTAGCTTGTGTGGGTTTAATGGCTTTAATTTATGTGGGTTTTACTTATTATAGACATAGGAATCGCGAGGATCATTCGCTAGATTCGGTGCTTCTGCAAGTTGCGGTTCCCAGAAACAATGAAATAAAAGTTGACGCGATGGAGCAGCTTTTTTCCGCCCTTTATTCTATTAAAAAGGGCGGCTGGAAGCAGCGGTTTAACACCCAAGCTTCAATTTCTTTTGAGATTGTTGCAAAACTAGAAAATATTACCTTTTATGTCTGGACGACTAAAAAATTACAAGACTTAGTTGAAAAACAGATTCACGGCTCGTTTCCAGACGCTGAAATACTAGAAGTCGAAGAATATAATATCTTTAATAAGGAAGGTAAAGTTGCATTTAAATCGCTTCAATTGCGCAAAGATAATTTTTATCCCGTTAAGACTTTTAAGGATTTACCAGTAGACCCAATGGCTTCTTTAACTTCATCTTTGGCAAAGATGCAAGCTGGCGAAGCTGCAGCAATTCAAGTTTTG
>Ga0209518_1003439_pt1 | contig 13557 bp, 8 predicted proteins | sample RifGroB1_FD_183993 | JGI IMG/M metagenome (GOLD analysis project Ga0209518, IMG submission 183993) | Groundwater microbial communities from Rifle, Colorado, USA - Groundwater B1 (SPAdes) (version 2) | ecosystem: Environmental > Aquatic > Deep subsurface > Groundwater | place: Rifle, Colorado... | reverse complement strand
CCGGTATAAACGCATTATATTAATGATAATTTAGCCAAAACCCCGCTCAATTGAGGGCGGGGTTTTTATTACACAAATTGTACACAATTAACCAACAAGGTATTAATTGAATAAAGGCTTAATTAAACATAAAATATATTAACCATCTTGGCAGGGTTTAGGTATTGACAAATTACCTTAACTATTGTAAGACCAAGGCACAACTTATCAGCCGGTGACCAAGCCAGGTACCGCGACGCGCCTATCTTGACACGATAGGCTAAAAGCTCTTAAAATGCAGGGTTAACCCCTATCAAACCTTCAACCATGATAAACATACTTACCAACAGCACCGCTAAATTAGCCCGCGCCTTAGAACAAGAGGGCTGTTGCACGCGTGGACAGTTTAAGGAAATAGAAACGCAAGCCAAGCGCGAAAACAAGCCAGTAACTGCGGTGTTGCTGGAGCATGCCAATGGTGGGGTGGAGAAAACTTTGGAAGTATTGGGCCAGTATTATGAACTGGAACCAGTAAATTTGCGTGGGCGCGTAATTTCGCCTTATGTCTTGAATATGCTGCCCAAGGAAGTGGCGGAAGCGCATCACGTGGTGATATTTAAAAAAACCGGAGATTTAATAAGTGTTGCTATGGTTGATCCGGAAGATAAACAGGTGATTAATTTTATTCAGCGCAAAACCAAACTGGAGCCAGTAATTTTTATAACTACCCCAGCTGACATTGCCTATGCCTTACAGCGATATGAAGGCGAATTGTCGGAAGAGTTTAGCAAAATAATTGAGGAAAGTTTAAAGGAAACTTTGGCCAGTCACGAGCCCATGGAAAAACTGGCGCAGTTTGTGCCGGTGGTGAAAATGGTAAATAGCATTATTGACCGGGCGTTGTCGCGTCGGGCTTCGGACATTCATTTGGAACCAGGCAGTGAACAATTATTGGTGCGTTTTCGGATAGATGGATTATTGCGTCGGGTGGTGGAACTGCCGCGGGAAGTTTTGCCGCCGATTTTAGCGCGCATCAAACTCATGTCCAATTTGAAAATTGATGAACACCGCCTGCCTCAAGATGGCCGGTTCCGTTATACTTTTAATGATCGTGAAGTGGCCTTGCGGGTTTCCATTGTGCCGAATCTGTATGGCAGTAAAGTGGTGCTGCGTTTGCTGGATGCTAAAGAAAAAAGTTTTGATTTTAAAGCTTTAGGTTTAAATAAACGTGATCTAGGCATTCTAAAGCATGAAGCCGCTAAGCCTCATGGCATGATGGTGGTCACTGGCCCGACCGGCAGCGGAAAAACCACCACGCTTTACACGATGATGAGGCTCTTGAATCGGGAGCGCGTTAATATTTGCACCATTGAAGACCCAATTGAATATGGTTTGGATGGGGTGAATCAAATGCAGGTGAATCCATCAGCCGGGCTAACCTTTGCCCATGGCTTGAGGTCCATGTTGCGGCAAGACCCGGATATTGTAATGGTTGGTGAAATTAGGGATCCGGAAACAGCGGAGATTGCTTTGAATGCGGCCATGACCGGGCATTTGGTTTTATCTACCCTGCACACCAATGATGCTTTTTTGGCACCACAGCGGTTGGTGGAAATGGGTGTGCAACCTTTCTTAATTTCCTCGGTGGTCAATGTTTTTATCGGCCAGCGTTTAGTGCGCACTATTTGCCGGTACTGCAGCACTCAAGTTACTTCCACCGAAAAACATTTGGAGCGCTATGCTAAGATGCTGGATTTTGATAGTGCGGTTAGCAAACTGCAGCATGTTGGTTTGCTGCCTAAAGATTTTTCTTGGAATAATGTAAAGCTTTATACCGGCCGGGGTTGTGATAAGTGCAATAACACGGGTTATCAAGGGCGACTAGGCATTTATGAATTCGTGGTGATGGATCAGGATGTGCGCCAGGCGATTTTAACTTCACCCAATGCCTCCGCGGTTAAAAAAGCGACTGCTAAGCAATGTACTACTACCATGGAAGAAGATGGAATTTTGAAAGTTATTAACGGGCAAACTACCTTGGAGGAAGTCGCCCGGGTAACTCAAGAATAATATGCCCGATACAACAACAAATTATATTTTAGCCGCTTCTTTAGAAGAAGCGGCGGAAGAATCGCCCCGCCGGCCTCCAGCTCAGGCAGTGCTCGCTGTACTCACTGACAGCCGCTATGCTAAGCGACCACAACACGCGGCTGTCGGGCGTTCGTACAGCCTCCCTGCCTACCGGCAGGCAGGCGCGCTGATTCTGAGCTTCCGGCAGGGTGGCAAGCATATATTTTATAATTGATAATTTTGATTTTTGATATTTGAGTTTTGATTTTTATCTAGTATGCCTTCATTTACCTACGGTGCGCTCAATTCCCATGATTCATATGTAAAGGGCAGAGTTGATGCTTCGTCCTTAAAGAAAGCCCAGGCTAAACTAGAGGGTGAGGGCTTGATGGTGGTGACTTTAAAGGCTGAAAAAGTAAGCAAGCAATTAACTATTAACCAATTACTAGGCAGAGTCACGAGATTAGATAGAATTTTTTTTACCAGCCACCTGTTCACGCTTTTAGAGGCGGGGGTGGCTATGGACCAGGCGGTTAAAGTTACGGCTGAGCAGGCTAGCAGTGAAGTATTCCGAGATGTATTATTAGATATACATCATCGGGTGCAGCACGGCGAAGCCTTGTGGAGCGCCCTAGCCCAGCACACTAAATACTTCCCAGAATTTTTTATAAGTTTAGTGCGGGTAGGGGAAAACAGCGGTCGTTTAATAGATGTACTGCAGTATTTATTAGAGCAGCAAGAACGCGATTATGAATTAATTTCGCGGGCGCGCAGTGCCATGGTTTACCCAGCGGTTATTATTACGGCCATGCTTGCCATTGTCACCCTGATGATGGTATTTGTCATTCCGCAAATCACCTCGCTTTTAACTGAATATTCGGTTGATCTGCCCTTGGCAACTAAGGTTCTTATTTTTATCAGCGGATTTTTAGTCAAATGGGGCATAATTTTCTTTCCCTTACTTATAATTTCAATATTCGCCCTGACCAAATGGCTGCGCACGCCCAAAGGTCAGCCTTATTGGGACAGGTTCTTGCTCTCTTTCCCGAAATTAAAAACAATAGTGCGGGAATTTAATTTGGCTCGCATTTCACGAGCTTTAAGTGCGCTCTTAAAAAGCGGCGTCTCAATTGATCGAGCTTTGGCGCTCGCTTCCACGGTGGTGAGCAATACCCAGTACCGTGCCGTTATGAAAAATAGTGTAACTTTTGTGCAAAAAGGTATTCCTTTATCCGAGGTATTGCGTGGCCAGCCCAAGTTATTTCCTCCCATCACCATGCGCATGATTGAGGTGGGAGAACGTACCGGTAAACTGGATCACATGTTAACCAGGTTAGCGGTTTTTTATGAAAAGGCGGTAACCAATACCTTAGCTAATCTTTCCTCAATAATTGAGCCAGTGCTTTTGTTACTAATTGGTTGCGGCGTGGCCTTTGTGGCCATCGCCATTCTCACACCCATATGGAAATTCTCCGAAACAATTTAAATTGCTACCCTCGCGGCATTACCATGATTGAGCTGATGATAAGCCTGGCGATTTTAGCTTTGCTGACCGCTTTAGTGGCCCCTAGCTTTTTAATGCTAAAGGGGAGTGTGGCTTTGGGTAATGCCAGCCGGGAGCTGCAGAGTGCTTTGCGGGTGGCGCAGAACCGGGCTTTTGTGGCCCAGGGTGGCAGCGGCGCCAGCCATGGCGTGCAGCTGGAGGCTGACCGCTACATTATTTTGGGTGGTAGCCAGCCGCAAACTGTATATTTACCCGAGGGTATTACAATTTCTGGATCAGCTGTTGGCCAAACCATAACCTTTACTCGTTTAAATGGCTTACCGGCAGCTCCACAGGATGTAACTTTAGAATCGGGCAGTAATCAGAAAGTAGTTCATATTGATGCTAGTGGTTTAATTAGGTTGCCTTAAATATATGGAAATTATGCGGCGCGGTTCGGCAGTGATTGAGGTATTAATAAGCTTGAGTCTGGCAGCCATATTAATTACTGTGCTTGGTAATTTAATTGGCGCCGTGCGGCGCCTGGAGACCGCCCAAAATTTTAGGCAGCGCGCTTTAACGCATACTCAGGAAAGCATTGAAATGATAACTAGTTTGCAGGCTGATCTTTTTGCTTGTAGTTGCAGCGCCTGTACTAATACTTGTACGCGGGCTGATGGGCAAAGTTGTGCCCTGGCCGAAGCTTACAGTAGTTGTTGGACGCCGTATGCTTATGGTTTGAATACCGAAGGCCCTTTGCACTTAGAGCAATCGGGTGCTAGCTGGCAATTAGTTACCGGTAGTGAAACTGTACCGGTGGATAATGCTTTTACTCGGAGTATCTCAGTAACTAATATGCAGCGTGATGCGGCTGGTGCCCTAGTGGAAACAGGCGGTACGCTAGATCCCAATACTAAAAAAGTAACAGTGCAGGTTGCTTGGCAAGAGCGCGGACAATCAAAAAGTTTTCAACTGGCTACCATGTTAACAGGCTGGGCTAATGTTTCACCTTAAGCTATGAACCAATCTTTAAATAAAGGTTTTACCATAGTGGAGGTGATGATTTATGTGTCTTTGTTAACTGTAACTATGGTGGTGTTGGCACAATTTACTACTGATATCATCAGGAATACGGCGCGTAGTCGGGTAGTAAAAGAAGTGGAATTAAATGCCCAACTGACAATGAATCGTATGGCTAGTGAAATCAGACATGCCCAGTCTATTACCAGTGTTAGCGCTACTGAAGTTGTTTATTTGGATGCTAATAGTGTCAGTACAATTTTAAGGTTTGATTCAGCCAACTCCAGGGTTGAGCGGGTGATCAATAGCATTGCGGAAAGTATAACCACACCCGAAGTGCGCGTAACCGCCTTAAATTTTACATCAATTGAATCAGCTGGCATTATTAAGGGAATTGATCTTGCTATTTCGGTAAGCCAAAAATCAATTTCAGCTCCAGCCGATTATAAACATCAGGCTAACTTAGCCACTAAGGTGTTTGCCCGCCAAAAGCTTTATTAATTTATTTATGAAACTAACTAATCAACCGCGTGGTGCCATTGCCCTGCTAGTGTTACTGGGGGTATCGGTTTTTTGCTTGATGGTGCTTATTAGCGTGAGCACGCTCGCCAGCCATGCTTTTACCATAACTTTAGCGGAAACCGCCACTGAAAAAACTTTTTATGCGTCGGAGGCTGGCTTAAATGAAGGTTTATACCGCCTGGTGCATAATGCGGCGCCCGGGGACATTATTATGGATTTTAATGGGGTGGATGTTTTAGTTACGATTCGGAGTAATCCTTTGAATCCATATCAACGGGTAATAACCTCGCGAGCAGAAGATTCATCTGGTAAGGTGCGTGAATTGGAAATAATCGCCAACACCTCAGCTTTCGCTGGTGGTTTTGATTATGCGGTGCAAACTGGGCTGGGTGGAGTTTATATGGATAACGAAAGCAGGGTTATTGGCAATATTTACTCTAACGGTATGGTTACTGGTAAAGCCAATGCCAAAGCTTGTAATAATGTGACCGTGGCTAATGTGGCAGTAATTGATCAGCAAGATATTGATCAAAACGCGGAGTTTGAATTTGGTCATCAGGTAGGCCCAATAACATATGCTGATACGGGCCAAAGTTTTGTAGTAGGAACAAGCGCTACTATGAACAGGTTTTCGGTAATGCTTAAAAAAATCGGCAATGTTAACAGTAATTTATGGTGGCGCATTACCGCGGATAATGCGGGTCAGCCAGCTAATACCGCCCTAACATTTGGTGAAATTGATGTTGATGAGGTTGGGATTAATTTAAGCTGGCACGATGTTAATCTGTCTACACCCATAGCAGTTACTGCTGGCACAAAATACTGGCTGGTGTTGGATGCGGTCAATACTAATGCCAGCCGCCATTGGGCGGTCGGCATTGATACTAATGATTCTTATGGACCAGGCACAGCGCTATACTCATCAGAGGATTGGGATAATGTTGGTGTAACTTGGAGCCCAGTTGAAGCAGATGGCGCTGATTTTGCTTTTGTTACTTGGCTGGGACAAGACAGTACTCGGTTGGAATATATAACCGTGTTAGAAACCGCTAAAGCCAATCGTATTACCGCTGCTAAAGTTTGCGGTGATGCTTATTATTATTCTATTACAGCAACAGCCGAAGATTTTTTGAATAACCCAACTGAATCTGTTTGCAGTGCTACTGGCCCCAGCGAGCCGTGTCTGCCAGTAGCGGCCACACCCGGCACGGGTTTTTCAAATTCACCTGATCCGCAACCAATTCCTTTTCCTATTAATGACGGCATAATCCAAACCTGGAAAAATGAAATTACTAATACTCTGGCATTGAATTGCCGGCGGGCGTCGGGAGTTGGGCCTAATGACACTTATTGCATTAGTGGCAGTCAAACATTAGGTGCAGTAAAAATAGAGGGAGATTTTTATTTAGACATTGATGCTAATTTAACATTATCTGGAAATGTTTGGGTAACAGGAAAAATTATTTTTGAAAATAATGGCAGTCTTAGCCTAGCAGCCTCCTTAGGTTCTGGCAGCGCGGTGATAATTGCCGACGGCACAGTGGATGTTAGTAATAATTTAACCATCACTGGTAATGGTGATCCTCATAGTTTTTTGCTCTTGTTATCAACCAACACCAGTTTAGATGTATTTACTCCAGCCATCTATGCCTCCAACAATAGTACCTCCATTATTTTTGGCGCTTTAAAAGGTTTATTAAAAGTAAAAAATAATGGTGCCTTAAATGCAGCCGTGGCTGAGCAGTTGTTCCTGGAGCCTAATAGCACTGTGACTTATAACCCAAATCTTATTTACTTTACCGTGCCGGCCGGCTCAGAAACGCCTGTTGGTACAGCCCTAGGCACTTGGCGGGAAAAGTAGTAGAGATTATTTGGCTAATGTTAGCCATTTAACCTGGGGATAAACTAGTGATTACCCATATTTCAAAAAGGATAAAAGCCAGTAATAATAAGTTTACTAGGGTAGTGGATAATAGCCCTTGACAAAACAGGCCGCTTTGCTATAAGATATCCTATTAATTAATAAATTAATTTAAAAACCTAAGTATTTTCTTAGAGATAAAAAGGCGGGAGGGGCGACCCACGCCTTATAAAACATAACTTTCTATTAAATCATTTAATTTAGAAATATTAATTTATGAATCATATGTCTAATCTAAAATTCTATAAGCCACCAGCTTGGCTTAATTTAACCGTCGCAGTTCTAACAGTGACGAGTTTGCTTGGTGGAATACCTTTCAGCGCTCAAGCAATTGTGGTACCACTATGGCCGACAAGTTGGACTTCACCAAGCCAATGCACAACTGATGTTCCTGAGGATGAAAATCCAGGTCAGCTAGACCTTTATGGGACAAGTGTTAACCCTGCTGTGGGCTACTCACTTGATGCAAATTATTATTACTTCCGTGAGAGAGTAGCAGGTAATCCAAGTGGTCCCGGCGGTTTTAGTCAGCATGCGTGGGTGGTACTATTTCAAACTGCCTCACCGAAGTATCAGTACATAGGTGCTGTAAATGGTAAAGATGAATTAGTGCAATTGTGGCAGAATACAACGGTTGGGGCAGATGTGGATTGGAGTCCTTTGTTCAACGATGAAGCGGAAACAATAATCTGGCAGGATAGCACGGCGACATATGCGCGGCAGGTGAGTGCCGGTAGTGGTATTTACTTTGTTGATTGGGCAATACCATTAACCGCTTTCAGCGGCACGGGTATTACTGCTGACACGACCAAATTTTTTGCCACTTCGGCAGATGCCAATAATTACAACAAAGACCATCTGAATTGTTACAATCAGATCGCTGACCTGAGCGTGTCCAAGGTCGATGATGCTGATCCGGTGAGTGTTGGTGATACTTTGACATATACAATTACAGTTACAAATGGTGGACCAGATACTTCCGACGGCGTTGTGGTTAATGATACTTTACCTGCCGACTTAACTTACGTTTCCCATGTCGCTTCGCAGGGCACGTATTCCAGTGGAGTATGGACAGTAGGTACACTTACAAACGGTGCCAACGCTACGCTTACCATTGATGCGACCGTGGATGCCGGCGCTAGCGGTACTACGCTTTCCAACACTGCAACCGTTACCGCGACCACGCTCGATAACGTGACGACTAATAACAGTGATACCGAGACAACGGCTGTAAATGCAGTACCTACTACAGGTACGCTCAGCATCGTTAAAGTGGTAACCAATAATAACGGCGGCAGCTTGGCAGCTGACGATTTCAGTTTCCAAATAGATGGTGGCTCGGCCACGGTCTTTGAGGCTGACGGGCAGAATGATGTTACCGTGGCCGCAGGCACCCATACGGTTACCGAGGTAGCCCCTTCTGGTTACACAGCTGCTTATAATAATTGTACGAGCGTGAATGTGCCAGCCGCTGGCAGTGCGACTTGTACAATTACAAACACAGATGATGTGCCGTCTCTAACTTTAGTTAAGAATGTTGTAAATGATAACGGCGGCACGGCATTAGCTACAGCTTGGCTATTGTCCGCTACTGGCGGCTCAACACCAATCAGCGGCGCTGGCGGAGTGGTGAGTGATTCTACTTTCGCAGCTGGCACTTACGCCCTAGGCGAATCTGGCGGCCCAGCTGGTTATTCTTCGTCTAATTGGGTTTGTGTCGGCGGTGTGCAAAGTGGCAGCTCCATTACAGTTGGCCTTGGCCAAAGTGCTACTTGCACCATCACAAATGATGATATCTCTCCAGTAATAACCGTCACCAAAGTCGTTACCAACGATAATGGCGGCTCTGCTATAGTTGCGAACTTCCCCTTGTTTGTGAATGCTATACAAGTATCTAGCGGTGTAGCTACGCCATTTAATGTGGGTAGTTATGTTGTTTCAGAAACTGGCATGACAGGTTACAGTTCTACAATAAGCGGTGATTGCGACGCTCAAGGCAATGTTACCTTGGTATTAGGCGACACCAAGAATTGTACGATTACGAATGATGACATTGCTCCTAAACTCACAGTTACAAAAATTGTAAGCAACGACGATGGCGGAAATAATTCTGTTCAGGATTTCCCGCTATTCGTGAATAGTAATCCAGTAACCTCCGGCGCTCAGAATACATATAATGTTGGTACTTATACGGTCAGTGAAACCAGTGCCACAGGTTATGTCGGTACGATTGGTGGCGCATGTGCGCCTGATGGCACCGTTACCTTAAATCCTGGAGACGTTAAGGAGTGTACTATAACTAATGATGATGTGGCCCCAGGGTTAACCTTAGTTAAACAGGTAACAAATAACAACGGCGGTACGGCAGTTGTTTCCGATTTCAATCTGTACATTGACCAGGTTGAAGTTGTAAGTGGTAATTCCAACCCAGTTGAGGCTAATACTACTTACACATTAACTGAAGACGGGGTAGCCGGTTATGCCGCCGGTCAGTGGAGCTGTAATGCCGGCACACAAGTTGGCAACACCATTACCTTAGGTGAAGGCGAAACTGTAACCTGCACTATTACTAACGACGACATTGCACCATCACTAACATTAGTTAAGAGTGTGATGAACAATGATGGTGGCGGACAGCTAGCTAGTGCATGGACATTGAACGCCTCAGGCCTAACATCAATTTCAGGCGCTGGCGGAGCTGTGAGTGATTCTACTTTTTCAGCTGGCACTTATACACTTTCAGAAACAGGCCCAGATGATTACACAGCTAGTGCTTGGGTATGCCAAGGTGGTAGCCAGAATGATGACCAAATAACCCTTAGTTTGGGCCAGAGTGCAACTTGCACCATAACTAACGATGATGTTGAGCCTTTACTGACGGTGACCAAGGTCGTCATGAATGATAGTGAAACTGGATCTTCACAAGTAGCGGACTTTGATCTTTTTGTAGACCAGACACAAGTTACAAGCGGAGACCAGAATGGATTTAACGCTGGTTCATATACAGTTTCTGAAACTGGGCCAGCTGGTTATACAGCTTCTTTCTCGGGCGATTGTGCCACGGATGGCAGCGTGACTCTGGCAATTGGTGATGTAAAAACCTGCACGATCACTAATAATGATAATGACCCAACCGAAGGTACATTAACTGTAACAAAGACAGTTGTTGGTGGCACCTTGGGTGTTGGTGATTTCCCTCTGTTTGTTGATCAAACGCAAGTAACTAGCGGCCAGGCTAATAATTTCTTAGCTGATGATTATGTAGTTTCTGAGACTAGTCAGCCTAATTATTCAGCCGGTGAGTGGGGTGGTGATTGCGACGCAGAGGGAAATATCACAATTGAGGCCGGTAACAGTTACAGCTGTTCTATTACCAATACTTATGTTCCGCCGGTAATTACAACCGGTACGATTGAGGTTTGTAAGTACAATGATACAAATGGTGATGGTCAGCCTGAATACCAGGAGCTTACTTCTGTGAGCTGGTTAGATAAGATAAAGAACTTTTTCGTCAATGTTGCTCACGCCATAACGCTTACACCATCTAATCCATTGTCAGGTTGGACAATAAATATAAGCGACGGTGATGAACTCAGTGATTCAAAAGTAACTGGTGAAAATGGTTGTGTTCAGTTTACTGAGCTTCCTTTCGGCACCTACACAATTACGGAAACAGCCCAGTCTAACTGGAGCCAAACTTATCCAAATGATCCAAATTCTATTCAAGTCGTTTTGAATAACGAATTCCAATCTGGATATTATTTCTTGAATCATTTCACTGAACCAACTCCTCCTTGTACTTCTAACTGCGGCGGTGGTGGTGGCGGAGGCGGCGGTGGCAGCCCACTAGCTGACCTTAGTTTGACCAAAACAGTTGTCGGTGGTGATCCAACTTCAACTGGCACTGTCTTCAGCTACACAGTCACTGTAAGTAACTCCGGTCCAAGCAATGCGACCAACGTGGTAGTAACTGATGTTTTACCAGCCTCAGTTACGTACAGCAGTTCCACTGCTTCACAAGGCTCTTATGACAATGCAACTGGCAAGTGGACAGTTGGTACCTTGGCAGTCGGCTCCAGCGCAACCTTACAGCTTACGGGCACTCTGGTTGCTGGTGGTACTACTACCAATTTTAGCAGCGCAATTTCTAGTGAGAACGATCCTAATGTTTCCAATAACACCGCAACTTATACCTTTGCTTTAGGTGGTGGAGTAACTCCGCCAGCGCCGCAGGTGTTAGGTGCGCAAACTGAGCTGCCTCGTACTGGCGGCATGCCGATTGGTGGTATGCTGTATCTCTCCTGGTTAGCACCATTCTTGGAGCGTTTCCGCTTGAGAAAGATAAAGAAGTAAAATAATAAGAGTTAAAAGATGCTCCGCCCGTGCTGGCGGAGCATCTTTAGTATTATCTTACTATCACCTTCAACAAAACCCTTTTTCCTTATGAACCCTTTCGTACGAAAAGGTTCATAAGGGATTTAACCAGGAATATGTTCAGTGACGTGCCGGCGTCGACATCTTTTAGAGGAGGAGTTTTAGCAGTTTGGTTACCAGCGGTTTGGCTTCGTCTTCAAGCCGGTAGAGCACAAATAGTCCCTGGCGATTTTTGGCAACAAAGCCAGTGTGCAGGAGCTGACTTAGGTGCTTGTTGGTCGATTTGACGGAAAGCCGGACTTTGGCAGCTATTTGATAAAGGGGGAGCGGGGCTTGGCGATTGAGGAGCAGTAGTATCTCCAGGCGTTTGCGGTTGGCTACGGCGCGGAAATGGCGCTCCAGTTCGGTTATACTCATATGATTGATTTAATTAAAAATAAAGCCCATTTTATTATATACCTTTTCGTACGAAAAGGTATAGTATGGCTAAAACGGAATTAGCGCTACTGCGGGCCTTGCCAAAATAACGATTTAGATATAAGATGGGGCCAATAAAAATAATCATAATACAAACAATATTGGGAGAAAAAATGGAATTTGTCATTTTAATACTTCTTTCTTACCTCTTAGGTTCAGTCCCGGGTGGCTACTTGATCGCTAAATTAAATAAAGTTGATATCACAAAAGTTGGTAGCGGTAATATTGGCACTACTAATGTCTGGCGAACCCTGGGTCCAAAATGGGGAATAGCAACTTTTTTATTTGATGCTGGCAAAGGTTTATTAGCTTTAATTCTTGTTAATATACTTTTTAACCAACCATTGGTTGGTTACTACATTATTGCCGGCGCTTTAGCAATCCTGGGGCATTTCAAATCAATCTTCTTGAAGTTTAAGGGAGGCAAAACAGTTGCTACCTCACTCGGGGTGATAATCGGGCTAATAATAGTAAAGTTACTGCCAATTTGGTTTGCGGTAATAATAATTGGGGTATTCTTATTAACTTTATGGCGCAAGCGGGAAGTTTCCAGAGCATCAATGTATGCTGCCATAACAGCAGTTATTATCAAGTTAGTATTTTATGGCGGCTTTAATCAACAAAGTTTTGAGGTAACCATATTTATTATTGGTATATTGGTGCTTATAATATTTACCCACAGGGAAAATATTAAAAGAATACAAGAGGGAATTGAAAGAAAAATCTAATATAACCCCATTCGTAAAAGAATGGGGTTATTTAATTGTTACTTAACGGTTTAACAAGTGAGAAGTATACTTTATTACGTATGGAACCATTAAAAGCCTTGGCAGATAATTTTGTAGATCCCAGCGTCAAGCACCATAAGCATGCTTGGTACGCCTGGACCGGTGCGGCTTTGGCTTTGCTCGCCGTAGCTTCGGGCTTGTATTTTTTTGGTAAAGTCGCGGAATACAAACCAGAAGCCAGAGCCGTTTATTTTAACCCGAGCTTAAAAGCAATATTAACTTACCCGTCAGCTTGGTTGCCTGCGCCTGAACCTTTGGATGGTGATGGCTTGCCACGGCGTTTTGAGGGCAATGGTGGCTGGTTTGAAATTGGGGCGACTTCAGGTGATGGGGTAATTTTAACCGAGATTGCAGCTAGCTTGAATTCATCCACCAGTTTACCTTTCGGGCAAAATCCAAAAATAACCACTGCCCAAATCGCGGGTCAGCCAGGTGTTCTTATTCAGCCAACACAGCCTGGAGTGAGGCAGGCCGCGGCCGTGGTCACTTACCCCCAGCCAATCCAGGCTGGTTTAACCAGTTATCGTTTTTTAATTTTGAAAATGGAAGTAAGCCACCTGACTAGTTTGTTGAACTCTTTAAGGTTAGTGGAGAATTCTACGGGCGAAGTTCAGGGTTTGCCTAATATTATGGTTTATCTGCCACCTCAGCGCGCGGTTATTAGCAGTCCGTTTAGCGTTAGTGGCATTGCCCGAGTATTTGAAAATAATGTCAGCCTGAAAGTTTTGAATACTAAGGGTCAATCAATCTGGACTGGATTTGTTGCGGCCAATGCGCCCGATGTTGGCACTTGGGGCGGTTTTTCTACCACTATTGATCTGGCTGGGGCAGAAGTAGCTGTTGGCGAACGGTTGGAGCTTCAGGTGTATCAAAGTTCAGCTAAAGACGGCAGTGAGATAGATAAAGTAAAAGTACCATTGCAG
>Ga0209518_1003436_pt1 | contig 13578 bp, 10 predicted proteins | sample RifGroB1_FD_183993 | JGI IMG/M metagenome (GOLD analysis project Ga0209518, IMG submission 183993) | Groundwater microbial communities from Rifle, Colorado, USA - Groundwater B1 (SPAdes) (version 2) | ecosystem: Environmental > Aquatic > Deep subsurface > Groundwater | place: Rifle, Colorado... | reverse complement strand
GAGAAAGATCCAACCATACGAGCATTTTTTCTTTAACCTCTCGGCTTTGGACATATATGTTGCAGACTCCATAGGACAAGCGTTTTGTAGGATGCCGTCCAACTATATAGACGGACTTTTTAAACTGAGATAAAGGAACGCCAGTAGCTCGGCTCCAGAAGCTCTTCTGCATATCGTCGACAAGGTCTGGATAAAGTAATAGCCAAATATTGATCTTGTCTTTAGGCACTTTGATTATATCCTTCAGAAAGGCGTAAAAAATACGAACCATCATTGGGTCAGAGTTTGCCAGTTTTACCTGACTACCCTTAGCGTTTTTCGTACCTTCACTCCAATACAATATAATGCCAGCGAGGAACAAGGGATCATTTTGTAATTGTTTGAATTCACTCTCTCCAAGGTCGCGATATTCTTGATGCTTCCTTAACCACCGGTCCTTGTTGGATTTTATTATCGCGGCCAACTTGGCAGGGGATGCCAATGAATGCTTGGTGCCCAGGGAATCTCGTATAGTCTTTGACCATTCCTCGTCTTTAAACCATCCGCCTAGGGTTCCCTTGGGTATGCCAAGTGCTTTACTGATTTCTGAGTAGCTTTTATTCTGTCGACGTAATTCGTAAGCTCTGATCTTGTCTTTTCTCATATTGTGGATAAATTCTCGAACTGATCGAGAGTATCTACGTTTAGTATAGCATGGGGGTGTGGTATTTAGATAGATAAAGTTGATATGTAGATAAAAAAGGGGATAACAATTGAAAAAGAGCAGGCCCCATGTTATTATATAGGAGTAATGCCGTGGTAGCTCAGTGGTAGAGCACTCCCCTGAAGAGGGATTGGTCGTCGGTTCAATTCCGACCCGCGGCACCATGTAGGAAAAGCTAAAGAGTTTTTAGTGAGCCTCGTTAAGCCTATCATGGGCTATACTGAAGAGTTCTACGATTAATGGATATTCAATTTTAGGAGCAAAAACAAAAAAGCACGATTTTGGCTTCTGCAAAATCGTGCTCTAGGTGAAAATATTACTTGGTGTCCAAGCTCTTATTCTCAATAGCTTGCTTAATCTCAGGATCTTGAAAGATATCCTCCAAAATTCCAAAACCATCTAGTAGTTTTTTGACACTATCAACGTCTCTACTTGATAGTTGTGTGATTATTCCTTTTTTGGCAGCCTTTCTAGCCTCTGGACTCTGTGTGATTTCCTCCGAAACGGAAAACTCCCGAACTATCTCTTTCGCTTCTCTAATGTGTCCTACGGAAAGGGCGCCAACTATTCTTTTTTTGGCAGCTTCTTTAATCTTTGGATCCTGCAATAACTCTTTCGAAACATCAAAAGCTCGCAACGTCTTGACTGCACTCTTAGTGTGTCCTACATCTAAATACACGGCTATCTGATTAATGACTAACTTTTGAATTTCTGGGTCTTGTATAGCTTCCTTGGAAATTCCGAATCGATCTATAATGGTATTAATTCTTTCATTATTGACTTGTAGATATTGGACACTCACTTTTTGGACTGCTTTGCGAACTAATTCTTGTGTGATCTTGAGCCTATTAACAATTTCTTCCACTTCTTCTATGGCCTCAGGGTTATATGGCTCCATGGAAAGTTTTTTGGTAATTAGGGCCACCGCTTCTCTTTGGATTTCTGCATCTTGAAGTGTTTCATCTAGAATACCCAACGAATAAATCGCCCCAGATATCCAATCCATGTGTCCAAGACGAAGATTGCTGATAATAAGTTCTTTGACTATTTTATCAACAGCTTCTTTTGAGATACTAAACATCTCGATTGTCTTTTTGGCCTCAACAAATTCTTTTTGGGCAAGAAGCAGTTTAGCAAGTTCTCCAGCGGATTCTTGAATTCTAGGAGAGAGCAATACTTCTTCCGAAACTTTAAAGAGATCCACTAATTTCCTAGCACTAATTGGATTTTTCACAGTGAGGGACAATCTCTTAACAATACCTTTCACGACTGCCTCCTGCACCTCCGAACTTTGCAATGTTTCCTCAGAAATCTTAAACACACGAATCATTAATTTAATAAACTCATTATAATCATGTGTTGTTAAATGATCATATGCTCTCGGTGAGAATGAGCTAGAAGGGATAAATAAATACTGAGCGATCCTATTCTTGACCGCTTCCTGCACTTCTGGACTTTGAAGTGTTTCTTCTTTGACCTTAAGTTTCTTCACTGTGTCCACAGCTTCAGAAAGATAACCATTGGACAAATACTTAACGATACCTTTCTTAGCAATTTCCTGGATCTCTAGGCTACCTAAAACGCTATCTGACAAAGAAAAAACATCAATTAGCGTTCGGATCCTGTCGTAATCTCCTACAGAATCGTGCAAAATTATGGTCTTTTGGACTACTCGGTCGACAATCTCTTGCTTAACTTCAAACACTTTAATTATTTTTATTGTCATACCTAAATCAGGTACAGAAGAGTTGGATGACATTTCTTTGTAAATCACTTCTTCAACGTGCTTCTGTATCTCATCATCTTGAAGAATCTCATCCGAAACCTCTAAAAAGGTTAATGTCCCCACTGTCTTTTCCAGACTAGCAGAGGAATCGTAACTAAGAACACATTTTTTAATGGTTTCATTAACAGTAGTCTCCGGCACCTTAAACACTCTTATCAGATTTTGGGCTAAATTAAACTTGTAGTTCAAAAGGCTATCTGTAATTAAATTTTTAACATTTTCTTGGAGCTTTGGGTTATTAAAAAAATCGTTAGGAAAATTAGCACCTTCAACCATCCATATTATACTGTCAATCTGACCGTCAGGTGCATTACTCAAAGAACGTTCAAGGACAAACTTTTTTATGGCCTCTCGTAACTCTTCGTCCTGCAAGACATCTTCAGAGACCCCAGTGTCACTTATCATCTTTTTTACTAGAGTCGTATCTCCTTGAGAGAGAAGCGCAACGACCACACTCCTTGCCACATCTTCCACAATTTCTCGTGAAATGCCAACCTCCTTTATAATCATACGTGTCTGAGATATATTTTTCTGTATTGCCATTAGCTCGTACAGGGTTTGTCTTATTACTTGCTCCACAATCACTGGGTCTTCCTTTTGAATTAGATTAAGAACAGGAGCTGAAGAACCATAATACGATATTTCATCAAGCAACTTAGGCACTATTCTAAGTATTCTCTCCCTGTTTGCATTAATAATCCCGCGTTTTTCTAGGCCTCTACTAAACTCTGAATTTTTTGGAATTTCGTCTTGCAGGCCAAAAGCTTCTATAATAAAAGCATCCTCTCCACTTATTTCCCCCGACTTTCTCTTGGAAAGAGGTGGAATATAATATCTTGATAGGATTTCTTGGCAATAATCTTTTAGACTAACCTTTGGGCTCTTACTGACACCGAGGCCTCGTTTTATTGAAGTCATTATTCCTCCGCCCTCATTTCTACACAAAGTAGAAACTATGAGAAGATAATCGCTGTGGTCTATTCCATTATTTATATTTGATTCAAAGAATGTTCTAAAAGATAAGAACGCTACCTGACGGGCATCTTCATCGCTTAATCCTTTGAGATACCTAGCATCGCCCATATCTGCGTAGTATGAGGCCAGTGCGATTTGTTCTGGGTTAGAGAGTTTTACCTCGCTTTTTCCATCTCTAGAACCGAGAACACTTGATATTCTGGAAAACGCAAGGTTAACCTTTTTGTCCGTAAGTTTAATGGGTAAACCAACTGTCGTCCGCCATACCCCCGAATGAGGCTCGCCAACATAATCAAGTGCGATCCGTATTCTTTCCGTGTCAGCATTAGTTAATAAAATATTGGGAATACCATTGTCTGCAAGTAGTAAAGTCACCGCCTCGATCCTTTCTCCAGCCTTTGAATATATACAATTTTCAATAGTTCTAGAGAGAATCCTGCTAAAGTCTACTTCATTCAAATACCCCTTCTTGTATAAATGAATCGCAGAACCAAAATAATGTACCGCCTCCCCAGAAGAAGCTTCAGCCTCTTCAAAATAGGACTTGATTGCACCAATAGCACTGTTTAATCTTATTTGTAATCTCACTCGAAAAGACTCTCCTTGTGAATTATCGCCAAACTTGTTATATGTTTTGATTAATTCTCCAACTTCCTGAGTCTCTTTGCAGAGTGACTCTGGATCCCAACCAGAATTCTCCGACGAAACAACTTCTCTTGCAAAGATTCCCATAATTTTCTTTAATGCGTCTAAGTCTGTTTCTGTTTCTATTTTTTCTTTTTTCAATTCATCTTCCTGAACAGCTTCTATTTCTGCGGTTGCCCTTTCACTATCCAACACTTTTTTTAATAAAAGAGATAGTCTGAAAAGTGTTAGTTTTCGTGCAGATATTCGGCTGGTTATTTCGTAAAGTTCAGATGCGTGAACAATCGACTCGGAGGCGTCTTGGGGAATATCTAATCCACCCAGCTGTAGTGAAATAATTTCCTCAGGTAAAATCTTTCCGTCTCCCAGAATTTTCATTAACTCTTCATTTGAATGGATAAGATGTTCCAACCTTTCTTCAAGCGTTCTGCGGGTAAACTGAAGCATTCGTTTTACTTCCTTTGGGTCACTGAGTTTCTTCGTAATGCTATCTATCTCTTCTTTTATCTCATGCTGAACACTCTCCCAAACGGAAATGTCTTTGGAAATATTCTTCTCAATTTCTTTTTTCTTTTCCTCTAACCCTGCAATTTCTTTAGTGATTGTTTCACGAAGGGCCTTGGCTTTTTCTACTGCGGGAGCGGTAACCTCAGTGATTTTATCAGCTTCTGCAAAAACATCACGAAGCTCGTCTGCCTCTTTTTCGATTTGGGTAGTAAGATGATCAATATTCTCTATGTCGGTTGTCGGCTTTGGCTCTGTGTCGGGACTCGTTGAAGGAGCGGGGATTGTATTAAAATCAAAACCTTTGTTCTCTGGATTGGATCTCATATCCATTATTCTATCACTACACCCCTTAGCTTAAAAGCCTCCATGAGGGGCTTTTAAGCTAAGGGGTGTCTGAGAATGAGGCGTTAAATTATGGTTCGGCGGAGATGTTGAGGAATCTGAACCAAGATTTCATATGGAATTACGTCGCACATTTTGGCTATATTGATAATCGAATTAGGGTCATTTTTATTGTTACTTATAACTATTACCTTATCTCCTAGTATCATATCTGGTACATTTGAAATATCTATGGTTGTTATATTCATACTAACTCTGCCGATAATCGGACAGAAAATATCCCCAATTTTAACCATGCCCTGATTTGATAATTTTCTATTTACGCCTTCAAAATAGCCAACCGGAATCGTGGCGATTCTAGTCTTACGAGTAGTTTTGTAAGTTATGCCATAACCGACATATTCTTCGGGCCGAATGGCCTTAATGGAGCTTATAACGGATTGCATTTGTAGCACTGGCCTCAGTCCAATCGCATCTTTAGTCCCCAGATCAATACCGTAAAGACCGATTCCTAGGCGCAGAACGTTATTAGTAATATTTTCTGGCTGGCTGGCTCCTGCAGTTGCAAGAATGTGGAAGTATTGGATATCTGAGAAATTACTTTTGATGCTCCTGATAGTTTCTTCCCAAACACGAATTTGGAGCTGAGTAAACGTTTGGTCCGTATTATCTGCATCAGCGAGATGAGAACAAACTCCACCCAGATGAAGAAGTTTACTAGATCTGATAATATCGGTTGCCTCATCAATTTGATTTGGCAGTATGCCTTGGCGATGCATCCCCGTGTCTATCTTTAGGTGAATAGTTCTTCTATTATTAATAAGTTTAGAGACCAGACATAGTTGATCTAGGCTAGTAATAGTGAAAGATACGTTTGATAGTTTACAGTTATTTATATTCTCGGGACTGGTGTAGCCAATTATCAAAAGGGGAGACTTTATACCTTTATCTCGCAGGACCATTGCTTCGTAGAGAGAATCAATGACGAAAAATGCCTTATCTTCTTTTTCTAGTATTCTAGCTATCTCGACGAGGCCATGACCATAGGCATTGCTTTTTAAAACGGGAGCCAATGATCTATTTCGGCAGAGTTTCCTATAGACATTTAAATTATGGAGCAGATTTTCTTTAGAGATTAAAACCTCCACAGAAGGACTGTAGCTAGAGAATTTTTTCTTAATGTTTCTTAGGGTATTAGTCAGCTTCATTTATATTCGAGTTTACTACTTGTCGGGTCATTGGGCAATTAATAGGCTTATCTGAATACCTAAAATCCCCGAGAGGGGATTTTAGGTATTTGGTGGGCGGTAGAGGACTCGAACCTCTGACATCTTTCACGTCAAGAAAGCGCTCTACCAACTGAGCTAACCGCCCTTATATTAATTTTTTAAATCTACTCTGTGCGGACGAGAGGATTTGAACCTCCATACCCTTGCGGGTGCTACCACCTCAAGGTAGTGCGTCTCCCAGTTTCGCCACGTCCGCAGATAACTTTTCGCCACCGATTTCTAAGGCATTGTATATCTTTTTTTACTTTCGCTCAAGATAAATAACAAACGGGCCGATGGCCCGTTTGTACAATATTATTCTTCTTTTGTTTCTGCTACCTCGGCTTCGCTGGTTTCTACTGTAGTTTTTGTTTGTTCAAGTCGCACCTTCTTACGTATTTCTTTGGCAGTTTTATCTCGTAGGTAGTATATCTTGGAACTGCGAACTTTAGCTTTTTTTACAACCTCAACTTTCTCGATAGTAGGTAGGAATATTGGGAATATTTTCTCCATACCAAAACCACCATGTATTCTTCTGACGGTGATTGTACCGCTTGGGGTATCGCCATGTTTTCTAGAGATAACCATACCCTCGAATGCTTGAACCCTAGTCTTCTCCCCGTCTTTAATCTTTTGAAAAATCTTAACCGTCCAGCCGGTTTTTACGTCTTTAAATTTATTGGCACCCAGTAGGTTTTTGATTGAATCGTGTGTTTTATTCATATTAAATTTACAGCCTGCTTATTGTAACTGATAATTATTTATTTGTCCAGCTTTCTAGTTTTTCGATATATTCATTGAAATCTGTCGGCGGATCAAGCTCTAAGGATAATGATTTACCGTCCGGGGCAGTAAATTCGAGCTTGTTGGCATGTAGAAAGAGACGTAAGCCTTTGTCACTGGGCTTACCATAGACCATATCGCCGACGATCGGACAGCCAATAGATCGAAGATGAACCCTGATTTGATGCGTGCGGCCGGTCTTTGGCCGGACTTCTAATAATGTGAATTTATCAAAATCTTTTAGAGTAGAATATTCGGTTAGAGCTTCTTTTTTATCAAGGAGTTTTTTACCAACAATTCTTGTTGTTCTTTTCATGCCAAGCCGACCAAGAGGGGAATCAATTATATCTCGTGCATATCGCGGTTTGCCATGAACAAGCGCCAGGTATGATTTTTGAATATGCCGTTCTTTGAATAAGTTTTTAAAATACAGAAACGCCTCCTGTGTTTTAGTAAGTATCAATAAGCCTGAGGTCTCCTTGTCTAGACGATGAACAATCCCGGGTCTTTCTGGGTCCTCGCCGACGGTAGCAGTTTCCGGAAAACGATGAACCAGCCAAGCGGTTACGCTTGGCTGGTGGTCGTCCTTATTCTTTGGATGAACTATAAGACCGGATGGCTTATTAATTACTAAGAAATTCGAATCTTCGTAGACTATCTTTGTTGAAATATATTTCTTGTCCATTTGTTAGAGTTAATCAGATGTGCGTAGCTTCGCCGATTAATTATTGCATAGTATCTTACCAGAATTAAGCGTGGATAGCTATTTGTCATAATTTTCATAATCTACCATAAAATATGGACGTAGGCCGTAACTTATATTATTATTCCCTCAGGAATTCAAATCCGAGGAGATCGTTCTATGAAAACAAGGATCTTAGTTCTCGATGCCTTTACCAATGGACACGAGGCGGCCCTAGTCTTTATTCAGAGACAGGGATGGCTCAGGGAAGATTATGAGATCATTTTTTGCGGAACTCATACTAGCGTGTTAAAAGGACTAATTGAGGGACCGGCCTATGCTGTTGTTCCAGTTCGAAACTCCATTGCCGGTGAAGTGATCGAGGTAACAGAAAATTTATCGATTCTCAGAGGAAGTGGATTTAATTTACGAGAACGAGATAGATTTGATTTACAAATCAATCATTGCCTTATGGCGCCTGAACATATTAATCGGGCCGAAGAACTTAGATATGTTGTGTCACATGAGAAGGCTCTCCAGCAATGCCAAAAGTATCTCAACGAAATTCATGTATTACCGGATCGACGCCTTAAATATCACTCAACGGGAGCTGCAGCAAAAGTTGTAGCAAGGCTGGGTCACAATATCAATATCGGAGCTATAGCTCCAAAGATAGCAGCAAGGGAATATGGTCTTCGTATCTTGGCTGAGAATATACAAGATATCAAAGATAATAGAACAACATTTGTCCTCCTTGAGAATTTGATTCTAGCCAAGTAGATCACGACTGGCGATTAAATCGCCAGTTTTTTATTAAACACTCTAGGCTAGGACTACGATTGTGTGGTGGAGTTTATCGGGATAATTGGAAAACCGTGGTTAAGGAAATCTATATGTCTTTAACCAGGAATCCAGCCGCCGTATTTGAATAAAAGAAGACCCCATACCAAACGAGGTTTGGGGTCTTTGGTCTGCGGGGTAAGCGCGGAGTATGACAACTAAACCCAGTCTAGGATTGTTTCTCCGGCAGCCTCGATCTCCGACCTCTGCACAAAAACGGGGTAGAGATCGGCGCCATTATCAGGTTGAAAAGGCTTGCCACCTACCGTATAGGCGACTTTCCCAATTCGAGCCGTTGTCCATCTCTGAGAACTAATAAACGCACTAGTAGTGTTGTGGCTGTATACTTCACCCTCCCTCAGCTCTGGATGAGTCCAGCCTTGAATGGGACTTTCCATCATCATCTTCCTCCTGTTCTCGTTGTTTGCGAACGTGATAATATTATATCACGCTTTAAATAATTTGCAAGTTTTCGCTAGCTCAATAGTTCAATTCCTGTTGGTGGACCTACGGGGAATCGAACCCCGCCCTCTTCCATGCCATGGAAGCGTAATACCGATTTACTATAGGCCCAATTATTAATAACTTATGTGCGCGCACCTGGGATCGAGCCAGGGACCTGTATATTATAAGTATACCGCTCTACCACTGAGCTATGCGCGCCTATTGGATGCATCTAGTATGCATTGGATACTCATTAGTATATCTTCATGCAATGATACGTTACCATAATATAGGGTGCAGGTACCGTGTTTGTGACCACTATGATCGATCGTTGCTGTGCCACTATTCTTTATATATGGCTTCCAAAAATTTTTTAGGGGTATTCGCAAGTGCCTACTCCAAAATAAACTCTCTTCCTTGGTGTCCATGTCTTTGTATATTTGGAGACCAACTTTTATTTTATCCTTCATAATCCCTAGAGATTTTTCATACCAGTACAGTGCAAATTTTATGACATCTGGGTCTGTGTTGCTGACCAAGATTTGTCCTGGTTGTCTTTTTGATCCCTCGCCAAGATAAAGGAATAGGCCAGCGATACGCAACTCTCTATCGGTTAAAGGGAGTAGTGACTTAGCCGCGAGCCGATAGGCATCCATTTTACGAGCTTCTCTTTTGGCGCGCATCGTATTGATGAAATTCTCAATCTGGCCTTCTTTGTACCGTCCGATCAACTTTGCCCTTTGTGTTTCGCTGAGTGGAGTATCTTTTAACCAATACGAAAGCGAACTCTTTGGTACACCTATAACTCTTTTAATCTCGGAATAGCTTTTTCCGGCCATTCTGAGATTAACCGCCATTCTTCTATTGGCTCTATCCATACCCTCATTATATCATGCTACATTACGTTTTCAAAGGTCCAGTAATCGGAGGCATTCACCATATTGCTATTTTGCCTTGCTAGTAATTTACCAAGGCAAAAAATTCTTTTTGCTCGAGCGTCTCCTTCTTGATTAATTCCATTGCAATCTTCTTCAGGACGTCATCTTTCTGTATTAATACCTTCTTGGCCAATGCTTGGGCCTTTTGGATCAATTTCTGTACTTCTAAATCAATCTCATGAGCAACAGTCTCGGAATAATTTTTATGATTTGCGATATCTTTACCTAAGAAAACCAGCTCTTCTTTCTCGCCAAAAGTTACAGGACCTAGCGTTTCAGACATGCCGAACTCTGTTACCATTTTTCGAGCGATATCAGAAGCAACGCGAAGGTCATTTGAAGATCCGGTAGTTGTATCGTGGAATATAAGCTTTTCAGCTGTGTAGCCACCCAAGAGAACTGCCAGTTCTGATTCAAACTCAGCCTTTGATTTAAGATGCCTGTCTTCGGTAGGAAGCTTGAGAGTATAACCGCCAGCTCTTCCACGAGAGACGATAGATACCTTATGAACTGGGTCGCTAAAAGGTAGAGTATGGGCAAGTAAAGCGTGGCCGGCTTCGTGATAGGCAGTAATCTCTTTTTCTTTGACACTAAAGGCGTGGCTTCTCCTCTCTGGCCCTAGAATTATTTTTTCGACTGCCTCAAGTACGTCAATTTGTTCGATACTTTTTTGATTTCTTCTTGCGGCAAGAATAGCAGCTTCATTTAATAGATTAGCCAAATCAGCTCCAGAAAATCCAGGAGTTCTCTCGGCGGCTACTTTTAAATCAACTCCAGGGGCCAGCGGCTTTTCTCTTGCATGGATTTTTAATATCGCTTCGCGATCTTTCATGGAAGGCTCATCAAGGATAACACGTCGGTCAAATCTTCCTGGACGTAGCAATGCCGGATCAAGAATATCGGGGCGATTTGTCGCGGCCATAACAATGACGTCATCTTTAGTATCGAAACCATCCATCTCGACTAATATCTGATTAAGCGTTTGTTCGCGTTCATCATGGCCTCCGCCAAGTCCAGCACCGCGATGTCGGCCAACAGCATCAATCTCATCAATAAATACAATTGCTGGTGCCATCTTTTTTGCAACTTCAAATGTATCGCGTACACGATTGGCGCCAACACCTACAAACATTTCTACGAATTCGGATCCAGAGACATAGAAGAAGGGGACATTAGCCTCATTGGCTACAGCTTTAGCAAGTAATGTTTTGCCAGTACCGGGAGAGCCAACAAGTAGAATTCCGCGGGGAATTCTCGCGCCAAGATTATGGAATTTCTTAGGATCTTTTAAGAATTCAACTACTTCTGAGACTTCAGTCTTAGCTTCGATCAATCCAGCGACATCTTTGAAAGTGACCTTCTTCTTGCCGTCCGATTCGTTAGCTAACTTGGCTTTTGTTTTGCCAAAAGTGAAAGCTTGCATTGATCCCTTTTGTGCCTGACGGAACATAAACCAGAAGATAAATAGGATTAATAGAAATGGCAGAAGCATTGGCAGGATGCTATAAACTGCAAGCATAAATCCGCTAGGATCTTTAACCTCGATTTTAATAGCTGTGAGTTTTGATTTTTCGGCGCCGAGATTTGTTAAGGATTCAACCGCTGAGATACTCGATTCCTTTTTGGCTGTGAGTTTTGATCCATCTGTCGCAGTAATATTCATGACATCTCCTTCAACGGCGATCTCTTTGATTTTGTTCGTATTAATTTGAGATATAACCTCAGACAAGGAGATAGTCTTAGTCTCGGTTGGAGTATAGAAAATGCCGACTAAACCGATAGCCGTCAAAAGTACTAAGAAAATAATAGAAATATATTTAATAATCTGGTTCATAATTGAAGTAAAGCTTAGCATGAAAATAATGTCTCGACAAGATAAAAAAACAGGGGAGTCGGCGCTACGCGCCGCTCCCCTCGAGCCTAGGATTACTGGCTCAACAATCCGTCGAGAACATCCTCCAGCGAGGCCTCGCTGTCGGGCTTTGCCTCGTCTAGTCGAGGCGAAATAAAGACTGTCTTTTTCGCGGGCCTCTTCGTCCGCGGCTTCCGGCGTTTTGCCGGAAAATCGGCGGCCGAGATACCCTTGGCAGCGAAGATGCTGCCAAGGCCGAAGGTGATGGGCGGCAGACCCTGTCCCGCCCCTCCCGATCCGATGGTCGCGATGCCTGTCGTCTGGGCCACCCGCTCTCTCTGTTTGGGCGAGGTGTGGTCGGCGACTTTCTCAGCTCGCTGTTTCCTCGATGCCAAGAGGACGTCGAGGAGCTGTGCAAGCCCGTATTTCCCATACTTGCTTGCGTATCCGTGAGCCGCCGACTCCCCATTTCTGCGCAACACGTTGCGCAGTTTGGTCTCGAAATAACGCTTGTTAGCGCTAGTCGAGAAAGCCCGCTCGTATTTCTTGCCGTGTCGCCCAGCCGAACTGGGCTTACCCTTGCTCGACTCTTGCTGTTTGTTTCCCATCACACTCCTTTCTGGCTCAGTTTACGGCGAGCCAGTGTTAGTAGGATTATACTATAATATAGATGATAGGTCAATAGCAAAGAATAACCTACTATTTTGTATTAAAAAGGGGCTCCTTCGGAGCCCCTATCTCTTATCGTGTAACTCGAACCCTTTTTCGTGCAGACCAGGCACGCGTTTTTTCAAATTGGGCCATGGCCTTCATGCGACCCAGGGCCTTGCGTCGTTGTGTGTCAACGACATCATAGGCCCCTAGGAGCCATTGTAGGTGGCTCTTATAGAAAAGGCGCTCTTCTCGAGCTACGCTAGATTCTTCATAGAAAGCCAAGATGGTTCTCAATAGCGACAAAGGAAATATGCCAATTTTGCCAATCTCATTTCTTTCCTCGATATTGAGGCTAGTGATCTCTTCTTCTGAATATGTGCTACTGTCAAAGTCAACGATATATGCGATACCATCGACTTGAAGATTATGGTCAAAAACCTGTCGGCTTCGATTTGTGTCATGCATCAGAGTGGCAAGATTAGAATCACTAAAACGTACTCCGCCCATAAAGATATGGAGGTAATTATCAACTCTGGTCCAACCGGACCTAGGATTGAAATCGTGGTCGGGTACTTTTCCTACTTCATGAAATTTATTCCACCTCATAATTCCGGCTCTGTTCATAAGTATGAGTTTTCCTTTGACTAATCTTTCTTCCAGATGGGGGACAGAAAGACCAGTTTCCTTATGAAGCTCTGTAACAACAGTGTCCGTCACTGTTGTATCCCTATCTGATGAAAACCCACCACCGGGGAGCCCCCAGCCAGCTGATTTACCGGTTGTCTCAACGTTAATGCCAGCAGATACCGGTTTCTCATCCGGATAATTATAAACCATCAAGACGCCTATTTTGTCTTCTATGTTTTTACCCTCAAACAGTACACCGTCTTTAATTAAAGGAACTATGAATGCGGTATGTGTTACCGCAATGGACTGACCTTTAAACTCAACCTGTGCTATCGGTGAGCCGTCTTGCATCGGAAACCTCCATGGCCATATTATTTCATAATAATCACTACTTGTCAATATTTCCGTAATATCCCAATAGCTTGGAATCACTTAACCCATTAAGATGATTCCATATGTCATATACAACAAACCCTAAGATGCCTCGTATCAGAAGAGATGCCGCTCAGCTAGTATACAAGGGCTGGAGCAC
>Ga0209518_1003429_pt1 | contig 13590 bp, 17 predicted proteins | sample RifGroB1_FD_183993 | JGI IMG/M metagenome (GOLD analysis project Ga0209518, IMG submission 183993) | Groundwater microbial communities from Rifle, Colorado, USA - Groundwater B1 (SPAdes) (version 2) | ecosystem: Environmental > Aquatic > Deep subsurface > Groundwater | place: Rifle, Colorado... | reverse complement strand
TCGGACGGACGGGCCAGCAATTGAATGTTTAAATGGAACAAAAGAATGGTATTTTAAAGGTCAAAAGCATCGGACGGACGGGCCAGCAATTGAATATTCAGATGGAACAAAAAAATGGTATCTCAATGGCCAATTACAAAAAAGGGAGGCTTAGTGGAAAATGGAAAATTAGCCGAAGCTAGCAAAACCTTGAATACAGTTAAAACTCATGATGTAATGGTACAAATAGACTGTGAAAATTTCTTATTAGGAGACAAGGTATTTATTAAGATATTAACCATGATGTTGGACTCGCTCTTTCTATGTGACGAAGAAAAACGTCTTGAAATCCAGCGGGGATTCATTGATTCTTTATGTGAATCCCACAAGGAAATAGTCAAACATTTAATAGGAGATAAAAATGACTTTTAAAGAGGCGTGTAAACTCTGCCGACAAAACACCGGATCTAGTTTTTTAGATTCTGGTTCAATTTATGGTTACCTTTATAACAAAGAAATTCCAAAAAACTTAATAGACGAAGAAAATCTTTTAATTTCAACTCCTCACTGGCTTTATCTTAATTTTGATTTTACCGAAAAAACAAAAAAGTTACAACTGGAGTTTGATAAATTTGTAAAAGAATCTGAAAAAACAGAAAATAAAGGATGGCCAGAATTAATAAAAGATTTTTTAGTTTCTATTGGCGTTAAACATTCAGTATTATTAAATTCTTATAATTACGAAAGCAACCTTGATCAGGTAATCCAATATATTCCATTTACAGTGGAAGATAATGAATATTGGTTTTTACAAATTCATACTGGCTGTGACGTTAGAGGTGGTTATACGCCCCCAATAGTAGTGAAAGTTATTTATGAGGCAAGTGAAAGCTTAAATGGGATTTGCCCCAAATGTAAAAAAGAATTTAATTCGGTTTACAAAATTGAAGAAAATTCCGATTGGGATAATGGATGGACTCATAAAGAAAATCTAAGATGGAAAGGGGAAGAATGTGGTGGGAAAATTATATTAACAGTAGATATGGCATGTGATTCAGATTTATGAGAATCATCTAATCAAATAGAAATGTTAAATTAGGAGGTTTGTAATGTGTGAATTCCCAAGCTGGATCGAAAAGAACGGAGAGGTCTATTTCTTAACTGATAAAGATGTGGCCGAAAGAGAGTCCGATCTCTCCCGTCAAAAAGAACCCGCCGATTATGTCGGCCATCCCGCAATTGAAATTGTTTTCAAAGTTCAAGGAAAAAATAAAGAAGGATTCCCTTGCCATCCTGGGGTTGCTAGAGCAATTAGGGATGGGAAAATGAACCGGCTAATGGACCTAGGGGGATATAAAAAGATATCAATTAATAAAAACGGACAATTACATTGTACGGACGGGCCAGCAATTGAACGTTTAAATGGAACAAAAGAATGGTATCTTAAAGATCAAAGGCATCGGACGGACGGACCAGCAATTGAACGTTTAAATGGAACAAAAGAATGGTATCTTAAAGGTCAAAAGCATCGGATGGACGGGCCAGCAATTGAATATTCAGATGGAGCAAAATACTGGTATCTTAATGGTCAATTACATCGGACGGACGGACCAGCAGTTGAACGTTTAAATGGAACAAAATTCTGGTATCTCAAAGGTCAATTGCATCGGACGGACGGCCCAGCAATTGAATGGTCTGATGGAACAAAAGAATGGTATCTTAATGGCCAAAGGCATCGGACAGATGGGCCAGCAATTGAATGGAATGATGGAACAGAATTCTGGTATCTCAATGGTAAAGGCACCGGACGGACGGCCCAGCAATTGAATATTCAGATGGGACAAAATCATGGTACGTCAAAGGGCAAAGGGTTACAAATGTCAAAGAACAGCATAGTATTTAACAAAATAAGCTCAAATCTAGAGCGTAAACTTAAAACTTATGAATTTATACAGCTGGCAAAATTTTGCAAACAATACGGGGTTGACTTTGTATATGACGTATGTAACTCAATTGAAATAGGTGAAGATTTTATTAGAAAGTTAAAAGAAAAACTATCTAACTATCAGGAAACTCAACAAATTGAAACACATCAAGACCCTGTTGGAGATTTAATTGCAAAACGTAAGCGACTCGATTAGGTGGGAGGTTCTTCTTCTTTTATCCTCTAATGAAGAATGCCTTTTAAAGATTGATAAATTAAGGTCAGAGTATTTTTATGGAGATACTGGGAAAATCTTTGAGGTAATTAAACAATTATTTCTAGATGGTAAAAATTTTAATTGGAAAATAGTTTGCACCATTGCTGGAGTTGATTCTCCACCAATAGAATCAGACCCTAAAGTATTTGATCAATATGTTGAACTTTTGAAAGAATCTTATAATAGATATATAACTAAAGAGACCCTTTCTACACTGGATGTTTATGGGTCCCCAATAACAGATATTAAATCCACACTTTATAATTTACTAGAGAGCCTTTCTATCACCGAAGAATCTGAATTAAGTTCTACTAAAAACATTTCTAAAGTTGTAGAAAGAATTTCCACCCCGCAAGAAAAAGCTCTATTGAGATTTGGGATTGAAGAACTAGACGATCTTTTATATGGTTTGATGCCAGGGGAATTTTTTGTACTTGCTGCTCGCCCTAGTCAAGGGAAATCGAGTTGTTCCCAACAGCTTACATTAAAAAACTCCTATAATAATAATAATACAACATTATTTTTTTCGATGGAAGATTCAGAAGAATTAATTTTAAAAAGATTTATTTCCAATTTAACTGGTATATCGTTTACTAAAATATTCAGGAATGATATAGATTCTAGTGACAAACAAATGATATCTGGGATAGTGCCAGGATTACAAGACGCTCAAATATTCATTAAAGATTCCACTTCTGACCTATTTGAAATTATATCTACGTCTAGAAAAGCTAAAATTAAGTTCCCAAATTTAAATTTAATAGTTGTAGATTATATTCAGCTTATAAACTCTGGCCAAGACACTGAGTATAGAGAGATTAGTATAGCTAGCAAGGCTCTTAAGGTACTAGCAAAAGAACTTAAGGTAGCTGTGGTATGCGTAAGTCAACTGAGTAGAAGTTGTGAGGCTAGAGAAGATAAACATCCTATTCCATCTGACTTAAGAGGGTCGGGGTGTTTAGAGCAAGATGCTGATCGTATACTTTTTCTCTATCGCCCCTATAAATATGATGGTATCGAAGAACATAAGAATATTATTGAATATAATCTATCTAAGAATAGGCATGGAGAAACTAAAACTATAATAGGACAAGCTTTTTTTCATTGTTTTCAGTTTAGCTGAGGCATTATGACTCCAAATATATCCGAAATGACATTTGATGAGTGGTGGGCATATTGGGGGCCAAGGATAGAAGAGCTTATTAGATTAAACTATGGGGTTCCTAAGCCTCCAGATAAATCCCACCCATACGGTTATAGACCGACATTACCAAAAAATAGTTATTCATCTGCTATCAGTTATATAAGCCCAGGAAAGTAGCAAAATGATAGATATAGATAAAATACAAAATGAAGTTGGGGTTTGGGCAAGAAAAAACTTTGGCCCTGGATCTGAAGGGGCTTATCATTCTCTTTTAGGGATGGTCGAGGAATTAGGTGAATTAACTCATGGGCACTTAAAACAATGCCAAAACATAAGAGGAGAACTTCATGAAACAGAAATTAAAGACGCCATTGGAGATCTAGTTATTTATTTATGTGATTATTGTTCTCAAAGGGGTTACGATCTAGAAGAAATAATTACTATAACCTGGGCACAGGTAAAACAAAGAGACTGGGCTAAAAATAAAAAGGATGGAATAAATGGTTAAAAAATACGTAGAGGAGGATGAGAAAAAATTACCTATATGGGTGCAAAACAGGCTTAACACCTTGAGAATGAGGGTTATAGAAGTTGAGGAAAAATATGGAGTATGCGATGATAGTTCACCCCTTTGTAAGGATGCAAAGATTAGATTAGCAGTTGGGCTAGAAAAATGTATTCCCCTCCCAAATAATAGGGTTGAATTTTGCGTTAACGGAGATGAAATTTATTCTGCAAAGTTCTGTGAAGATTTTAACGGTAGAGAGTTTTTACATATTGTATCTACTGGAGGAAGCTTATTTTGTATGCCTGTAGCAGGCAATGTTGTGCATATTTATGCAAGGAATATGTTTGGGGGCTAAAATGAATAGTAGAAAATCTCTAATATTCCCACAATTTATAGTGTTCATTGTATTTTTGATTCTTAAATTAACATCCGTTATAACATGGTCATGGTTATGGGTCACTTCACCTTTATGGGCACCATTTGCGTTAGTTATTGGGATTCTTGCTCTTATTAGTGTGCCAATAGGAGTATTATTATTGGTACTAATTATAGTAGAGTGGAACAACTAGGAGGTATTATGCATAGTGTAAACACGATTGTTTTTGATCTAGAAATTCAAAAGAGTATAGCGGCAAAAGGAGAATATGTTGATCCAGAAACTCAAGTAGACGGATGGGGCAACTCTAAACATAGCAAAATGTCTTATGGGGTAATTTTTGATTATCAAGATTTGCGTTATAAAATTTTTGATCAACATAATATTAAAGAACTAGATGCGCGAATTCAAAGTGCAGACCGGGTTGTTGGATATAATCACATGGATTTTGATTACCCAATTTTGAAAGAAGATGGGTGCAAATTCCAACCATCACCACTTAGAGATTACGATATATTAAAGCTTTTATGGAAAGCTAATGGGGGACGAGCTAAAGGGTTTAAATTAGATGAAGTTGCATCTCTTAATCTAGGTACGGGAAAATCAGATGATGGAGCAGAGGCCCCTATAATGTATCAAAAAGGAGAACATGCACGGCTCATAACATATTGTATCGAAGATGTCAATTTGACCCGGCAGCTTTATGATCTTATTTGTTTCCAAGGATTTTTACTTGCCAATGGTGGAAAGAAATATAATATAGCAATATAGATTTTCATTAATTTAAATGGAGGTAGACAATGGAAATAACAAATATTAAAGTATTCCCAATCCAAAACCCAAAAGGTAAGGTTTTAGCAATGGCTTCTTTTTCCTTACAAGGTAAAATTTCATTTAATGGATTTACAATTGTTAAAGGAGACAAGGGATTGTTTTTATCCTCACCTAGCAGACAAAATCCTAAGACTAAAAAATATAGCCCGTTTGTTTTCTTTAATGATAAGAAAATTCAAGATGAAATTTCTAAAACTGTGATTGCTGAATATAAAAATATGGCAAAAAATGAACCAAAACAAGAACCAAAAAAAGAGGGGTTTCTAGATGACGAAGAAGATATTACATTCCCATAGTAGAAAGGCTTAAATGATTTATGATATTTATAATCCGCCAAAACTTGACCAATTTAGTTTTAATAAAGTGATTAAGGAGAAACTTCACGAACTAGTGGCTTTCAATCTTGATAAAATGGAAAATTGGCAAATTTGTCAAATTATAGATCTGGCTTCACAAGATAATACCTTAAAGAGATTGACATTATGTTCTAGATATCAAGGTAAACTTACAGGAATTGGAATGATGTTTGTTCGGGCTAGGCTTTGGTATGCTGATGCTAATGACACAGTAGATGATATAAATTTTCTCACGATAAGCAGATATTAAAATAAATGAGTTAATGGGCGTGAAGGATTTCGACATTCGCTGGGGTTTGACGTGAACCGCCGCTCAAGTACATTTGAAGGATCTGGCGGCATCCTCGTCCTTACGTCCCAGACACGTCCATAAGGAGATGTGAATGTTTAATAAAAAATTACCTATAAATTGTAAATGTGAAATAAATAGTGGATTGGTGGATTATAGCTCATCCTTTTGATGAAATTCCACCTATTTATGACTGTTATCAGGATCAGTGCGGGGAAACAACAGTTTGTCAATGTCAACACGATAAAAACGATCATAAAAAACTCTCATGAAATTTACACATCTTCATTTACATTCAGATTATAGTTCTCTGGATTCTCTTTGCCAGATAGAAGCATTAATAAAAAAAGTAAAGGAATGTGGGCACGATTCATGCGTTATAAGTGACCATGGGACTTTATCTGGATGTTTTAAATTTAATGAACTCTGTAAAAAAGAAGGTATAAAACCCATACTAGGGATGGAAGCTTATTATTGCAATGATATAGCAGAAAAGGTTTTTCCTTCTCATATTACTATTTTAGCACAGAATAAAATAGGATGGAAAAATTTACTTAAACTATCTTTTTTTGGTAATTCTATTGGGTTTTATTACAAACCTAGAATATCATGGGATAAACTTGTAGAATGTTCAGAAGGTCTTATTGTACTTTCGGGGTGTTTGTCAAGTCATTTTTCTAAAATTATTCTCTCTGGCGAAGATTGTTCGGAAGAAATTAGAAAATTCCAAAACGTGTTTGGCAAAAAGTTTTTTATAGAAATTAATAAACATGGGATTGAGCAAGAAAAAATAGTGAACGCGCAATTGCTTTTAATAAGTAAAAAATTCGGAATTAAGTGTGTTGCGACTAATGATGTCCACTATCTTGAAAAACAGCACTTTAGGGCGCATGAAATAATAATGTGCGTTTCCAGTAAGACAGAATTAAGTAATCCAGATAGAATGAAACTCCCAGTTAATGAGTTTTATTATAAATCTACAGATGAGATGCTAATTTTTCACGATCCAGAACACATTAATAATTCATCATTAATAGCGGATATGGTTGAATCAGATTTAATTGAGAAACAAACTTCAGTGTTACCAGTTTATCCAAAACAAGAAATTGAACGTAGGATTAACTCATTTGCAGGTAAACACCAGTTATCTATAAATGAAATTGAAAGAGTTAAAAATGAAATGGAAGTTATTAATTCAGCTAATTTGCAGTCTTATTTTTTAATGGTTGCCGACTATGTTAATTATGCAAACTCTAATGGCATGTATGTAGGCCCTGGGAGAGGTAGCGTATCTGGATCATTAGTTGCGTATTTACTTGGTATTCATTCTATTAACCCGTTAAAATATGGGCTTCTATTTTCTAGATTTTACAATAAAGGCAGAAGCGGCAGTCTTCCAGATATTGACATTGATTTTTCGTTGCAAGATATAGCTAACATGCGGCATCATATGGAAGATGAATATGGTAAAGACCATGTGGCAGTAATAGGTACATTAAATACTATGTCCGCTAAGGCCGCAATTAAAGCCGTTGCTCGCATATTGGAAATTCCATTTACTGAAAGCAATCTCTTTACTAAATCTTTGGAAGATGAATCTATAGAAGATTGTTTAAATAACCCAAAATTAAGAGAGATTTATGAAAAAGATAAAAAATGGAAAGGGGTTATAGATCTAGCTTTAACACTAGAGAATAATATTTATTCAGAATCTATTCATGCCGCTGGGATTGTTGTAAGCCAGATTCCACTTACTGATATTGTTCCATGCAGAATTGATAAAAAAACTGGGATGTTAATAACTTGTTGGGATATGAAAGATTTAGAAAGTTTTGGGCTTCTTAAGTTTGACTTCCTATCTTTATCGACCCTAGATATTATACAAGAAACTTTAAATGAAGTTGGGATAGAATCTTATCATAAATTACCTCTGAACGATAAAAAAGCATATCAAGAATTATGTAAAGGTAATACTGTTGGGGTTTTCCAATTAGGATCAGATGGAATTACTAAATTAACTAAACAAGTTAAACCTAAATCAATTGAGGACCTGGGAGTAATTGTTGCTCTTTACCGCCCAGGGCCACTTGGATCTGGATTAGACCAAAAATATGTAGCAAGAAAATTTGGAAAACAAAAGATAAAATATAAACACCCAAATTTAGAGGGGGCGTTAAAAGAAACACATGGGGTTTTTTGCATAGAGGAAAATTCACTTATATCAATGGCTGATGGAACGCTGAAAAAAATAAAAGATATTTCTATAGGTGATAGGGTAATTTCCGTTAACTTAAAAAATAAAAAAACTGAAATAAAAAAATGTATAGAGCATGGTAAAACTAGAAGTGGGGTTGGATTTAACATAAAACTATCTAATGGATTAGAAATAATATTAACAGGTGATCATAAAATATTTACATATTATGGAATGAAAGAGGTTAAATATTTAGACATAAAAAAAGACTGTATTGCAATACCAAACGGAATAGAAGTAGAGTGTAATAAAGAGCCAATAGCAGATTGGCTTGGAGAAAATATTAAAGTTGCTTATCTTCTAGGGCAATTGACTGGCGATGGCGATCTTACTGGTTCCAGTATTATACTATGCTCTGGGACAGAAAAAAATACAGATCAATTAAAAAGTTGGATAGAAAAAAATATCCCAAAAATAATCCCAACAAAGTATTTTAACTGTAGATCGTGGTATCTTACATTTAAAACCAGAGAGTTAGTAAATGACCATCAAAACTATAGCCACACTAAGAAAAAATTTATTAAACTATTAGAAGATATTAACATGAGGTATAGAACTTGTTACAATAAAGAAATACCCAATATAATATTCCTATCCGATGCAGAGACAAAACTATCCTATATAGCGGGTCTATTTGATTCAGATGGGCATATCGGAATGGGGAGTCGTGGAACTTGCGTTTGTAGTTATTGTTCAGTTAGTGGTAAGTTAATTAAAGATCTCTCCTATTTATTACAAGGATTCGGAATAGAAAATTCTATAAAAAAAAATAGATGTCACGTCTATGACTCAGAAAAATTGCAAAAATTAATTAGCCCCTATTTAATTTTAAGGAAATTTAACGGCAAACATTCTAATGGAAAGTTGAGTAGCGTGGTTCCGAAGGAAGAGATTACAAATTATTGCAAAATGCATATAGGAAATATTGGGCAAAGAATTTTTTCAAATAAAATTGGGGTCTCTAGAAGTACATTATTTAGAGAACAGCACGGGAAATTTGTTAGCGTAGGCGTCGCCGAGAAATGCTGCATAAAAAATGATTTATTAAAATTTTATAAAATCATTTCTATCGAAAAAATAGACAACCAAAACTTTTATGGAATAACGGTCCAAGATAATCATAATTTAATTGCAAACGGAATAATAATAAAAAATTGTTATCAAGAACAAATAACAAAAACTTTAGTTGACTTGGCTGGATTTAATGAACATGAAGCAGATGGTGTTAGAAAAATCATGGGTAAAAAACTTGGTGATGACGCCATGGCTAAAGTTGGAAAAGATTTTATAGACAGATGTGTTAAGAGAAATATTTCTATTGATATTGCTAAATCTATTTGGAAGGAAATGCAACATTTTTCAGGATATGCTTTTAATAAGTGTATATCAGGGGAAACAATAATATATCGCGGTAATAATGACAACGGTAACGATAAACCATCAATATCCCATTTATTTAAAATAAAGAATAATAAAGAATATGCTATAAAATGTAATCAAAAAAATTTATATAAAAAACTCAGACGTTGGGGTTATGGCGAAATACTTGCTCTTGATTCTGATAATAGAATAAGACCAAAAAAAATAAAAGATATAATATTTTCTGGCGTTAAAAAAACCTATACAATAACATTGTCAAATGGGTTATCGGTTAGAGCAACGGAAGATCATAAATTTTTTACTACTAACGGGTTTGTAAAAGTTAAAGATATAAAAATTTCTTCTACGTATCTTATTCTAGATTGGGGATATGAAAAAACAGATTTTAACACTTCTAATAAATTTTCTAAAAAAACTAATTCTTGGAAGGTTAAAGAATATAATAACCCACAAATGGGTTTTGATTTTGGCAAAAATAATCCAGCATATACAAATGGGGCCTATACTGAATTTGAAAAATCTAAAACTAGATTATCAAATATTAATCGTTGTCAAAAATGTGGAATGGATGATGTAAAATTAGGTCACCACCACATAGATGGCAACAGGGAAAATAGTATATTAAAAAATATAGAAAAATTGTGCAAGTCGTGTCATGCAAAATCTGACTACAATCTTGGGAAAAGAAAAAAAAGATGGTCAAAAGGGCATAAGACATCTGTTGCAACTGTTATATCTATTGAATATTTTGGAGAAGAAGAAACATATGATATAGAGATGGATTTTGATGGCCATAATTTTATTGCAAATGGCATAGTAAGTTCAAATTCACATGCTATTAGTTATGCACATCTTACTTACTATACATCCTATTTAAAAAATAAATTTCCAGCTCAATTTATGTGTGCATGTTTAAATTCTGCATTAGGAGATAAAGAAAAAATTTCCAAGTTCCTGAGAGAAGCTAATAGACTGGGGGTAGAAGTTAAACCAATTAACATTAACATCTCAAGAGATTTATTTACCAGTGATGGCGAGTCAATTTACTGCGGTTTCTCAGTTATTAAGCAAGTAGGATTTGGAACTGAAGATAAAATCTACCGAAGAAATTTACTAGATTTTTTCACTAAATCTAGCATCAGTAGTAGAGCTATAATCAATATTATATTATGTGGAGGACTTGATCATGTAAATTCTAACAGAAATGCAATGTTAAAATACTATGAAAAAATAAAACTAGTGAAAATAAAAGATGAAAGGTTTACATTATTTTCCCCATATGAACATATTAAAATTCCAGATGTTCCAGAAATGACTGTTAAAGAAAAAATAAAAATTGAGTTTGAATTAATAGGTCATATTATTTCAGTTGATATATTCAAATTGTCATGGTTTACTAATAACTTAGTTGACTATAGTTATATAGAACACTGTGCTAGGACTGGAGGCAAAATAAAACTAGGTGGCATAGCGACAGATTTTAATAAGTTTGTGACTAAAAAGACCCAAAGAACAATGGCTGTCTTTAACCTTTATGCAAAAGACTACACTATTAAAACAGTATGTTTCCCGGACCAGTTTCAGCAATATTCTGATAGATTATATGACGGGAATCTGGTGAGCGTTGTTGGAAACATTAAAGAAGAAGATGAGTCATTAACAGTTTTTATTGAGTATGTTAACAATATTTTTTAGGAGAAATAAATGTTTATACTAGGAATATTATTATTTGCGGTGACAATTTTCTTATTTATTATGCGCAAAAATTTGGGGGTAAACCGCTCTAGCATCTTTCAAATAGAACTTATATTAATCACGGTTTCCGTTGCTATTTTATTTTCCGCATTTTTCACAATAGTTCCAACCGGTCATGTTGGTATTCCAGTTATATTTAGTGATGTTCAGCCAGTATATTTAGACCAAGGTTTAAATTTTATTAACCCAATAGCTGATGTTAAAAAGATTTCTATTCAAACTCAAGAATACACAATGAGTCATGTATCAGATGAAGGTAAATATCATGGTGATGATGCCGTTTCAGCACTGAGTAAAGACAACTTAATGCTGACTATTGAAATTACTGTGGTATATTCCCTTAATAAATCTGACGTTTGGTGGCTTTATCAACAAGTCGGAATGGGATATGAAGATAAAATCATTCGTCCTTCCATTAGATCATCGGTAAGATCAGTAGTGTCAAGGTTTCTAGCTAGCGAAGCTTATAGTACCAAAAGAGATGAACTCTCCCCTTTAATTCAGATAAAAATACTAGAAGATATTTCACAGAGTTTAGGCGGTAAAACTCCAATAATGGTATCTTCAGTTTTATTGAGAGATATTAATCCACCTGAACAAATTAAAAAAGCTATTGAAGAAAAATTAGCGGCTGAACAAGCTGCACAAAAAATGGTATTTGTTTTGCAAAAGGAGGAGCAAGAGGCCAAAAGAAAGTCTATTGAGGCACAAGGTATTGCAGATTTTCAAAAGATTGTAACCTCTGGCATTAGTCAACCATTATTAGAATGGAAAGGAATTGAGGCAACTGAAAAACTTGCGGCATCACCAAATGCTAAAATCATAATCATTGGCAATTCTAAAAATGGTCTCCCAATTATTCTAGGGGAAGTAAAATGAAAACAATTGTTAAATTCGCAATGAAAACTCTTGTTTTTCTGTTTGTTTTATCTATTTGATGTTTAAGTCTAAGAAATAATAGTAAATATTAATATGGAAGCTATGACTTGTGTAAATCATAATAGTATGGGGAAATATCTCATAGGATTCCATACTATTTATCAAGCACGGTGGGTACGTTTTTATGGTATCGTCTTCCCCTATTGAATATGGTGCAGCAGTACAATAGGCAACCCGCCCCATATTAATATAACTGGATGGAAGGGGAAGTAAAATGACTAAAAAACATATAATGAGTGGTGAATATTCTATAGATATGTGGAAAAAGATTGAAAACGCTAAAACAGTAAAAGATTTAAGAGATGCTTTATATCTAGTGTGTTGTAAAATCCAAGAACTAGAAGGATATATTAATAGGGGGAAAAATGAAAAAAGAACATATACTAAATAAAGTTTTTAATCGGGTTAAACCTAGGAAAATATCTATACATATTTACCAATCAGATTTAGATGAGGATTTACTAATTGGAGATTTTAATATTGATAATAATTTTGATGTGCAAACTGTCCCATCGACATTTAGGTTAAATAACTCTAAAAGAATTGACAAATTAAGCAAAATCCTAGAAGATATTGGGTTAGAGATAGTAAAACTAGATCACTCAGAAATAGATAGAAATACTTACTTGATTTATTGTCACCCTATGTCCAATGAAAGTAAATTAAGGGGATTGAGATATGCTAAAAAAAGAAAAAAGATTTAGAAATATTTCAATCATAAGTGGCTTTATTGCTTGCCTTCTATTGTGGGGAACCATAGACCAGACGGGAATTATTTGGGATTTTTTGTTTGGGTTTGGAGTTTTCTGTTTAGCTACTTGTGTTATTTCAGGTATTATTAATGTTCATAGAATCACAGACAAATTAAGATGAAAATTCTGGGCGTTACAATATCTAAACGTAAAGTTACTTTAGCCCTCATAGAACATGGGTTAGAAGATATTTCTCTTGAACCAAAGTCTAAACAATTTAAACTTTTAAGATTACAATACCTCTATATCCCAAGGAATGTATTTGAAAAAATTACAGACCTATTTTATAGATTCGATAAACTAGATATAGTAGAACAATGCGACTTTGTTAGGATAGTCTACGAAGAAGATCCTGAAACTTCTAGCGATACAAATGCAGTAAAAAAAATTCTCTACCTTTTACTTAAAGATCAGTTAAAGAAAATAAAAAAGAAATATTATGTTGAGAGCCAAATAACAATGCAATATAGGATGGGCAAAACAACATTTATGGGGCATAAAAAAGTTTTAGACTGGATTCTTAAAAATGTTTCTGGAATTAATAGACAACAATTAATGGGGCGCAAAGGGATTTTAATCCAATCTGTACTGGCAATTGCTAGCGGGTGTTCGCAAAAATCATCTAAATATAATTGGTAAAACATATAAATGAGGAAAAACAATGTGTGAATTCCCAAGCTGGACTGAAAAAAACGGAGAGGTCTATTTCTTAACTGATAAAGATGTGGCCGAAAGAGAGTCCGATCTCTCCCGTCAAAAAGAACCCGCCGATTATGTCGGCCATTCCGCAATTGAAATTGTTTTCAAAGTTCAAGGAAAAAAT
>Ga0209518_1003428_pt1 | contig 13595 bp, 15 predicted proteins | sample RifGroB1_FD_183993 | JGI IMG/M metagenome (GOLD analysis project Ga0209518, IMG submission 183993) | Groundwater microbial communities from Rifle, Colorado, USA - Groundwater B1 (SPAdes) (version 2) | ecosystem: Environmental > Aquatic > Deep subsurface > Groundwater | place: Rifle, Colorado... | reverse complement strand
TTCTCAACAACGAGACCAAGCCGAGTCATTAATTTGGGGAGAAAGTCAACGATATCAACGAAGACCCATGTTTTTGGCAGGTGCGCGCGCAAAACTTACTAAACCAAGAATCCTGGCCGTCTCTAACAATGTAGAAGTCGGGAGGGCAAAAATTACATTCGTCAAAAGGCCACAAGATACAAAACGAAACGATACTAAAGAAAGGCTAGCAAAAAGATGGATTTCCAGAAGTGAAAGGACCGTATTATCACCTGAAGAAAAGTTTTTTGCTGCTATTCAAGACCTATCTCTTTTTCCTATACAAAACCCAGATGTTTTAAGGGTTAGAATCGAAGAACGAATCAAAGACGGCCGGGTATTTAGATTTGGCTGTTTCGTCTGCCTTAATACCAAGTGTCGCACCGTAAAAGAAAAGCCTGTTTTCTTTCTAGGGCAAGAAGAAAATAGATTAACCACTCCAAAACTCATGCGCCGAACTCAAAAGTTAATTGGCCTACTTGAGGCCACCTATATTCCGTTTAATGTCGACATTTTAATAGCAGATACCGATATCTACGACGTCAACGGTGACTGGCTTGCCACTCCTGACCAAACATCAGATATCAACGCTTATCTACGAAAATTAACACGAATATTCTCCGGCGTATCCCCCAATCTTAATTGCAAGCTATGGTCTGAGATTCAGGCGCCGTACGAATCTCAATACCGAAGAGATTTTGACAACGTTTACCGTCAGTTCATAGGATCGAATGATGAGCAAGTCGTAACCAACATTCTAAAAAGAAAGCGCTCCCTCATTGAACAGGGAGTACCAAATTTACCAGAACTTGAAAAAATCTGCAGAATTACTGCCGAGAGAAACTTCGCCTTGTATGCCGCACAAGGTCCAATTATTAATTCTGAATACGACTGCTTGATCATGGCTGATCCCGAACCATTACGGCTCGGCGCAAAACAAAGCCAGCTCTGTCCCCAATTACCTATCTGGTACCCCTATCCAGGTTAAATATGAATAAATTAGACTCATTTACTAAATCGATTAACCTGCTCCAGTGCGCACCGAGCGAAAACTTAGAGCAAGTTCTTGAGTGGGTTGAAAAAGATGAACCGATCACTTTTTTCAGTTGGAAAATGTATAAAATTTCATTATCCCAATCACAAGTTACAGCAAATCCTCTTTTCGATTGCGGCGAAGCGGACAAGTACATAGAAAAAGAAAGGACTTTCCTAAAAATACTCCTCGATCAAAAAATAAGATTTAGATATATAAAATTAATTCCGGATGAACTCACCCAAAAGTTTTTTGGAGTGAAATTTATCCGTGAATCAAAACTATTTACCAAACTAGTAAACCAGTATTTCAAAAAGCTTTATCCCAAAACTCAAGTTGTTCAAGTCAGCAGATTATTAGCCAATAACCCAGAGTTGAATTCACTATATGAAAAAACTTATCAACTTGGGACAAAACAAGACATTCCCAATAAACAATTCGAAAAGGAAGTAGCATTTCGATCAACGTATTACACAAAGACTCCTCTTCCAACCACCCAAAGCTCTAAGCTGGCCAAAAAAGCTTTTGGCTTATTTGCTGCCGAAACAGCAGTAATTTTCAAATATTTCCAGAATCCGGTCCTTCTCGCCGGGCAAAGATCAATAAACACCTATAAATATGAGTTTTTTAAATATCCGCCCAATAGACCCATATTACCTAAACTGTTTATACTATAATCAAACTATGACCACACCCCAAACTCTCAAAGGATTCCGAGATTTTTTGCCAGCTGAGGCCTTAAAACGCCAATGGCTGAAAGATCAAATCGTCAAAGTTTTTGAGAAATGGGGTTATGATCCCTTAGAAACTCCCACCCTTGAACCTCTTGCCCTTTTTGCGGGACAAATTGGAGAGGACGAAAAACTCTTTTTCAAATTCAAAGACAATGGCGGACGCGATGTAGCCCTACGATATGATCAAACCGTACCCACTTGCCGTGTGGTAGGCCAATACGCTAGCCAATTGCCCATGCCATTTCGCCGCTATCAAATTCAACCTGCATTCAGAGCCGAAAATACTCAAAAGGGCCGGTATCGTGAATTCGTTCAATGCGACGCAGATATTTTTGGGACGACCTCCCCACTAGCCGATGCCGAAGTAATTGCTTTGGCTTTAGATATTTACAAAAGTCTGGGGTTCAAAAATGTCAAAGTGCTGGTCAATGACCGTTCTTTGCTCTCCGATCTTCCCTATGACGCAATTGTCGCCATAGATAAATTAGCAAAAATTGGTGAAGACGGCGTAATCGCAAATATGGTTTCCAAAAACATCTCCGACTCGGACGCCAGAAAATATTTGGCAAAAACGAAAGAAATCAGACCCAATGAAACCATAAAAACCATATTTGAATATCTCGAACTTTGCGGCTTCAATGAAAGCTGGTATGGTTTCGAACCTACTCTAGCTCGATCTTTCTCATATTCCACCGGTCCAATTTGGGAGGTGGTTATTTCTGATGTAGAAGGTGGCTCCGTTCTGGGTGGTGAAAGATTTGATAATCTTGTCGAAAAAATATCGGGGAAAAAAATTCCCGGCACTGGCTTTGGTTTAGGCTTCGACCGCACTCTGGAAGCTGCCCAACAACTCGGCTTAGTCCCAGATTTCAAAACCAAAACCCAAGTCTTGGTCACTATCTTCTCTCCCGAGTTATACTCTCCAGCTCTTTCTCTTTCTAACTCCTTACGCAAGTCTGGAATTAACACTGAACTTTATCCTGATGCCTCCGCCAAGCTCGACAAACAACTCAAGTATGCTTCCCAAAAAGGCATACCATATGTGGCTATTATTGGACCAGAAGAAGCTGCCCGCAACTGTGTCACCTACAAGGACATGAAGACGGGTACTCAATCCAATGAGCTACCGCTATAAAGCTTACTTGCAACTCTTGCTTGTCTCTGCCATTTGGGGTTTCGCCGGACCGGTTATCAAATTTACTCTTCGGGAATTGTCTCCCTTGGTGTTTCTTTTTTACCGCTTTGCCATCGCCGGCACTTTTGCCATTCTTACCCTACCCTTCTTCCGCATCAAAATTTCTCCCAAAGTTCTTTTATATTCTTTCCTCACTTCAACAATTGGCCTAGGTCTTTTATTCTTAGGCTACAGTCTCACTTCTTCCATTGAAGGAGCTTTAATTTCCGCTATTGGCCCCTTGCTTACAGCCACAGCTGGGGTCATGTTTCTTCGAGAGCATGTGACCGCTCGCGAAAAACTTGGCATTGCCATTGCTTTGATAGGAACGTTAATTATTGTCTTTGAACCACTTGCTAATGGAACAATTACTTCTTCACTTCTGGGAAACTTATTGGTCGCTGCTTCAGTTCTGGTTGGAGTAGTCTTGGCTATTATGGCCAAAGTCTTACTGCGCCAACAAAGTAATTCTGCCTTTGCCCTTACTCAACTTTCTTTTGCAGTAGGTCTTCTGACTACTCTTCCCATTGTGCTTCTTGTGTACTCTCCCGCAAATATTATGGATCAAATCCGCGTTATTTCTTTCCATACCCATTTGGGAGTTTGGTACATGGCTTTTGCCTCCGGAACGCTGGCGTATTCTCTTTGGCACAAAGCCCAGAAAACCATTGAGGTGGGTGAAACTGCCCTTTTTGTCTATACCTATCCGCTTTTTGCCGCTCCCCTGTCTTTCCTGTGGCTCAAAGAAACCGTGTCCCCTCTCTTCTGGCTGGGAACAGCCATTACTGCTCTAGGGATCCTTGTTGCAGAGTTAAAATCACCTCGCCTAAACTCCCGTCGATAATTTTATCCAGCTCATACCAGCTCTTGTTTATTCTGTGATCCGTCACTCTATTTTGGGGATAGTTGTACGTCCTAATCTTCTCCGATCTCATCCCCCGTCCTATTGCTAAACGCTGATTACTAGTCACTAGCCGCTTTTTCTCCTCTTCTCTTTCCCACAATTCACCCCTTAAAAGCTCTAAAGCGATTTTTCTGTTTTGTTCCTGGAATCTTTCTTGCCGTGACTGGACCACAATCCCAGACGGTCTGTGGGTCAGTCTGACTGCTGTAGCCACCTTGTTTACGTTCTGGCCACCATGCCCTCCGCCTCTGGTAAATTCCCACACCAAATCATCTTCTCTAATTTCTATTTGTGACTCGGGAACTTCCGGCAGTATCACAATTGAAGCCGTCGATGTATGGATTCTGCCGGCTTTTTCTGTTTCTGGCGTACGCTGCACCCGGTGCACTCCCGTTTCCCACTTCAGAGTCTCATACACTCCATTGCCTTTAATTTTAACTACCCCTTCGTCAATTGCCTCGACTTTCCACTTTCTACTCTCCGCAAACCGGGTATACATTCTTAGTAAATCACTGGCCCAAATCTTGGCTTCATCTCCACCTACCCCTTGTCTGGCTTCCATAATTACCGCCTTAAAGCTTTGTGCTTCCGGATTTTTATCTACCTTCAATTTTTTCCACTCAAAATAGTCCACAATCTAAACTTTGGCTTTAACTTTTTCCAGCATTTCCCGAATCGTCTTGGGCCTAGCCGCTTCTGCCGCTTCTTCTTCCTGTTTCTTCAAGATCTTTTTCTGCTTTTTAGATACGTGAGTCTTGCCAGCTGCTTGCTGCATATTCTTTTGAAATCTCTCCACTCTTCCCATGGTGTCCACAAATCTCATTTCACCGGTAAAGAAAGGGTGACACTTAGCACAAATTTCTACGTAGATTTCCGGCTTGGTCGAACCCACTGTAAACGTGTTACCACACGCACATGTTACTTTGGCTTCGGGATAGTAAGTCGGATGTCCAGTGGCTTTCATGCCTCAATTATACCAAACTTATGAGTTCACAAACCAATCCGAACGCTAAAATGTTCGGATATGACCAGTAATCATCACATTAACGCTACCGAAAGAGACCAAATTGGATGGCTATTAGCCGCCGGCGTCTCTCAACGAAACATCGCCCGGAAACTGGGCAGAAGTTTTTCCAGCATCAACTACGAAATTCGTCACAACAGCCGAAACAGAATATACAGTCCCATCCAAGCCGACTTTTTAAGCCGGGAAAGAAACTTAGCCAGTCAAAGAAAACACGCCAGGAAAGATTCGGGGATTTTCTATTATGTAGTAGACAAACTCCGGTGTGGTTGGAGTCCGGAACAAATCGCCGGCAGACTTAAAAAACACAACCACGGAGTAACGGTCATTAGTTACGAAACCATCTACCGCTATGTGTATAGTCCCGAAGGGAGAAAAGAGAACTTGCGGGAGTATCTGGCCAGGAGTCACAAGAAAAGATGGCCCAAACATTACCGGAAATCATACCGGCGGGGAATTGCCAACCGGGTGAGTATTAGCCTCAGACCAGAGGAAATCAACCACAAGAAAACCTTTGGCCACTGGGAAGCTGATGTGGTGGAAGGGAAAGGTCATTCCGGGGGTATCCAAACCCTCTTGGAACGGAAAACCAGATATTATCAAGCCAGACTGCTCGCCAATATTGATTCCGAATATGGTATCAGAGCCCAAAAGAAAATGCTGTCAAAGTATCCTACCCAGGCCAGAAAAAGCGTCACTTTTGACAACGGCCGAGAGAACTACAATCATGAACAACTCCAAAGAGACTTGGGCATCAAAACTTATTTCTGTGACCCTTATGCTGCTTGGCAAAAAGGGGCCAATGAAAACCACAACGGAATACTGCGCAGATACATTCCCAAGAAGTCAGACCTATCAAAGTTGCCCCAGTGGGAACTGGATCTGATCGTCGAGGAGATGAACAACAAACCCCGGAAATGTCTCAAGTACCAAACTCCCAAAGAGGCGTTTAAGCAGGAACTAAAATCATCTGCTATTATCTAAGTGTTCGGATTCGAATGTGAATTCACCTGAGCCTTAATGTGACATGACATTTGTTACACTTGTAACGAATGCATGAGGGTAAGTATCAAAGCAATTATTCAAACTCACAGGAAGCTAGGAAGTGTAAGTTCTACTGCCATATCCCTGGGTATCTCTCGCCCATCCGTGTATCGTTGGCTGGCTCGGGGACGTCGGTTATACTCCCCAGGTTACAAGTATCAAGGTGTATGTCGTCACTCCACCCGTCCCAAGACTATTCATTACAAAACTACTCCCAGACAAAAGTCAGATATTGTCTCGATGTTCGATGCCGAGCATCTTGGTTCTCGAAAGATCAGGGTTGTCTTGGGATTAGATCTGTCGTACAGGACAGTCCATCGAATATTATTAACCAAAGGAAGAATTGCCAAACAAGTAAATTACAGAAGACCACTATTTCAAAATGGAGCTTGTATGAGACCGACTAATACTCATGACTTGGGATTCCTTCAGATGGACACCAAACATGTCACTCCTGAACTCTCAGGACTTACATATACTGTCTATGAATATGGAGCCATTGATATTCTTTCTAGATACAAATTAGCTATATTATTACCTGATATTTCAGATGAATCTGCAGGACTAGCTCTAGAGTTCTTTCTCAAGTGGTTCCCTTTTCCTGTTAAATATGTCCAAACTGACAATGGTCTTGAATTTCAGAGAAGTTTTAGACAAACTTGTGACAAACATCATATTGAGCACTATCATATTCACAAGAACTCTCCCAATGAAAATGCTGTCATTGAGAGATCTTTCAGAACTGACCAAGATGAGTTTTATTATTGGTTAGAAAGACCAACTCTCCACATTGGAGACCTGAACACTAAATTGCAAAAGTTTATGGTCAGGTACAATACCTGGAGACCCCATCAGTCTCTCGATTACAAAACACCACAGCAAATGGTTACTCACTATTTACAGTTATCTAATTTGTAACATATGTCATGTCACAGCACGTTGAGCCTTCTCTTCATTAACTTCCATCACCTCATCAAGAGCTTCTCTTTGCAATTCATGAAAACGAGATCTTACTGCCCTTGGTATTTTTTGTAACAATCCCATCTCTGGCATCCCCCCTTCATTTATTTTTATTCCATACTTTTCCAATACTTTAGGTTTTAAACTATTAATGAAAGCAGCGATGGGCCCCTCTTCGACTCTTAAACCAATGTTTAGATTCAATACTCCTAAATCTTCCCTCGTCTCTTCTGGCTCCTGCTCAATCTTCTGTAAAATTGTGTTTTGAACTCGTTTTTTTAAATCAATCACACTTGCATCCAACTCACTAATTCTTTTATCCATTTCCCCTGGAGAGCCAACTTCTCCGCAATCCCAATAAGTAAGCAGACTAATACCCACTGATCCAATCTCCATTTCTCCTTTTTGCATTTTTTCATGCACAAACTCTTTAAACTTTCCTCTCAATTCCTGCCGTCCTATTCCAACCTTAAAACAGTAAAACTCGTCGCCTTTTCTACCTATGTCATCAAATCCAAAACTTTTGAGAAGCTCTGCTGTTAATTTTAATCCCTGATTCCCAGTTTCAATTGAAAAAGTATTTAAGTGCTTTAATGCTACCAGGTCCATTACTAAAAGGGTTCCTCGGTCTCCAGATTCCAATCTTTTCGCAATTCTTTCCCGGGCCACATTTTCAAGTAAAACACCAGTTACCTGGTCTCTTTCTAATTTAGATATTCTTTCCGCATTATCTATAGCTATATCCTCCACCAATTTAGAATATTGTGATCTTTGCCCTTCTGGAACATGTGTCTTGTCGATTAATTTATTTGTCAAGACAGCTGCATCGTGCGCCACATCTTTATCCTCAACCAACTCATTGTTTAAATCACTCATTATTTTTCAACTTAGTTAGCGCAATTTTGTTAATTTCTACATTCTCCTGGGCCGATTTTTGGGCAGCTTGAGCCAAGTATACCGCAGATTTAGCATCAGAAATTGCATTTTTATTGCCAGTCTCCACCATTTCTTGAGCTAGTTTTTCTACCTCTTGGCATATTCTCATCGTCTCCTCCGGCACTCGCATTGCCCATTCCAAAGCCTCTTTTTTCCCAGTTTTATTCTTGTAAGCAGCCATCACTGCCTCAAAAGCTTGGCAATCCTCCTCCGCCAATTCCAATAACCTCTTCCGTAATTCTGCTCCACTCTGCTTAATTTGCTCAATCCGCTTAGTCTGCTCATCGCCCCTGCCATTGCCGCCGCCGCCCCGCCTCCGGGTGTTGGCCGGGAACTAGCTAAGTCTTCAATAAACTTATTCATAAATCCTAGTTTCCAGTACTTGTTCTGATTTGAAATTAACAGCTTTCAAACTCGTTTTAGTCATTCTCACCAGAGATTCCAGTGGAACCATCCCGTATATTTCTGAATTATATATTCCCACCCCTCTCTTGACTGCCTCTGCCTCAATCGCCCGGTACACCTCGTCCATATTCGTTTTCTCAAAATCCACCAAATTCATGGAAATCTGGGCTTTGCCATCTACTGCAAATCCCAAAGCTTTGATTCCCGGTAAACCTCCGTTTTTCTCCCGGATGACATTAGAAATGTCCTTGGCTACTTGGACGTCACCCGTATCTAAATTTACATTGTAGGCTACCAGATATTTCCGGGCGCCAATTACCATGGCCCCGGCAGTCGGATGCATTTTGGCTGGACCAAAATCAGGTTTGCGCATTTCTTTAACCATGCCCTCAAATTCCCCTTTTCTCACTTCAGCTAAATTTATTCTGTCAGGGGAAGTGGCAGCCGCTTCATACAAAAACACCGGGATCTTTAATTCTTTAGCCACTTGTTTGCCCAATCGTTCCGCCAATTTCACACACTCATTAATAGTTACTCCCGAAACGGGTACAAACGGCACTACATCTACCGCTCCAATTCTGGGGTGTTCGCCCTTGTGCGTCCGCATGTCAATCTGCTTAACAGCGACTTTAATCATCTCCCATACCGCCTTGTACACTTTCTCCGGTTCTCCTACCAAAGTCATCAAACTCCGGTTGTGATCTGCATTCCATTCGGAATCTAATACTTTTACACCTTTAATTTTTTTAGCCGCATTAGTAATCTTATTAATCACGCTCTTCCGTCTTCCTTCCGAAAAATTCGGCACACACTCAATCAATTTCTGTATCTTCATGAAACTATTTTAGCATTTCCAACTTGTCGAGAAGAGAAGAAAAGTGCATCAGCAGTCCGTTTAACATGCGCACGAGCCTTGTTCCAATCACTAATCATCCCAGATCTCATTAGGGCTCTTTCCCATACACCCTGCCTGCATGTCATCTCTATCACTCTCCATCCTGCCCAAAACGGCCGCTCGTCACCGTGAACATCAGCATTTACTAATCCCACTCCTCCTAGTGACAATAATCTTAAAAACTCAACTTGCTGAGCCGCCATCATTTCAACGCTCTTTTCAAAGATTCTCCCCTTATTCCCTCTCTCAATTAGTCGCTTTCTACAAGCAGCTGGATGCCGATCCACAATAACAGCCGTAACCGGAATATCTATCCCTTCCTCAGCCCATAAGCTTATTAATTTCGAAGCATCAGGACTATACACCTGCCCATCGTAAACAGGAAATCTATCAGACAAGTACAACGGTACACTGGCATCCAAACTTTCTAAGAAATTGAACATGTCTGCCAAAAACAGTAACTGAAACGCTACACCTCCAAAATGTTTCTCCCCTCTCAAGCCCGACGATATTAAATCGGCAAATGGACTTTCAGCTGGATCGTACCTTGGAAACTTTACCGTGGTTGAACGTAAACCTAAACTGTTCGAAAATCGTTGTAGTGCCCTAATAACAGTCGTCTTGCCACTCGCATTCAACCCCAAGACTGCCAATAATTCAGGTTGTGTAGATCCCAACTTTTTTTCTCTTTCTAGCGCCATCCCATCTACCGACAGAGATGTATACTTTCCCGATGTTCTAACCACCACTTCTCCCAACATCGCCTGCGCTTCCAAGACGAATCCCCAATGTTCCCTTGGAAAGATTTCTGTAATTGCTTCGACTGATTTTCTAGTTCCCACCCATCCATTTTGTTCGGCCACCATTGAAACAATTGCTGCTCGTGCCACCGCCAAACTACACGCCATAATACTCCTTGCGAAATTATCTCTGACCCTCATCTCCTCAAAAAACTCTCCCATTTCACCATTGGGAAGATTCTGTCGATTCAAAAGGCTCATGGCAAACCGCCCCTGATGTCTCAATTTTTCATAATCTTCCAACTCATCACTCCCAACTCCAGAAATAATCTTTCTAAGCCCTCCTTCTGAAGACATGACAATCTTATACCACACCCACCCCTTTTCTTCTACTTACGAAAAAAATTCAGCACGCACTCAATCAGCTTCTGTGTCTTCATATACCAATTTTAGCATCTACGGCCAGCATTCCCACACCCTTCAACCCCAATCTCATCTTCAACGCTTCAACAGTCAAGCCAAAGACATCCCTCTCCGCACCACCTGCATCTATAATCAGAAATCTTTCAGGTTCCGTTTTTGCCATCTCCAAATATCCGTGTCTTACTCTCCCCTGGAAATCCAACGTCGCCGAGTCGAAAACGTTGGCTCTTCCCCCCTTCCCCCTCCTCTCTGTCGCAACCTCAACAGGAAGATCGTACAGTAGGGTCAAATCGGGAGCACACCTTTCCACAAAAATTTTAAGGATCAAATCCACATCTTTCCGAGAAATCCCCACCCCATAATGCTGAAAAGCCATAGAGCTGTCATACCACCTATCGCATAAATGCCAGACCCTCGGTCTATTTTTTCTCGCCTTTTCCATTTCAGCCATAGTTTGCGACCTAATTGACGCAAAAAGTAAGAGCTCCGTTTTTGGAACCATCATGCCCCGATCACCCAAAAACTGGTAAAACTCCCTCCTAGCTAATTCCTGCCATCTTCCTCCACCTGGGTCTCTAAGCCTAACAACCTGCAAGCCTCTTTTCTTCAGCCAACTGGCAACCAATTTCAGTTGTGTCGACTTACCACTCCCATCTAAACCCTCAAAAGTAACGAACGGTCCCTCCTTCATCTCGCCTTTTATACCACACTCACTTCATTTTTCCAGCAGTCAAAAATCCATGCCCGGCGGTCATTATTTGAACAAAGACTCCTCCAGCAATACCAATAGCAGGTGGACATGGGATACGCAACACTTCAGCTATCACCACTCCCCCAACTACCCCTACCGCTATTAAACCCAAATTTTTTAAAGTCCTGACTAAGCAAGAACCTTTCAATTCCACAGGCATGCCCCATTTTATATCACATCTTTATTTTTCCAACACTCTGAATCCCAAACCCGCATCTTTTAGGGCGGCAATAGCCAACGCCTTAACGTGTTGACAGAAGTTTCATAAACTATTACCGCTCCTCCAACAATTTCGTCATTTTCATTTGCAAGTCTTCTCAATATTTTTCCTGATTGTTCCCTCGTCGCTACAGTCAATCCTCAGTTATAAAAGTGTCTGTTCCCCCACCACCCAATCTATCAAGTTTTTCTTTAACTTTTGCTAATTGTTCTAGTCGTTCTAGCCTTGGCTCATCTGAGAAATCGATATACTGCTCCATTGGCATAGCCAATATTGGATCTCTCTCCGCAATTTTATAAAACATTTCTCTAGCGATTTTTCTATATGCAGGGTGACCCGCCTTGCCAGCTCTCAGAGGAATTAAGTGGAAAAGTTCTCTCATGTTTACCGTTGTGGACCACTGCATTAGATTTCCAAAACCAACTACGTACTGAGCCACCTCTGGGGAAACTCCCGATGCAATTTTATGAAACAAACCTGACCTTTTTTCCATGTGGGCTAAATAAAGATTTTTTACACTTACTCCATCAATTCCAACTTCACTAAACTCTTCTGGAATATCCACTCCATGTACAACAGTTAGTAGCTGCCTTTGTTGCATAACCAATCTCATGCGCTGTAAATCCCGCCAAACCCCAACATTGCCCACGGTATTAAATTCATACACTGCCTCTTCAAACGCTCTTCCTGGCTTATGTCTTCTATTTGTTCTCCCAGAAACATAAGCGTCAATCAAATCTCTTTTTTCTCCATCGCTCAAGCCTTCCACCAGTTCTCGAATCTTACTTAAATTGACGTGGGCATGAGGATATAAAATTGCCGATACCACCCTATTTAAAACCCCATCTTGACTCCAAACCAACTCTACCCCTGATGCTGTTGCCTCTTCAGAACAAGTCTTCAAACCTTCCAATGTTTTCATCGCCAACTCTCTTGTTCTAAGTCGCGATTCATTTAAATAGTTTCTTGCTTTTCCTCCACTCTCTGGATCCTCTATCCTGGAAATTAGCGAGGGAATCACAATGTTAGCTTCATTGTGCATATCAGCGGCAACAACCCTACTCTCAGACAAAGGACTAGTCATCATTTTATTAACCATGCCTTCAAACGCTTGAGCTGAAAGGGCCATTCCCACATTAGTCAACGTAGACATAGGTAAAAAAGCCCTCGCAATATCAAACGCCTTGGCCCTAATTGATGATTTATACACGGCTTCATCATCTCCGGGGTGTATAGGAAATTTCCCCCGCAAATAAGGCATTAGTACTTTCACAGTTTGACCATATAAATTAAACGCCTCATCCATAATTTGCTCATATTCACCAGCAAAAAATGAGTTCACGATTTCAGTCGGTCTTAAATATAAATACTTACCGTTCACTTCTTTTCCAAAATCAACGTAGCGTGTAGATTTTTCCAACCAAGCCCCTATCCTCCCATCTTCTATTTCCTTAACCGCAAGTTGGGATACCATTTCACACGCCAACCACGCGACACCCAGCTGGGCAACGCTATCATCTCCGTACTCAGCCAAAACTCGTTTGAATAACTGACGCGCAGCTTTAACATCAGCGATTGATGCACCAGAAGATTTAGCCAAATCCAACCCATCTTTATCCCAAAATTCTCTTGCCAAAACCATTCTTAATGGTCTCGGACTTCTACTATATCTGGCAAATAGAGCGGCTGTTACTTCTACAGGCATCGCACTGGTAAACGCATAAATCGGCCTATCTAAGTTTGTCATCAAGGTTGACATCGCCGAAACTACAGACGAATCTAAGGGTCCGTCATTTCCATAACCATTCATCACCTCTGAGGTATACGGAATCCCTCTGTCCTTAAACCATTCATTCATATACTTCACAAACTTATACAACCCCAACCCAAAACTTGCAATACCCAACAGAAAAGATTGTAACCCCTATTTCCTTGCTTCTCTCACAGCACCACTCTCAGCTCTCTCTATCATTTCCCTTCTTGCCTGCGCATCCGGATCGTTACCCCAGGCACCTCCCAAATTCATAGCAATATCGGCCAATTTATGAATCTCATCTTCAAATCTTAACCTGAGACTCGCAATCTCTCCCAAGGCACAAATGATACCAATGGCAGCAACTCCCCCTCCAAAGATCACCAAACCCCTATAAACTTCATTCACGTCCATATTGGACGCATCATACACATAAATTTTTTCCTTGTCAAGCACAACGTATAGTGACAACACATATGCAACATTTTAGATAAACTGGAAAGGTGAGAATAAATCCGAAGCAGATTGTGATATTGAAAAACAAAGGGGCATCTCTGACCTCGATTGCCAATAGTTTAAAA
>Ga0209518_1003425_pt1 | contig 13613 bp, 15 predicted proteins | sample RifGroB1_FD_183993 | JGI IMG/M metagenome (GOLD analysis project Ga0209518, IMG submission 183993) | Groundwater microbial communities from Rifle, Colorado, USA - Groundwater B1 (SPAdes) (version 2) | ecosystem: Environmental > Aquatic > Deep subsurface > Groundwater | place: Rifle, Colorado... | reverse complement strand
GAAGCATCCCGTGCTCCACCAATTCTAAAACAGGCTAATAGATGAAGTTGTTTTAGAATTGGTGGAGCACGGGATGCTTCATCTTCTAGGGATACACCACAATTAAAATGACCCTGTATCTTAAATACCGACCACAGACAGTTGACGAGCTGGATTTGGAAAGAGTTCGCGAATCTTTGAAGAAAATTGTGGCCTCCGGGCGCATCCCGCACGCCTTTCTTTTCGCGGGGCCGAAAGGAACCGGTAAAACCTCGGCCGCAAGAATTTTGGCAAAGATAGTTAATTGTCAGGCAAAGCCTGATCGTGCTCTGCAGGACGAGGGATTGCCCTGCAATAAGTGTGGCCAATGTTTGGCTATCCAAAAAGGCAGTAGTTTGGATGTTGTTGAACTCGATGCCGCGAGCCACCGCGGGATAGACGACATTCGGGCCCTGCGGGAAAATGTGGCTCTATCGCCGTCCTCCGGAAAAAAGAAGGTTTATATTATTGACGAAGCCCACATGTTAACCACGGAAGCCGCAAATGCTTTTTTAAAAACTCTTGAAGAACCCCCGGAACATGTGATTTTTATCTTTGCGACGACAGATCCGCACAGGCTTCCCGAGACGGTGCGCTCTAGGTTAACCCACATCATTTTTAGAAAAGCTACCCTGAAAGAAGTAGGCAGACAGCTTGAGCGCGTGATTGCCGGAGAAAAAATTAAAGTGGAGGAGGGCGTGGTTGATGCGATAGCCAAAGCGGCCGACGGTTCTTTTAGAGATGCGGTTAAGATTTTGGAACAGCTTTCTTTGGAGTCCAAAAAGATTACAAAGAAGACGGCCGAAGATTTTCTTCAAGAGGGCATGCCGCAAACTTTGGACGCATTTTTTTCTTGTTTGGCTGACAAGGATAGAGAGGGCTCTTTAAGACTGATTGAAGATGGCGTCGCGGCGGGATTGAATATCAGAAATTATGTTGACTTGATTTTTGGAAAAATTCATAAGGCCCTGTTGGCCGGGGAAGGATTGCCCGGTGAGGCTTTGCCGGGCTTCACGAAACAGGAGCTTCTGGACCTCATTAAATTATTATCTGATGCCAAATGTGAGATGGCCTTTTGCCCGGTCACCCAGTTGCCGCTTGAAATAGCGGTTATAAAGTGGTGCCATGCAAAGCGTGGTCCTGCTCTGCAGGACGGTGCTAAAAAAAAAGACCAGGAAATTGAAAGCCCGGAAATTAAAGATGTAGTTAATCTGCCCTGGCAGGCCGTGATGACTGCTATTAGACCCCAAAATAGCTCGGTTGAAGCTCTTCTGCGTGCGGCCAGACCTGTGGAGTTTGACGGCCAGACCTTGAAACTTGGGGTTTTTTATAAATTTCACAAAGAGAAATTGGAGACTCCCCAGTACACTGGAATTCTGGAGAGCACGATAGAGACAGTTATCGGGGCTCCGGTGCGCGTGGTTTGCATTCTGACGGAACCCGAAAAAAAAGAGGAAAAACCGCAAAAAGAACCGGTTTTGACTGAACCGGGGGATAAGGATATAATCCAAACAGCAAAGGAAATTTTCGGATCTTAATATGAACAAGATGCAGCAGTTAAATGAGCTAAGGAAGCTTCGCTCCCAGGCAAAGGAGATGCAGAAGGAGTTGGAGAAAATTACGGAAACGGTGGAAGAGGATAACATAAAGGTAAAAGTTAGGGGGGATCAGAAAATAGAATACATTGAGATAGACGGGGAAGAGAGAAAAGACATTGCCGATGCAATTAATAAAGCAATGAAGAATGTGCAGAAAGAAGCCGCCAAGAAGATGATGCAGGAGGGCGGCGGCCTTTCGGGACTTCTGGGTGGACTAAAATAGCTTCAGTGAGTAGAATGGTTGTATATGAGAGTAGCTAAACCCCTGGCGCGTTTGATTGAGTCTTTTCAGAAGCTTCCCGGCGTTGGTCCCAAGAGTGCCCAACGTCTGGCTTATTACTGCCTGCACGTTCCCCAAAGTGAACTTACCAGTTTTGCCGAGGCTCTGGATAATCTGAAAAAAGACACAGTTTTATGCTCGGTTTGCAAAAATGTTGCCGAAGCCGACCCGTGCCCAATTTGTTCCGACAGCCGCAGAGATGACTCTATTATTTTGGTGGTAGAGAATCCGCTTGATATTCTAGCCTTTGAGAAAACCGGGAAATATAATGGTCTTTATCACGTTCTTCATGGGGCGATTAGCCCCTTGGAGAATATAGGTCCGGATGAGATTTTTATTGAGAGCCTTTTGAAACGAATTATGAATAACGAATTAAGAATTAGTGAGATAATTATTGCCACTAACCCGACGATGGAGGGAGACGCGACTGCCATGTATCTGACTAAGAAAATTAAATCTGAAATGACAAATGGCAAGACTTTAAAGGTCACGCGGTTGGGCATGGGTATTCCGACCGGGGCGGACTTGGAATATGCGGATGAAATGACTTTGATTCAAGCCATGGAAGGACGAAGAGTATTATGACGAGTAATGTAAAAAAATCAATGAAGCAATTGGCCCAGGAGCCTTTGGAAATGGGGAAAGTTGCCGGTGAGCAAGTGGGTTTAACAAAGCCGGCTGAAGTTGGGGAGCCGCAAAATAGAGAGGGCAAAAAAGTAGACCCTCAATTGGAAGAAAAAGAGAAATCCCTCCAAAAGAAATTTCTAGAAGCCCACAGGCAAGAACTGGGCGATATTGAAAGGGAGACGCAAGGTCAGGAAAGGCAGAGAAAAACTCAAATTAGAGAAGATTTTGGTCCGGCGCAGGAAGAGTCCTCGCCGCCTGCAGTTGAGATTCCTTCAAAACGAAGGCGCAACTTTTTTGCCGGCGTAAAAGCGAAAATTAAGAAGTTGCAGACGAGAGCTGAAACCCGCCAGCCGCCAACAGGGTAAAAAGTTGGTGTATACTAAGTAATATGTCAGATAATAAATTGTTGCAGGCGATTTTAGATGGGCAAACGTCTATTAAAAAGGAAGTGGGCGATCTCAAAGAGGAAATGAAGCGAGGCTTTGAAAACGTGAATGAAAGACTAGATAAGCAAGGTGCACAATTGGCCTATTTGGAGGATGATGCTCCAACCAGGGATGAACATGATGATTTGGAAAAGAGGGTTGGCAAGTTAGAAAATAAAACAGCTTCATTATAAAAATGGCAAGAAGAAAAGTTTCAAAAAGGGTTAAAGTGGATAACAGGCTAATTTTACTCGCCGCTTCTGCGGTGTTGGTTTTATTATTTGTATTGTTTTGGCCAAGTTTAAGCGCACCATCTTCGGAGAAAACACAACAATTAGAAGAGAGAACTCCAGTTAGCGTGCCTGGAGATTGGAAGGTGTTTCGAAGTGATGGTTTTTCTGTTAGATATCCTAAAGATTGGTTTATTGTTTATGCAGGATCTTCTGGAACAACCAGTGCTTATATAATTTCTAATTTTGAGGATCCTGCTTTTCAAGCAGGGAGAGACAGAACAAAAGAGGAGATAGTATCCATAAGAGCTTCCATTATAAAGGGTGATTTTGAGAAAGAAGTGGAAAGTTTCAAAAATGACCCCTATCCTAAATGGAAAGGGGAAGGGAACTACACGGTTGGAGGGAATAAGATTGTGGAATTTTTTCAGAGAGGTTATTACAGCGGTAATAACCTTACAAAGTACTTATTGGCAAAATTAGAGAATGAAGATATTGTACTCTTTTCCGTTTTTTTGGCTGGTGGTGAACTTCACGATCAAGGTTTGGTCTATGAAGACACTATTCGTACTATCGTTGGCAGCTTGGTTTTTGAGTAATATTTTGAGGGCTACCAACAAAGTTTGTTTTAAAAACTTTTTAGTAGCCCTCTGCTTTAGACTTCTCGCGTTAGGCTAAGATCTTTCGACACATGTCCGTCTTAGGATCCAGTCTACAAACCGCTGTATTACGCTTCTTTGGCTACAGACGTTTTGGGATTCTGGTATTTGAGCCGCTGTTTGTGCTCGCCCCTCAACATATTGCCGTGCACGCATGAAACTTACACTGCCGTCTGTAACAACTGGAACGGTTCGCCTATGTGGTTCAAGTAAGCGCCTTTCGTTTAATGCAGCTCTTACCCATTCTTCTCCAACATTGTATTCGGCAACATCAAACGAATTGTCCTCGTGGACTGCTGTAACTATAGCTACATGTCCAAGAGGAGTTATATTGCTTCGTCTCCAGACTGCAATGTCACCGATTTCGGGAACCTCTGATACTGCGATGCCACACCTTCTGCCTAAGAGGTCAGCCCATCGATAGGCGTCAGCACCAGAGTTGGGAATGCACTCCTCAACTATTTGTTGGTAGACTTGAGTGACATAATCAGTGCACTGTCCATAGGAAAATGGGTGCCCTTCCAGATCGCGTGCTTGAGCCTCGGTTACAAATCTCCAACCAGTAGATTCTGGTTCCACTGGGGGAATCATGCAACCGCAAACTTCTCCTGCTGGAGGCAACATGAGTAGAGGATCAATTGGTTCTTCTTCTGTTACTGGTGGGTAGTCAATGTACCCTGGACTTGAAACGCACCGCCAGCCATATTTATCTTCCCAGTTGGTAAGAGTGGCGTATGGACGGGTGTCTCCCCAGGCGTCACGGCAAGCTTGTTGAAAGTCAACCGGCTGGCCATCGCCGCAAGTCCAACCCCAAGCGTTGTTGGGTGTCGGCATTGTGCCGCCGCGTCCCCAGGCTGTGCAGATAATGGAAACATGCACGCCTCTATTTGGGTATTCCTGTGCATTTGGAAATCTGGCTGATGTTGACGATGACGACTGGTCATTTTGGTCTCTTGGTCCCGGCATAGCAATGCCATTGGGGACCATGTTATAGAGCCCGTCTGGACCGACTTCTGCCGACCAGCCGCTTCTGCCGTTATAGCCAACTTCGTACCAACGATAACCGTCGACACATCTTGGCCCACTGATGATGGTAAACATTTCGTATATAGGAATTTGGAAAAGGATCGTGTTGCCGAGTCCAGGTTGTGAACGAACTCTTAGCGAGTATGGATCATAATCCGACACTCTCGCAATATTCCCAGGTGAAAGCCTCGCCACTGCCGAAGGACAATCACTTCCGGTGTTTGTCTGCGTTTGCGGTTGTGAATTGACCTGGGGATTGGGGCTGGACTGGCCGGTAACAGTAAATTGCAAATAGGAATCGGCAGCCCTTTGCCAGTCATTGTCTCCCCACCCGGCTATTTGAACCCGAGCCGTGTGAGTTCCTGTTCCTCGTCCGGACGAACTCCAGGTACTTGATGCTTCTGGAGCACCTAGTTCGTAAAAATTCCAATTGTCCACCCAAAGCCGTGTTGCTCTGACCCCAGTATTACATGAACCACCGCCGGAAACCGTAAAAGTTGTGCCTTCGGCTCCACTTGTGGGAGTCACCGAGATGGCTGTCACTTGGCAGCTAACCTGTGGTGGTTGTGTGGGTGCAGGTTGTATAACAGTGCCTCCGGTAAGAGAATAGGTTGTTTCCGTGTTGTTAGTATTGCTCCAATCATTGTCACCCCACCTGGCGGCCTCTACTCGAATGGTGTAAGTGCCGGCAGAAAGACCCGATGTGTCGAAAGTTTTTTCAAAATCGGTAGTGGCCTCTTCCTGACACCAATTTCGGTCACGGAAGCAAATTCGCGCGGAACGGAATTCATTATCCCAGGGGACCCGAATGTGAACAGTAACACGGGTGCCAACTGGCTGGGGGGAGGTAGGACTAACGGAAACGATTTCCGGTTGTCCAAGCGCTCTTGTTGTCATTGGTACTGCAGAAAGTAGTACTACGACAACACCAATCAAAAGAACCACGGTCATGAACCGCATTGCAAACTCTCCCTTACGACTATTGATCGATAACGATTTTAAGGTGCGGAAAAATGCCTAAAGCATGGATATTATATCATTTTGATGTAAAATAAACCTATGGCGGAGCTTTTTTTGACCAATTCTCTAACGCGCAAGAAAGAAAAATTTGCGCCGCTTCATCCGCCGACAGTTACCATGTACACCTGCGGCCCGACGGTTTACAACTACCAGCACATTGGCAATTTCCGGACAATGATTCTCTCGGATATCCTGCACCGGGTTTTAAATTTTGACGGCTACCAGGTAAAAACGGTGAGGAATATTACCGATATTGACGACAAAATTATCAAGAACGCCTCGGCCCAAAATGAACCGATAGATAAATATACCCAGAAATATACACGGACATTTTTTAAGGATTTGGAGAAGCTCAATATCTTACCGGTGGAGGTTAATCCCAAAGCCACCGACCATATCCAGGAGATAATTGATTACATCAAGGATTTGCTACAAAAAGGGCTGGCGTATGAAGAAGGGGGTTCCGTTTACTTTGAAATTGCTAAGTTTCCCGACTACGGCAAATTGTCCAAGATTGACAAGGACAAGTTGAAAACGGGAACTCGTATTTTATCTGACGAATACACCAAAGATAATGTTCAAGATTTTGCCCTTTGGAAAGCCACCAAACCCGGAGAAATCGCTAGCTATGATTCTCCCTGGGGAAAAGGGAGACCCGGCTGGCATATTGAGTGTTCAGTGATGAGCCAGAAATATTTAGGAGAGACTATCGATATTCATCTGGGGGGCAAGGATTTATTGTTTCCACATCACGAGAACGAAATTGCTCAAAGTGAGGCCAAGACTGCCAAGCCCTTTGTGCGCTGCTGGGTCCACGGTGAAATGCTTTTGGTGGACGGCGGCAAGATGAGCAAATCTTTGAAGAACTTTTACCTCTTGCAGGATCTTGAGAAAAGAGGCTTTGAACCCTTGGCCTATCGCTACTTAGTTTTGACGGCCCATTATCGGGACTTTTTAAACTTTACCTGGGAGTCGCTGCAGTCGGCCCAAAATGCCCTCAATAATCTTAAGAATTTGGTCTTAGCCGCCAGGGAGCAAAAAAGGACCACTCTTTCTGAAGAAAAACTGGAGAAGGTTAATCACTATCGGGAAAAGTTTATGGCTGCGGTCAATAACGATCTAAATACCCCCCAAGCCTTGGCTGTTTTATGGGAGGCCTTAAAAAGCAATATCCCCAATCAGGATAAATATGATTTTCTGTTGTCGGCTGATGAGATTTTGGGGTTGGGCTTGGATCAGGTTTCAGATACAAAGGTCGAAGTGCCGCAGGAAGTTCAAAAGCTTATTGATGAGCGGGAAAAATTAAGAAAAGAAGGTAAGTTTAGTGAAGCGGATAAGTTAAGGAAAAAGATAGAAAGGGAGGGATATAAAATTAATGACAAGCCGAAGGAAGGTTCTAGCGGTAATCTTTGACCTCGATGGGACGGTTCTTGATAATGAAGATATTTACGGCGAGGCTTTTCGCGAAGTATTAGGGCTTCTGGGAAAGAAAGTAGCAAAAAAGCGACCTCAAGAGGGAGGCATAGGGCTGGAAGCAAATTGGTCCAAGCTTCTGAAAGAACACCATATCAAAACCGATAAGACCGTGGAGCAGTTGGCTCTGATGACGCAGGAAGCTTACATTAAAAGAATGGGGGAAGTATCCGTTCGGGAGGGGTTTAGTGAGCTAGTTGATGACCTCAAGGCAAGGGGAATTTTGGTTGCTTTGGCAACTTCTAATCATTGGGGAGCTGTTGATAAGGTGTTCGAAAAATTTGGACTGAATGGGGTTTTTGATATGGTCACTACGGTGGAGGAGGTAGATGCCCCGAAGCCCGATCCGGCTATTTTTTTGGTGACCGCCTGGAAGCTCGGGGTTGAGCCCGAGGACTGTCTGGTTATTGAGGACGCCGTATCGGGGATTTTGGCCGCCCGCGCGGCCGGGATGAAGGCGATTAGCGTGGGAGCGAAATTTTCTTCAGGACGAAGTCTTTCCCTTTAGGACTGAGAAATTCTTCCCTTTTTGTCGGAATGATGCCGATGTGGTCCAGCATGCTGTAATGGTTTTTAATTTCGGCTCTAAATTTTTCCGATAGGTTGCTGGTGAATTTTCCGTAGCCCCCGCGTTCGCTCGAAGCACAGAGCTTGTTGTCGTATTCATTGACGACGTTCATCACTTTCTCTCCAACTTGATTAAATTCCTCTTGGTGGCTGTCGGGGTCAAGAGCATATTTATCGTGGATTGGTTGAAACTTGTCAAAGAGGTCTTTGTTTTCGCGCAGCATCTTTTCGACGTATTCTTTGTATTTGGTTTGGGCCATATTTATATTTTACCAAAATTTAAGGGAGGATTGCTTTAGCAAAAACTTTTGAAAGGGCATTGGGGTCGTGTCTTAGAGTGTTAGTTTCCGGCACGATAATGGTTGCCTGGTGGATGAGAATTTCAATTCCCTCTTCGTCTTGGGCTTTTTTGATTTCAGTATCCTCCCAGCCCAAGAAGTGCGAGTGTTCGGCATCGTATCTTTTGGTGATTTCGGGGTAATGGCTTTCAAATTCGCGCCGGGTCATTTCTGGGATAATCATCATATCTATGGGGTGCTGAAGCCCGGTGTATTTTCTGAAAATGGCCACAAAGTCTTGGGGTGTGAATTCGTGGGACTCATTTCTGGTACTGGCCAAATTTGTAACCAAATATTTTTTGGCTTTTGACTGCCGTAAAGCCTCCTGCATCCCTTGGGGAAGAAAATTAACCAAGACCGACCCGTAAAGACTGCCGCAGGAGTAAATTATATAATCGGCATTTATAATAGCTTCTCTCGCCGGGCCATAAGAATTGACTTGGGGTACTAATTCCATCTCAACGACCATATCCTTGGACATGCGATAGTCATCGAGCTGGTGCTCGCCTTGGTAAGTTCTTCCGAATTGGGTTTTAAAAACAATATTGGCGGAAGCGGTCGTGGAGGGCATTACCCGCCCTTTAAATTCAATATTGGTTAGTTTTTCCAGTTCCTTCTGCACTTTTTCAAATCCATCGGTCTCATCATAGAAATGGGAAAAGATAGAGTGGCCCAAAACTTTATTCCACATCCGGCTTTTCAGGAGTTCCTCCAAGGCTTCATATTGGGGTGAGTTTTTAAACTTGGGGTCAACCAACGACAAGAGCGTGCGCATGGCATCGCTGTAAGCGATTTCCTGGCCCCGGGAGTCGGTGCGCATCCGGCCGGTCGCTCCGCCCGAATCGGTGACGGCGACCACGGCATCGATGTAATTGACTCCGGCTTGAATTAAAGATTCGTTAACTAGCGGCGTGCCGGTGCCGCCGCCAATAGCAGTTACTCTCTCGTGCATGTAGAGGGAATTCTAGCACAAGGAGTTTTAGTATATAATGGTGATGAATTGGCTTATGAAAGAAGACGGTTTATTGTCGGTTTCGGGACTTAAAGTTCGGTTAAATAACCATTTAATTTTGGATAACGTCAGCTTTGAAGTCAAAAAGGACGATACTCTGGCAATTATCGGTCCCAATGGCGCCGGGAAAACGGTTTTATTTAAGGCGCTTTTGGGGCTTTTGCCCTATGAAGGAAAGATAACCTGGAGCCCAGATGTCAAAGTTGGCTATGTGCCGCAAAAACTTTTTATCGGTAAAGATGTTCCCTTAACGGTAGAGGAATTTTTGAAGTTTAAAGAGAAAAGTGGGGAGAAAATTGCCAACGCCTTGGACCAAGTAGGGTTTAAGGATAATAGCCATCTTTTGAAATCTAAACTCGGGGTCTTGTCGGGTGGGGAACTGCAGCGGGTTTTAATTGCCTTTGCTATTTTGGCGGGCCCGAACGTTCTTCTTTTTGACGAACCGACGAGCGGCGTTGACCTTTCGGGTGAGGAGACGGTCTACGCTTTAATTAACCGACTGCAAAAGGAAAAGGACTTGGCGATTATTTTTATTTCCCACGAATTGGAAGTAGTTTCTAAGTATGCGGCCAATGTCCTTTGCCTGAATAAAGAGAAGATTTGTTTCGGCCCACCCAAAAAAGTGATTAGCAAGCAAAGTTTGGAAAAGTTGTACGGCGAAGATATTCATCTTTATCATCACGCTGGCCATCATCATTAAAGCATGGAAACGAATTTGGCGTTCTTAATTTTTGTCGGCGCTTTAGTTGGAGCTTCTTCCGGCTTTTTGGGGTCGTTTATGGTCTTAAAGCGCATGTCTTTAGTTGGGGACGCTTTGAGCCACGTTGCCCTGCCGGGGTTAGCTCTGGGTTTGACTTTGGGGATTAATCCTATGTTTGGAGCTCTTGCGGCTCTGACAATTGCTGTTTTGGGGATTTGGTATTTGGGGGAAAAAACCGAAGTCTATTCGGAAGCTTTGGTGGGAGTTTTTTTTACAGCCAGCTTGGCTATTGGAATTCTGATTACTCCGGAACCGGAACTTTTGGAAGCTCTTTTTGGTAACTTGGGGAAGATAGGCTATTCGGACGGCTTGATTACGATTGGCGCAGCGGCAATGATTTTTTTGGTAACGAGCAGGATTTCGCAAAAGCTTCTTTTGGGTGTCGTTTCGGAAGACTTGGCCCGATCAACCGGAGTAAAGATGTCAACCGTTAATTTGGTTTATCTGCTTTTAGTGGGTTTAGTGGTGGCCCTGGGAGTGAAATTTGTCGGGACGCTTTTAACCGGGGCCTTAGTTATTGTTCCAGCGGCCGCGGCCAAAAATTTGGCTGGCAGCCTTAGGAGTTACCACTGGCTTTCCATTTTCATTGGAACGATTTCTGTAGTTGCTGGGATTTTTATCGCCGGCTTTTTGGGCCTTCCTTCCGGACCCATCGTGGTACTTTTTTCAATTCTTTGTTTTGCTCTAAGCTATGCCTTCAAAAATTAAAAGTTCAAAATCGAGATGAATTTTTATGAATTGGAATTGCTGGGGCTGAAACGCGAGCTGCCGATTATAGCTGTGGGCAGAAGGACCAAATTGGCGCGCTTTTCGCTTTTGGGGGATGTGGAATTAGTTAATGCTTTGGCGGACGAGTGGGCTAAAAGGCTTAAAAAATACAAGTTTGACTGTCTGGTTGCACCCGAAGTGTCGGTTTTACCCTTGGTCCATGGGGTGGCTCTCCGGCTGGGGCACAAGAGATTTGTGGTTTGCAGAAAAAACATCCGGCCTTATATGATTTCTCCGGTGGAAATTAAACCTCTGGCTCATTTTCCCAAACACGTTGAGCCCTTGGTTATTAGCGGTCAGGATGCAGAATATCTCAAGGGCAAGAAGGTGGCAATTTTTGACGATGTCGTTTCGACCGGGGTAACCATGCGGATGGTGGGGAAGTTGATTGAAAAGGTCGGGGCGGAGGTGGTCTTAAGAATAGCAGTCTTAAGGCAAGGTGAGCAGTTTGATAAGATGGAAAACTTTTTGTATTTGGGAGAACTGCCCATATTTCACAATGAATGACGCCAAATTGATGCTTGCTTTCAGTAAATATATAGGATAAATTAGGTTGTAATACAGCGTAATACCTCTTGTCTTTAGAGGACCAAAAATGAATCAGAAGACATTAATTATTAGTGTTTTTGTGTTGGTGTTTGTCCCGCTTCGGCGGGATTTTTTGATGGCTCTTTAACATCAGGTAGCCAACAAGAACATGTACACCAATTTTGGTGTGCAGGTGTTTGTTGGCCATCTTAAGAAGGAGATAGAAGAATGCGTGTTCGGAGTAAGTTGACGGTGGGAGTGTTCTTCGTAGCACTCGTTTTGTTTGTCGGATTCTTTGCCGTTATAGCACAGGATGAGGTTTGCGGTGATGAAGCTCCGAGGGTTTTTGTCGTCTCAGCTTTTGGGGCAGAGTTAGAACAGCTACTGGCAGCAACTGAAGTTGAAAGCCAGTGCATGCTTCTAGGGCACGAGTTTACGGTGGGCAGGTTGGCTGGGAATGATGTGGTGCTGGCCCTGAGCGGCGTATCGATGACAAATGCTGCCATGTATACCCAAGCGGCGCTCGACCATTTCAATATCACCCACATTGTCTTTTCCGGAATTGCCGGTGGCGTCAACCCAGCTTTGCATATTGGGGATGTGACCATACCCGAAAACTGGGCTCGTTATCAGGAGATGTTGGCTGCCCGCGAAGTTGGAGAAGGGGAATACGATATTGCCTGGCACAGTGCGGATTACGAAAACTTTGAGTTCTGGTTCCCCCAGACGACATCGGTTGCGCGTAAATCTGTACCAGGCGTAGAGGAAGAGATGTTCTGGTTTGCCGTTGATCCGGAGATGTTTGCTGTTGCCCAGTCGATATCAGGTTTTGATCTGGCCAATTGCACGGCGGATGGAACATGTCTGACATATGACCCGCAACTGGTCATTGGCGGAAACGGCGTTTCGGGATCGACTTTTGTCGACAACGCTCGGTATCGCGATTGGGTGTGGAGCACGTTTGCAGCGCAGGCGCTGGACATGGAGACCTCTGCAGTCGCAATGGTGGCCTACACAAATGAAGTTCCCTACATTGCTTTCCGTTCTTTGTCGGATCTGGCTGGCGGCGGAGAAGGTCAAAATGAAATTGGGACCTTTTTCCAGTTAGCCGCGGACAACTCCGCATCGGTAGTTCAGGCTTTCTTGGTAGCCTGGGCGAATAGGTAATTTTACAAAACCACTGCGTGTTTGCAGTTTTTATTTGCAAACTGCAGTGGTTTTTTTAATACTTAAATTGACACTTGCTTTGTGTAAATTTATAGGATAGATTGAGCAGTAATACAGCGTAATACCTCTTTCCTTGGGAGGGCCAAAAAATGAATCACAGGGTTAAAATATTTAGAATACTATCTTTGTTTGTTGAGTGTCCCGCTTCGGCGGGATTTTTGTTTTTGTAGCTTAAAACTTCTGGCACCGAAGCGGTGTTTTTGAAGCCGGCTACAAAGCACATTAACAGTTGAAGTTACGAAAGGATAAGGAAATGGACATCGAGATGAAGCAGATATCGAAGCGGTTTGGGGATGTGACTGCTAATGACCGTATTGATTGGGAACTAAAAACGGGAGAGGTGCATGGACTACTTGGAGAAAACGGAGCTGGTAAAAGTACGCTGATGAAAATTTTGGATGGTATTGTCCGGCCCGACTCTGGATCTGTCCAGATTGACGGAAACGAGGCCAAGATTAGCTCGGCGAGCGACGCTCTATCTTTAGGCGTGGGCATGGTTCAACAGCACTTTTCATTGGTTGACTCGATGAGGGTCTATGAAAATTTCCTAATTGGCGACAGACGGCGGCGGGTGATAATTGATAAGGACAAGCTCTGCGAGGAGATCACAGCATTGTCTGTGAGCACTGGGTTGAAAGTTAACCCCAGATCTTTTATTGGCCAGCTCTCGGTTGGGGAAAAGCAACGGGTTGAGATTTTGCGGCTGCTTTACAGGCAGGCCAAAATCTTGATCTTTGACGAGCCAACAGCCATATTGACTCCTCAAGAGACAGCCGATCTGGGCCTGCGTCTACGGCAATTGGCGGGTTTGGGCCACAGTGTGGTTCTCATTACCCACAAGCTTCGAGAAGTGATGGAGTTTTGCGACCGAGTCACGGTATTGAAGGATGGCAAGAAGGTAGCCACATTGGCGGTGTCGAGGACTAGTGAAACTCAATTGTCAAACCTGATGTTTGAGCGGGAATTGGCTTTGACCAACTATAACAGGCGTCAACCATCAAACAGGGTGGTAATGCAGATAGTGAGTTTGACAGTGGCTGGAAACAACGGCTTGCCC
>Ga0209518_1003417_pt1 | contig 13631 bp, 29 predicted proteins | sample RifGroB1_FD_183993 | JGI IMG/M metagenome (GOLD analysis project Ga0209518, IMG submission 183993) | Groundwater microbial communities from Rifle, Colorado, USA - Groundwater B1 (SPAdes) (version 2) | ecosystem: Environmental > Aquatic > Deep subsurface > Groundwater | place: Rifle, Colorado... | reverse complement strand
GCGCGGCGTTCCAGTCCGGGACTAAAAACCTCAGATATGCGGATTTTGAGTCTCATGATGGGGCTGCTGCTTCGGTGGTGGTTAGTTCCGATACCAGGATTAGTGACGATATCTATATCAGTGACGGCACAGTAGATGCCACTGGCATCACTGTTGATTCTACGGGTTCAACTAATATCAAGGTTTCCCGGATCAATTACGAGGGGAGCGCAAGTTTATCCGATGTCGCAGGCACTGTGACCTCTGACAATGCAGCCTACGATGCAACTGCGTGGGACGGAGTGACAGATCAGCCCCCTAGCAAGGATGCAGTGAGGGACCAGATAGAAAGCATCATTGCGGGGAGTTACACCCTCCCAACGGCCTCATCTACGGTTCTGGGCGGCGTCAAAGTCGGGGCCAATCTCAGCATTGACGGCAGTGGCGTTTTGTCGGCTACGGCGGCAGGCGTACCGTATTCAGGGGCTACCGGAGCAATCGACTTGAATGGGCAGAACCTCACAAGTGTGGGACTACTAGGTTCAGGACTCCACACCGTTGCATCTGCTGACAGCGGGGGTAAGGCACTCATCTTGGGTAGGCAAGCGGCGGACACAGCTACAACTTCTGTCCAGTTGCGCAAACGAGGCACTACTGGAGATGCTAATGCTGTTTTGCCTTCGGGGAGTATATTCGGGTCCATCCAGTTTGCCCCTTACAACGGCCAGGGGTCTAATGACGGGTATTTCCAAGGCCCGTACATCTCAGCTATTACGCGAGAAGCGCAGAGCACCACTGCGCACGGTAACGGCTTGCTGTTCGCAGTGACGCCAAATGGCACAGGAACAACAAATATCCCGGTGATCTACGCCAACAGTAACGGTGCTGTAGGTGTCGGCAACAACCCAAGCGCGTCCGCTCCTTCGGCAACCATTCACGTTTTTGACCGCACGGCGACAACAGGCGCGACTCAGGCACTCATCCAGGGCGGGGCGGCGGCAGCAGACGCCACCACCAACGTGCTGTTGAGGGTTAACCAGGGCGGCGGAACTACCCAGGTATTCGGGGTGACAGGTGCGGGGAATGTGACTATTGCAGGCACACTCAACGGGGCCACTCTGCCTACTAGCGGGACGCTGGCGACGATAGCGCAGGCGTTGCCTCAGACCACCAGTGCCACATTCGACACGGCGGCGAATGCCGGGGCATCCGTCGCGAGCAACAGCATCACCATCACCAACGTGGTGGCCGGAAGGTACTTCGATTTTAAGCTGACTGGCACCGGCACCGTCACCGTGTCTACTCTTACGCCAACATGGGTCACGGGAACCCCGGCAACACTGACAACTAAATCGTGGTTCGCCTGCAAAGGAACTGGGACAAATACCGCTGACTGCGCGGCTATCAGGGAGAATTACTGATGAGATCGCTGATCCTTCTTCTGATGCTACTGGCCCCCTCGCTCGCATGGGCGGGGGATGCTCGGATGCTATTCATGGCGGCGAACCAGTGCGCATCTGGTGTTTATCATACCATCACATCTAGCGCAGGCACTGGTGGCAGCATTTCCCCGTCGGGGGCGGTGGCTGTCTGTGACGGTAGTAACAAACTCTTCGCGCTCACTCCTTCTGCTAACTATGAGATAACTGACATATTGGTGGATTCCGCATCTGTCGGGGGTGGGTCAAGTTACACATTCATTGATGTCCAAGAAGACCACACAATAGAGTCCGTGTTCGCCCCGGTTAATATGTCCACATTCGAGAGCGGATTTGACTCTTGGGCTGGTGAAAACGAGGTAACGCGACAAACATATGCAGCTCATTCTGGCAATTACGGGCTAGATATATATTCGCTAACGTGGGCCAGTACAACCACTGCGTATAAAACAATAACTTGCCGAGATGGTTATTTGTCGTTTTGGTATAAGTGGGACCCTGCAAACTCAGGCGGGACATTTAAAGTGTCCGTCAATGGGGGCGCGTCGTGGACTGATTTGTCTACAAGTGCAGATTGGGCATTTATAGCAGTACCCGTTGTGTCTGGATCAAACAATATAAGGTTTGAAACTCACTGGGTGTCTGGTGATGTCGTTAGTATCCAGTTGGACGATATTAAAATACCAATCCCATAGGAGCCCAACATGACCAGACTGCTAACCATCCTCGCCCTGCTGCTCCCCCTCTCCGCTCACGCTGCCGACATCATGCCAGCGCTAAAAGCAACTTTTAAGCATGAGGGCGGTTTCCAGATCATGCGCGCGGACCGAGGCAACTGGACCGGGGGCAAGGTCGGCGTTGGCGAGCTGAAGGGGACGAAGTACGGCATAGCTGCCAACAGCTACCCTAGAGAGGATATCCGCAATCTTACCCTGGATCGTGCCGCATCCATCTACAAGAACGATTTTTGGGGGGCTTCCCGCTGCGACGAGTGGCGCTCCCAGATCATCGCCAACGTCTACTTCGGGTGGGCTGTAAACCAGGGCCAGGGCACGGCAGCGAGGATACTCCAGCGAGCGATAAACTACGCCGGATGGCCCCGCCCCCCTATAGCCGTTGACGGAAAAATCGGCAGGGGCACGGTGAAGCGCCTCAACGAGGTTGACCAGACCCTGTTGTTCGTTCACTTGGTGGGGCTTACCCACGGGCGATACATCCAGATCGTGGACCACAACCCGGCACAGATGCAGTTCCTGGACACGTGGGCGCGAAGGATGAAGATCGAGGTTCAGCGCAGCGTCCATGAGTACGAAGCCGCAAGGAGGATTAAATGAGACTGTTTATAGTTCTGCTCTTGGCAGGGGGCCTCACCGGCTGCGCAGTCATGGAAACTACATGGAGCATTTTGGACATCTTCTACGACGAACCGGAGCCGGTCTGTGACAGCGACAGCGTAGGCGTTACCGTCAACGGGATGCAGTGCGTGAAGTTCAGCGACGGCACCTACAGGTGGGAGAAGCAATGAGATGCCTTGCCCTCTTCCTCGCCCTGCTCACCCTCCCCGCTTGCGGCCAGCACCTTGCCGGGACCACCTACCGCGCTTCAGTTGGTCGCCAGGTCACGGAGTTCATGCAACGGGACGCGGCGACAACGTGGAACGTGGGGGCTGAGGTGAGGTTTGAGGCGAACCGCTAGGGGGTGTCATGCCGTACTGCGAACAGATCAAGGCCCGATGTCCATTTGAAGAGGGTTCAGCCCCCTGCATCGAGCGCACATCGTCCGGTTGCCAGTGCGCTACGGAGCCGCGTATACATTGCCCCGTTCTTAGCGTGAACGGCCATTGCAACCAGTCGAAGCACTGTTACGGCTGTCGCCGGGAATAGGGGGCTTTATGCGAGTCATTGCCGATGCAATTGTGAATGCTGGAATGCTGGCCTGTACTGTAAGGGCTAGGACCATGAGCATAGAATTCCGGCGCATGGCAGAGGATGTGATAGAGAGTTTGGAAAAGGCGGCGGCACGCATCGATGAAATAGAGAAGGAGAGAGCCAATGAAGGTAGCCTTTAGGAAGAAACCGAGCAGCATCTACGCCCACATCATCCGACTCTGGACTATGGGAAAGTTCTCACACAGTGAGCTAGTTTTCTCGGATGGCCGCACATTTTCCAGCGACGAAGCGGACGGTGGCACCCGGTGGACAGATCGCGCCATGCCATCAAGCGAATGGGATTTTATTGACATCCCGTGCACCACCAAGCAAGAAAACAGGGCGAGGGTGTTTTGTGAAGGCGAGGATGGCTGCAAATACGATATGGTGGGGATTGGCTTTTCCTTTCTCCCGGTGCCCATAGGCTGGCAGTCTGCCGAGAAGTGGTTTTGCTCAGAGATATGCGTTGCTGCGCTCCAGCAAATCGGCTACCTCATTGGATACACTCCTTCGCGCATTTCTCCTAACAAGCTTTACAAGATCCTCAAGTCGGAACTGGAGGCCAAATGCAAACTGCAACCAGCGTGAAGAAAAAGGTAGGCTCCGCTCTCGGCGGGGCGATAGCTACAGCAGGGATACCCGCGTCTTTCGGCGTGATGGATTGGCGGCTGTTGGCGGGGATGGCTGCACTCGGGGCAATTGGCGGCTTCTGTGGGGTAAATGTCGCCGCTCGTATCCGTAGGGTGCTGCCGCAAAAGAAAACCCCCAACCTGTGAGGAAGGGGGGTTCTTGCTGCTTACGTGGCACCTGGCGCCGGCGATCTAGCTTCGCATATCTACTTGCACGCTGATTGCCTTGGCCGGTTCTCTCGCCCTGCCCTCGTTCCTTGGTCTGTCCATGGTGGTTCTCCTTGTCATCGGTTGGCCTACCTGCTCAAAGAAAGCTAAATACTACCACAACATTCCCGGTTGTCAAGCCCCTCCTGTGTGAGCGAGGGCCGGGTGGTTAAACCGTAGCCAGATCGACCTTTGCCCGTGACAACATGTCCGGTACGTTTGTCAGGCGCGGGTCGCCGCCTTTGTCCAGTGTGGTGCAGGCGTCGGCGTGTGTCCACCCGATGGCCTCGGCTCTTACTCCCTCAACGTAATGCTCCAACCGAGTGTAAGCGGTGCTTGTCGGAAACAGGCCTTGACCGTCGCCACTGTCCAGCATTTCGCTGATGATGCCGCATATCGCCGTCCTGTCCTTCTCCATACTCCCTCCTTCCTGTTATGGCCCCTACCGTAGCAGGGGCGCGGGTGACTAAAACTCGGTAACTTCCAGCTCCGATTGGCGTTCCTTGCGCCTCTTTTCTTCTTCCTCGCGAGCGAAGTCTTGGTTTACCTTCTGCATGTGCATCATTGTGAGACAGTAAATTACGACGGAGCAAAATATCGTAAACCCAAAAAATTCCATTTTTCCCCTCCCTCTGTAATGGCTTACGCCGTGATAGTGCTACGCCTTGACCTTCAGCCGCTTGCCGCAGTATGGGCAGAACTTGAACTCCTCATCCATGCTGTAGTTCTCGTTACCGCAGGCTGTTTCACGCCATACGCGATATTTGTGAGTTTTCTCCACCCACGCGCACACCTGCTCCCCCTCTCCTATGTTGGGAGGGGAGGCAGACGGCGGTTCGGGAAGCGGCATCCAATGCGTGACCTTATCCGTCACATGCCAGTGGGTATCCTCGAACTCGTTGGACTCATACCAGCCTTCGGGCAGATATGCCTCATCGTCGCCGTCTTTGAACTCATACCAGTCGTTGTCAACGCCGGTCGTAACGGTGAAGCGCGGGGCGTAAAAAGCGCGGATACGTCGCGGCTTGCCATACTCGTTGATGAAGTAGGCAAGCACCGGTACATCAGCCTCGGGCAACTTCTCCTCAATAGCCACCCATGCCGCCGCCTCCCTTAAGCCAGCCTCACGGCCAATTTCAATGGCAGCTTTGAATGTACCTCCACTGATTTTCTTGGCCGCAGTGTTGATGGCATCTGCAAACTTGTCATCCCCAAAGCCGTCAAACGGTTTCACGCTCTTTTCCCACCATTCGTCAAACGTCATTGTCTATTCCTCCCAACTGTAAATGTGCGCTACACCATAAGCATATGCGGCCACAAATGCCAGATGGAACGCGAAATGCTTAAATCTGAATGGCTCATTAATGCCAACAGCGTACATGCAGACCAATGACAAGGCAAACCATGCGTAGCACCAGACAAGTAAAGCTCGCCTCATTTCGGGGCCTCCGTAGCGGGATGAAGGGCGGCACGGGCGATCATGGCCCATCCTACCGGGTTGCTGCCGTCTCTCCGCTTCGGGGCCGTGTCGTGGATTCGCTCCAGCGCCTCCCGATACCGGTCCCTCACCGCTTGCAGTTCGCCAATTGCACGGATGTGTTCATTAAGCGACTTGTCTGCTATTCGCTGGGCTGCCCTTGCGTTGTCCCTCTCCCCCTTCACCTGAAGGAGTTCAGCTTCCATGCCAGCCCTCAACTGCTCGGATGACTCAAGGAGCATCTCGGACTTCTTCTGGCGCCTGGTGGCTTCGGCTAGATCGGATTCGGCTTTCTCGGCGCGAGTTTCAATGAAGTCAGCATAGACCCTTTGCAAATATTCCTCGTAGATAACTTCCCTTTCGCAGTTGTCGATAAGGTAGCAGATGAAGTCAGCGATTCCTTCGCCACTCCCCCGCGATTCGGCTCTGTCTCTGGCCGCTACAAGATCAGTTTCCCGTCTCGACATCTTCTGGACCTCTGCCTTGTACCCAACAAGTCGAGTATGGAGTTGGTCCCTCTCCCCCTCTACGATAGAGAGTTGAGAGCGGATGGCGGTGAGGTCGGCGCGGAGCATGTCGACTTCCGTCATCGCCAGAGAAAGGCTATTTGTGGCGGGCAAAAACGAGATGTCGCCCTTCTTTTTGATGCGGTGGTAGAACGTGCTGCGAGCCAACTCCACCTTTTGGTAGGTGTCGCCACAGTAAGATGTTATCTCAGTGACCACTTTGTCCATCTCTCAACCTCCTTAAAATCATCGTTTATCCCCTCCCCGCAGTCACCTACTGCACAGGATGGGACACGCTGTAACCGGCTTCACTGTCTCCGTGGTGGTGGCGCCGATATGCACTAGGTTTCACTCCCGGTCAACCCACTGCCATTTGGGAAACGCCAGCATCTTAATCTTCTTCTCCCGGCGCATCTTCTGTATGAGCCTGTCGGCTATGCGGTCGGCAAGAACTTTGTTCCACGGCTTTCCTATACAACTGTGCGCCATCGATGCAACATCAGAAGACCTAAACACCCCCGACTTCATCACGGTAATGCAGGCGTCAATCACCTGTTGCGGTACTTCGTAGCTTTTAATTCTCATTACTCCCCTCTCTTGATTTTATGCCCTGCCGTTAAGCCAGGGACGTGTCCCAAATTTCTGCCACCATGACTCCTGCATATAGGCTATTACCTCTACCGGATGTATTCCCCACATGTCCCACACTCCCCGCCCGTACTGGTGGATATCCCGGTGGCAAGCAAAACACAAAGGGACGCATTTATCATCCCCGACCTTCCCCCCGATAACCCCCTCTCCTGGCTCCTGGTGGTGGTGTGGATCACTCCCCATTTTCAAACAGTGGCAGCAAGGGTAGGACGCCACAAACCGCCTGTAGGGAATGGATGCAAAACGGTGCGGCTTCCCCTGTGCCACTGTCTCCACCCTCCCCACGTTGTGAGAAATGAGCGCTAGGGAAGGGCGTACCCGCTCGGGACGGGCGGGGGTGTGGAGACGGCGGCACTTTGATCTGCAAAAGCCACTTGCCAATCTAGCCTTAAAGTCGTCATCAGACTCGGCGTAATACTGGCCTTGCTGGATTTCTAGGCCGCAGTGCTGGCAGTGGGCATTGGTCACTGGATTTCCCTTATCACAGCGCCTTTTGGCAAGGTGCGTTCCATGAATCCGATAGGCTTGCGCCGCGCAGAGTGAAGGTAGTTTATGCCGGTATCGCGGGTGATGATGTTTTTGATAAGGGCCGCATAAAAGTCTGCCGGGATTTCCCCTTTAACCAAGTCCCAATCGTACTCATGCACCCCTTTGACTAGCGGCAGAATCTTCGGGCCATCCTTGGGCCACCATGGCGGCAACTTCATTCGGGTGCAATCAAGAACATGCGTTGACTTCATCTCTTCCTCCAATAAAGGGTGATCTACTCCAAGGCTAGGAGAAGTAGAAAGCAACACTCTGCCCCGGCCTTATCTCGGTGTCTTTGAAGTCAAAGGTGATTTCCAGAAAACTACCGCTTGTTGTGTCGATCTTCGCCACACGCTTGACCCTCAGCGTGGCGTCAAGGATTCGCTGCTTTTCCTCTTTAGCGTCAGCAATGGCCTTGATTTGCTTCTCAAGTTCATCGCTTAGCATGTTCACCATCGTGTCGGCGGTTGCCGTGGAAACATATTCTGTGCCGTTCAGGTTGATGATGTCGGTGGCGCTCCAGTTCGGCTCTTTGACCGTTGGGGGCGATGCGTCTAGTACGGGCTGCTTCTCTTCCACTGTCGGCTCCGGTGTGAAACGCTTCTTGTTCTCTTCCCTCTTCTTGGCCTTCTCGGGCGGTAGGCAGGCGGGACACGGTTGCTTAGTCCACCCACCCTTTCTAGCTACATGGCCGCACGAATGATTCCTCTCCGCTTTGCTCATCTTGCCCCCTCGCCTTGATTGCATTTTAGGTTAGTTCTTCCACCTTCACGCCCATTCCGTGCGCGATAGCATGAGCCGTGCTGAAGGAAACCGATTGCCCCCGCCTTGCGTTCCGGATGGTCCCTATGGACAGCTTCGTCTTGGCTGCCAAATCTTCCGGCCTCACATTCTTATCCTTCAACACCGTGTTAAGCTTTGCCAGTATCATGTTTACCTCCGTTGACAGTTTTGGAAAGCTTACGCGAAATGTGGCGCTAAGTCAAGAGGCAAATTTGCATACAAAAAACCTTGACAGTCCCGACTTTCATATTTATACTCGGTCCTACTCACAACACAGATACAGGAGGGGGAGAGGATGGAAATCTACGATGTTACAAAGTGGTTCAGCCTTTGGTGGTATCGATACCTTTTTGACGGCTGCACTGGCTGGCGCAATTTCTGGTGCAGAGCACGGGGTCACAGGCCCGTGGTGTGGTATACGCTGAGTTCAATGGAACCCGACATGCACTGTAGCCACTGCGACGAAGATTTGGGATAAGGAGCCTACCCCATGGGACGAATGAAAGAGCAGACAATCAAGGATGTGCCACATTGCCGAGCCTACCTGGTTGGCTTTGAGGTAGGCAATTTTAAACTCTCACGTTACCTTGTCTCCGGTACGGTCGTTATCATTCACTCTTCCGGTGAAGGAGGCTGTTTCCCCCTCTCCACCTTTGAGGCTGAAGTATGCCCTTGGGAGGAGTTGGGGAGTAAGGAGAATGTGGCGGAGTTGGTGGCAAAATTTTACGCGGAACATTTCTAGGAGACGCTATGACTTGCAATTGCGGATGTGGTCAAGAGGCAAGGTGGCTGATAACTGGCGTGGATTACGGGGGAGATGGCGCAGAAAGCTACCACCACCCGCAGGGCTATCATCATCCAGGCCGTCAAACTGTTGGCCGAAAGCAAGTAAGCCTTTTCCAGCGCCTTCCCCTGCCACGCAGCGAGTAAGGCACTATAAAATCACTGGAGGGCAGCATGAAAATAGAAGTTGAACTTGGCCCCGAGTTGTTCCACTTCACCACGTTTGCCAATTGGTGCGACACAGCGGCAGGGAAGTTTCATCACGCGGGGGTAAACGGCGACCGTGTTCTCTGCCTGGACACCAAGGGCCGCATTTGCACCAAGGGCAAGGAATTCATGAGGGCAAGGGATGACGACTCTTTCCCGGTAAGGGTCTACGCGAAGTTGTTGGACTAGCAACCACTCAACACCAATAAACAGGAGGGAAGGACGCATAGCACGATGGAACTGGCCGCACCGTCTACTAGATCACGGCTGTACAGTCAAAAGCTTATAGTGAGAACCTTCACCGTAGATTGTTTTTCACCAGATGGGGTGCTCCGATAGGGACGGCAACGTTTCCTTGCTTGTGGAACTGACAGACACCGTAAAAACCAAGCAGCACAACTTTAACAGGAGGGAACACAAATGGAGAAAAGTTTATCGCTGTACGCCATGACCACTGCCATGATGGACATTCTGGAGGCCGAAGAGGTCAACGAGGAAATGATGGAGGCCGCTTTCGGCGCTATCGTCTCCAAGGACAACCGTATCGCCTACTTCATCCGCGACGTAGAAAGCGCCATCGACGCGCACAAGGCCGAGGAGAAGCGCATCGCGGACCGCCGCAAGGCCATGGAGAACAAGATCAAGGCGCTGAAGGGGCTGATCCAGATGAGCATGGAGCGCCTGGCCCTGGACAAGATCGACACCGGCGTTTTCAAGCTCGCCATCCAGAACAACCCCGCCGCCCTGGAAGTGATCGACCGCGACGCCACCCCCAACGCCTACCGCGTCATCATACCGGAGACGTGGGAGCCGGACAACGCCCGTATCAAGGACGCGCTCAAGGCCGGGGAGGAAGTGGCCGGTTACGCGCTGAAAGTGGGGCGCTCGCTGCGGATCAGGTAACACCCTGCTGTATTTGAGAAGAAAGAAAAGAAGCCCCGCCGGAAACGCCAATGAAAAGGCTAACTTGCGGGGCAATTTTACTCATTAGACCGTCAGAGATACACACGGAACATATAAGCCTATGAGCTAGAAATAAGTTCTTACAACAGTGAAATATAGCTTGCAAGAGAAGTTTGTATATGCTACAGTGCATCCTGTGGTTAAGCAAAAGGGGCGCTCGTGGCATACAAGTTATTCAACGACGAAACGGGCGAAATCCTTGAAGTTCGCACTAAAAAAGTCAAAAGATCGGAGTCCTTCTTTATGATGAACCATTCATTCTCAGTCGTATCGACTACGACAATACCGCCATTATGACTCAGGCATACATGGCGAAACAACTGGAAATGCCTCAACCCCAAGTGTCGGCGGCACTCAAGAAGCTTGTGGATTGTGGGGCCATCTTCAAGACCAACGTGGCCGGCGCAAACGGGTATAGGGTCAGCGCAGGCATTGCAAGCCGTGGCAGTCTCAAGAAGTAACTCACAGAGAGAGGGGGAGGGGAGATGAACGACAAGATCGAAGTATTCAAGGCCGTTGCCGCTATAACTGGCGAACTGGCGAAAGAAGGTATTAGCAAGGGGCGCACTAATCAGCAGCAGGGTTTTAAATACCGTGGGATTGATGATGTGTACGCCGCCCTTTCGTCGTTGTTGGCAGAACACAAGCTTTGTATCCTCCCCCGTATCACGGCTAAAGAGGTTGTTGAGCGGGTGAACGCCAAAGGGACGGCGCTTTTTTACACCACCGTGACCGCTGAGTTCGACATCGTATCGGCCGTTGACGGCTCCAGGCATACCGTGTCCAGTTTCGGGGAAGCAATGGATTCGGGCGATAAGAGCATTGGCAAGGCCATGAGCTACGCTTACAAGGCAATGGCTTTCATGACCTTTGCTATCCCGACCGAGGGGGATAACGACCCTGACGCAAACTGCCATGAAGTGAAGCCTCAGGCCCAACAGCGCCAGGCGGCTCCCAAGAAGGAACTGACCGAGATGCAGGTTAAGTACTTCCCCCGCATCAAAGCCGCTCTTGACACCATCCACGGCAGCGACACGGCAGCGAAGAAGGCCACCATCAAGGCCAATACCGCCATGTCAGCAAAAGACACCTTCCCAGCACGAGAGGGGATAGAGGACTACCGCACTCTTGACGGCAAGCGCCTTGAATACCTCGCCCACGCGCTGGAAAAGCTGGCAGGTAAGAAAGAAGTCGAACTTTGCGCGGAGTGCCGCCAGCCGACCACCGCTCACGCTGCTAGCTGCCCCAACGCGCAGCCGCCAGCCTAACTACTCGCCCTACTAGGGGCCCCGGAGGGGACATGCTCGACATAGAGATATTCAGCGAATGGTGCTGGTACGGAGATGGCCCCCGTATTTGGAACCAGCGGAAGGGGATAGGGATACTCTACCGGGGGCATTCCAGGGTGCTTGACTTCACAGCGCCTTACCCGGTTAAAGTGGTCAAGACCTGGTCAGAGGGCGATTACGGGACGTTCGGGACCTAAAGGCGTTTGGGGTGAAAGAGCACCCCTGCGCCACTAGCTTGCATGGGCCACGATGGAACGGGGCGCGGTGTTTACGGCGCTGCGTGGAACTGACAGGCACTCAACGCCAAGGGGGAAGTGATGGACAACGAGCGACACGCTATAGAGACAGCCCCGAAGGGTTATTTCTTGGCAGATAACGGCGAGGCTATCAAGAAAAGTTGTGAAGCGTGCACCTATATTTCCGATGAGAGGGGAGACTACGCAATGTACCCGTATTGGGTGTGCGACCATGTGCCAAGCGCCAATAACCTCCCCAATTTCCCTTTCAAAAACGGTTGCAAGCAGTTCTTCCCTCACTACATCTACACGGTGGATTGGGAGGCAGAAGCGAGAAAGGTGGAGGAAGAAAGCAATCTTTGTAAGCACCTGTCGCACGGCAAATGTTTTGCGCATCAGAAGTGTGAATACGCCGAAGATGTTACCGATGATTACCCCAAATGCGGCAAAGCGCCTGCGGCGAAGTGAAATCTAGTGTCTGTCAGCGCCCCGCAGAGGGGGAGACACTACCCTTGCCACTTGCACCCCATCCGAGGTGCTGGCGGCTACGGTGAAGGGAAAAGCGAAAAGGTTTTAGGCAGTTAACCACCCGCACTGCGGGATATGGAGGGGAGAGATGGACTACAAGACAGCTTTTTGGATGTTGGTGGCTTCGGCAGTAACCTATGTGGTGTCCAGGACAACGGTTTACATAGGGCACGATGAGGCGAAATACAATGCTGCCAACATCGGTTTCCTGATCCAGAAGCGGAGGCCGTGATGACTGACCAAGACAAGAAATCCCTCCGCTCCTTCCTCAAGGAGATGGAGAAGGAACACGCCCGAGCAACCCGCGACCACAAAGAAGCATCCTGCGACGCAATGGCTCTGTACCACACCGGGGCAGAGAAAATGGCCGAGCGGCTTCTGGCAAGCTTCAAAGAGTCGTTCTCCGAAGACCTCTTCCCCACCTGCGAAGTCTGCAACCTCCCCGTATCCGACGATGACAGCGCCGGACCTGGGAGCAACCTGCACATGTCCTGCTACGATAAAATGTTGGATGAGGGGGAATAGAGCCATGACGAGCAGACTCAGAATGGTGTGCGGCAACTGTATGGACTATGACAAGGCAAAAGGTCAATGTACGATCAGGTACACTGTGTTGGCAGATAAGACAAGGATACCAATGGTGAGAAAATCAGAGTCGCAAGGGTGCAAGGTGTTCATGTACGCGGTATAACAATTTTACCGTTCAACCTGCAATTCAATCCAAGGAGGGAAGCAATGACATGCCCCGATTGTGGCGGCGCAGTTGATGTGGATTACACCGCCGAATTCAACCCCGATTTTCCATTTGAGTTGGTCTGCTACGAGTGCGGATGGTTCGACCCTCAACGCTACGCGACAAGGGAAGAGGCGGAGTCAGAGTTATGACCGGTCCCGAACTCATGCTCACCCGCGAGGACGCCCGATCCGTCACCATCATGGCGCTGATAGAGACGCTGCTGATTGACCTGCATCGAACCACCACCCCCAAGACGCGCAGGGACAACGCCATACGGGCCATGATGGAAAAGTTGGAAGTGGCGAACGCTACATTTGCCGGGAAAGTAGGGGATGACTTCATCACCTACAGCGACAGATATTTATGCGCTGTCCAGAAGCTCACCGATAACTTTTTCGACGCCATCACCGAGCACGACCTGTTGGAAATGGAGCGGATCAAGGGCGATTGGTTCCAGGAGGGGAGCGAATGAGTTCTAAAAAATGGGTCCCTCGCCTATGCCCCGAGTGCGAAAAAGAATGGCTTCCCAAGGGCCACCGCACCTGTTCCCCTTGCCAGGAGAAGAAACGCACAGCCAACAACAAGAAACACTGTGCCCTCGCCAAGCAGGAGCGCGAGCGGCAACGGGAGGGTGTGCGCTGCCTGTGCGGCTGCGGCCGACCGGTGGCACGTCTCAACCGGTACGCCGATGAGTGCAAAGCAGCGGGGAAGAAAGCGATATACGCCCGGCAGCTCCAGCGGCAGAAGGACCAGCGGGCCAAA
>Ga0209518_1003416_pt1 | contig 13633 bp, 11 predicted proteins | sample RifGroB1_FD_183993 | JGI IMG/M metagenome (GOLD analysis project Ga0209518, IMG submission 183993) | Groundwater microbial communities from Rifle, Colorado, USA - Groundwater B1 (SPAdes) (version 2) | ecosystem: Environmental > Aquatic > Deep subsurface > Groundwater | place: Rifle, Colorado... | reverse complement strand
AAACTCCCCTTGTCTTCCTCTGGGAGATAAGGGGCTGGGGGTTTGTGGGTAAAAAATCTTTAGGGTTTTCCAGGGTTGACAAACAGATTGATAGAACAAAGATTCCTAATCCTTGCCACAAAAAAAAATTGCTACCAAAAAAAGTTTAAATAGTAGAGTTTTTCATTCATTAGACTAAAATCATATTTTATTTTAACAGAATATTTGTTATATATTTAATCTTTGAGATTAAAATCTATGAGGTACTTTTATGGGTCTTGTTTCTGTTATTTCTGTAGAAAAGGATAATTGTGTCAATTGCCATAAATGTATTCGTGTATGCCCGGTTAAATTCTGCAATGACGGGAGTCAGGATCATGTTGAGATCAATCCAGACCTGTGCATCGGCTGCGGTGAGTGTTTGAAGGCTTGTGATCATGAGGCAAGAATCATAAAAGACGATTTTGATTTATTTTTAAACTCAGCTGAAAAAAAAGAAAAAATGATTGCGGTATCGGCTCCGGCAGCAGCGTCCAATTTCCCGGACCAGTACCTCCGTTTAAACGGCTGGCTTAAATCTCTGGGAGTGGAAGCTTTTTTTGATGTCAGTTTCGGGGCGGAACTGACCGTGAAAAGCTATCTGGAACATCTTTCCAAAAACAACCCTAAAATGATTATTGCCCAGCCTTGCCCTGCACTGGTGACCTATATCCAGATTTATCAGCCTGAGCTGATTCCCCATCTTGCTCCGGCAGACAGCCCCATGATGCACACAATTAAAATGATCAAGGAATTTTATCCCCAGTACCGTTATCATAAAGTTATGATTATCTCTCCCTGTGTTGCGAAAAAAAGAGAGTTTACGGAAGTCGGAATGGGAGATTTTAATGTAACGATGATTAAGATTAAAGAATATTTAAAGAAAAAAACCATTTCTCTTGCTTCTTTTCCGGAAGTTGATTTTCATAATGACCCTGCCGAACGAGCCGTTCTTTTTTCTACTCCCGGGGGGCTTTTAGAAACAGCGGAAAGAGATCTGCCGCGAGTGGGAAGTGTAGCAAGAAAAATTGAAGGTCCTGAGCTGATTTATAAATATTTTAAACACCTTCCTAAAGACCTTGCGCAAAAGCGGGCTCCGAAGCTTCTGGACTGCCTCAACTGTGAAATGGGCTGTAACGGCGGCACAGGCACGGACAACCGTGAAAAGTCCTTGGAAGAAGTAGAGAAACTGGTTTCAAACCGGGATAAAAAAGCCAGAAAAAAATATCAGGACAAAATTCCGGATGAAAAAAACAGTGTTTCATTGATTCATGAAGCAATCAAAAAATACTGGAAACCCGGTCTTTATCAGCGGAAATATAAAGATCTTTCTTCCTTAAACACGGTAAAAATTCCTTCTCAGGAAAAAGTGGATGAAATTTATTTATCTATGGAAAAGAAGGATAAAAAAGATATTTTAAACTGCGGAAGCTGCGGCTATGAAAACTGTGAAAACATGGCAGTGGCGGTATATAATGGCTTGAACCGGGTGGAAAACTGTCATTATTTTCTCCAGAAAAGACTTCAAAGAGATAAAAAAACTCTTGAAAAAGGGCTGAGCGTCATTAATGAAAAGGTGGAAAAAATTTCAGCCAGTTCGGCAATGGAGGCAAGCGAAACGGTTCAAAAAATGGTCTTGTCTATGAATCATATTGTCGATAAAGTGGCGGAGTCTTCGCAAATGCTCAAACAGCTTTCGGACAATAATAAAAAAATCAGTTCGTTTATTGAGGGAATCGGAAAAATATCAAAGCAGACTCACCTCCTTTCGATTAACGCAGGAATCGAATCCAGTAAATTCGGGACACAGGGCAGAGGGTTTAATGTGGTGGCGCAGGAAATCAAAAAACTTTCTTTTAATACAGCTAATTTTATCCGGGAAATCGAGATTTTGATCAAAGAAATAAGGCTTCATACTGAAAAAACAGTTGTTTCGATGGAGCAGGAAAAAGAAGAAGTGGTAAAAGGCGAGAAAATTACCCAGAAAATAGCGGGAGTCTTAAATGATATTGTGGATGACACAAAAGGAATCCTGAAAATTCTAGGAGATATTAAAGAAGTCTATCAAAAAGATGAAAAAGAAGGGTATGGGAAAAAAGCGATTTGAGAAGTGCGGTTTATTTGATTGGCAACGAGATAAATAAATTAGAATGAATTTATTTTGATTTTCTATTAATTTGTATTATCATTTATTTAGAATGAAATTTAGATTAAAAAGAAAATAGAGATAAAAAATGGAAAAAAAATATATTCTTCTTCTTTCTGGATGGGGAATTTTTTTAAGCCTTTCGCCCCTAATAGGGATTCAACTCTTTCTGCATCTGGGAGTAGGAATATCGGTTTCAGTCTTAATTTTTTTCTTATCAAAAAGAAAAAGCAAAAACAACAACTCGAATAAATTTGAAAATCAAGATAAAATACAAGAAAAAAAAGTAAAAAATGAAGTTTTTGAATCATTGTCTGACCAATCCTATCCTAAAGATTTGATTGATACCGTGATTAAGGTGGTGAATGAAAAAAATAAATTAATCACCATTATGGTCAGTCAATTGGAGTATGTGATTCAGCAAATCGAGAAAACAGCCAGCGAACTAGCAGATAGTTTTATGAAAATTAATTCCATGAGTAAAAAACAAGCAAAAGATCTTTCGAAAATTCTGGTGGGGCTGGATAATGAGGAATCGAAAGGTTATCAAAGCATGCTGGAAGAAATCAAGGTTATTCTCAATGAATTAATGGAAGATATTGGACAGAATACTGGAATTGTCAGCAGTAATATGGAAAATGTGCATGTGATTGTTGAAAAATCAAAAAACTTAAATGGAATTGTGGATAAAATAAATGAAATTGCAAAGCGGACCAAAATCCTTGGGATTAATGCGGCGATAGAAGCGTCTAGGGCCGGGGAAAAAGGGAAAGGTTTTTCTGTCGTTGCTCAGGAAATCAGAGCGTTGTCTCATAACGCCACTGTTTCAACCAAAGAAATTTTTGATGTTTTAAGAAATATTATTGAGGAAGGAGAGTCTGTTTATACATCGACCCAAAAAGCTCTGAAGCATAGTCTGGATATCAAGGAAAAAGCAGACAGCCATCTGAAAAAAACACTTGGAGACATCAATGAAACTGCGTCAAAAATGCAGGATGAATTAAAAAAAGCCAGCGGAAACATGAAAATCCTATCCGATGAAACCGCAAAAACGATTGTGTCGATGCAGTTTCATGATATTTTACGACAAGTTGTGGAACATGTTGTGGCTCCGTTACGATTATGCAATAATCAATTTCAGGAACTTTTAACAGTAATGAAAAATAAGGATCAAATGGAGATCAGCCAGGTTTCGAGTTTTGATTTTGAATCGTACCTAAGCAGTATTTATACAATGGAAGAAGAAAAGAAAAATATGCATGACGCACTCAAAAACTATCATTAATATCAGGAGGGATGGTATGGAAAAAAAAGCATTAATCGTGGATGATTCACCCTCGATGAGGCAATTGATCCGATTTACTTTGCTTGAAGAAGGGTTTGATGTGGTAGAAGCTGTCAATGGACAGGAAGCTTTGCGCAAGCTTGAGGCAATTGGGGCTGATTTTATTATTACAGATATCAATATGCCGGAAATGGATGGAATTACCCTGATTAAAAATGTGAGAGTTCATTTGTCTTTTAAATTTCTTCCTATTATTGTATTAACAACCGAATCAGAAGGTGAAAAAAAGAAAGAGGGGCTTGCAGTAGGAGCCAGCGCATGGATTGAAAAACCATTTACTCCGGAAAAATTATTGGAAGTTATAAAAAAAACGATGGGTTGAAAAATGTTAAAAATTGAAACGGAAAAAAAAGAAGACAGCATATGGATAAAATTGATTGGAAAAGCGACCGTTGAGCATATTCTTTCTTTAAAAGAATCTTTAATTTCCCTATTGACCCAATTAAAAAACACAAGGGTTGAAATTTTAACTTCGGAATTAACTCATGCGGATATTTCATTTATCCAGTTATTGGCGTCTCTTTGCAGATCGTTTTCAGAAAAAGAAGTCACCTTGCATTTTCAAGATCCTGTTCATGAACAGGTGATAGAATTAATAAAATTATTGGGATACCAGATGTATAGCAACTGTATGATTCATCTCGATAATCAGTGTGTTTTAAAAAAAACAATAGACAAAAACAGGGAGAAAAATCGCCATGAGTGAAAGTACTCCTTATGAAACCTATCTTGTGGAAGCTGCTGAGTTATTGGATAATGTAGAAGAGTCATTACTGAGTCTGGAAAAAAATCCGAAAGACTTAAATACAGTCAATATGATTTTCAGGGCGCTCCATACGATCAAAGGATCGGGATCGATGTTTGGGCTGGAACGAATTGTTCGTTTTTCTCATGACCTGGAAAATATTTTTGATGCGATTCGCAAGGAAAAGCAAGAGGTCGATAAAGACTTAATTGACCTGACATTACGGTCTGCTGACCATTTAAAAAATTTAATCCACGAAAATATTTCTGAAGAAATGGATAGAGAGGAAGTCTCCTTAATGGAGCGTTTGAAAAAATATCTTTATCAATTTGAAAAAACGCCGGTTCAGAATAATCTGAATCAAATCATGGAAGAGAAAAATAAAAATGGTAAGCAAAAAACTTACCGGATTATCTTTAAACCCCAGAGAGAAATCTTTTTAAGAGGGATTAATCCTGTTCACTTGATTCATCAAGTAAAGGAACTGGGAAACACACTGGTTTTTACTCATAATGATGAATTGACGGGAATAGAACAGATGAATCCGGAACTGTGTTATTTATACTGGACTATTTTATTGACAACGAATAAAAATATAGATGAGATTAAGGATATTTTTATTTTTGTGGAAGATTCATCTCTTATTAAAATTGATATGATTTATGATGAAGGGATGGATGACGGAGAAGACTTTGTTTATAAAAAAATCGGTGATATTCTTTTGGAAAGGGGCTCGATTACCAAAGAAGATATTGTCCAGATTTTGAATGAGCAGAAAAAATTTGGTGAGTTAGCGGTGAAGAAGGGGATTATTTCGTCTTCTGAATTGGATGTTGCCTTAGTTGAACAAAAATGTGTTCAAGAAAATAAAATCAAGCATAAAAACTTGGTTTCATCTCAATATATTCGGGTTGAAAGTCAAAGATTGGATTTTTTGGCCAATATGGTTGGGGAACTGGTTACCCTGCAAGCCCGATTAAGTCAGTATGCTCAAAATTTAAACGAAGGAGAACTGACACTCTTGTCCGAAACCTTTGAGAGATTGGCGATGGAGTTAAGAGATGTGACGATGAGTATCCGAATGCTTCCTATCAGTGTGATTTATAAAACTTTTAATCGTTTGGTCAGGGATTTATCTCTGGATTTAAAAAAAGAAGTTGATTTAATCACCTATGGAGATGATACAGAATTGGATAAGAATTTGATAGAATCTATCAAAGATCCTTTGATGCATTTAATAAGAAATTCAATTGATCACGGTATAGAGACAGCGGCGGAAAGAGAAACTTTGGGAAAAAAGGCGAAAGGAAAGCTGATTTTATCTGCAGAGCATTCAGGCGCTAGTGTATTGATCAAGATTATGGATGATGGCGGGGGTATCAAGATCAATAAAATACGGGAAAAAGCCCTGAGTTTAGGAATCATAAATGAAAATCAAACCCATTCAGAGAAAGAATTGATTGATTTGATTTTTCATCCCGGTTTTTCTACGAAAGAGTCTGCGACAGATGTTTCCGGCCGGGGAGTCGGTATGGATGTGGTCAAACAGAATATTGAAAAACTTCGGGGTAATATTGAAATAGAGTCCGAAGAGGGAAAAGGAACCACGATTACATTGAAACTTCCATTAACCTTGGCCATTATTGACGGATTATTGATAAAAGTAGCGGATGAATCTTATATTGTCAATCTTTCGATTGTGGAAGAATGTATAGAATATAATGAAAAAGTCATCAATAAGTTTCATGGAAGGAATGTGTTTAATTTCAGGGGGCATGCTATTCCCTACATTGATTTAAGAGAACTCTTTGAGGTGGAAGGAGAAGAGGTTTTTGAACCCAGACAGGTGGTGATCACCCGGGTGGAATCCCAATTGATCGGGCTTGTAGTGGATAAGGTGATCCGGCAGCATCAGACTGTCATTAAATCGCTGGGGCGGATGTTTAATCAGATTGATGAAATTTCCGGCGCCAGTATATTGGGAAATGGAGATATTGCTATGATTCTGGATATCAATAAAATTTATAAAAAAAATCAAGACGATGAGAAGAAAAAAGTGCTCAAAAACCTTGATTAAAATAATGGATTGGAGGCTGAAATGAAAATGACTATTGGAAAAAAACTAGGTCTGGGATTTGCAATTTTACTGGTAATTCTTTTGGGATTATCTATTTTCAATTATATAACTTTAAAAACAATGCAAAGGCTTCAGGATGAAGGAGCCGAAAGATCCACGCATGCGGTAGAAGCTTCTATGACCAGCCGGCTGGGGGATTATGCTTATTCTTTTATTGCGGACGCTATTATTAATCGCAACCTTAAGGAATCTGAAAAAGACTGGAACGAAGCCAAAGAAAAAGCTTATCTGGAATTAAAAAAAATCAACCAGATCGTGGATACTGAGGCTGAAAGAACAATGAATGAGAAAGCGAATAAAGCATTTGATAAAATAGTGTCTTTTGTGGAAGATCAGCTTTATCCCGCATTAAAAAAAGAAACAGTAGATATAAACTTGCTTCAAGCAATTGATGAAAAAATAGATATTCAAAAGGAAATCATAAAAGAAAATCTTAATAACATCCGTAATTCACTTCAACTGGAACAAAAAAAAGCGGATGAAGAGTTTGACAATGATATTTCAACGGCTATTTTAATCACAATCATAATGGTATTGTTAGGTTTGGGTATTGGTATTATCACAGCTTATTTGATTGGAAGAAGTATCACTCGGCCATTAACACGGGCGGTTGAAATATCTGAAAGCATTTCACAGGGAGATTTGACTCTGGTGATCGAGAAAGAATATCTGGAAAAAAAGGATGAAATTGGAGTTTTAGCCAGGGCTATGAACGAAATGATTAATAAACTGCAGGAAGTGGTAGAAAATATTCAGGGGGCAGCCTATGCTATTACGGCTGGAAGTGAAAGCCTGAGTTCGTCTGCGGAACAGATGTCTCAGGGGTCATCAGAACAGGCGGCTTCTATAGAAGAAGTCTCTTCATCGATGGAAGAAATGGCTTCGTCCATCAAACAAAATGCGGATAATTCAAGCGCTACGGAAAAAATCGCGAAAAAATCATCGATTGACGCGAAAGAAAGCGGAGAGGCAGTCACTCAAACGGTCAAAGCTATGCAGGAAATTGTTGAGAAGGTTTCTATTATTCAGGAAATTGCCCGACAGACCAATCTGCTTTCACTCAATGCCTCAATTGAAGCTGCCCGGGCAGGAGAGCATGGAAAAGGTTTTGCCGTGGTCGCCTCTGAGGTGCAGAAACTGGCGGAGCGCAGCCAGAATTCCGCTACAGAAATTGATAAATTGGCAAAAACCTATGTGGGAACAGCCAGAACCGCAGGAGAAATGCTCGAGAAGCTGGTGCCGGATATTCAAAAAACTTCTGATCTGGTTACAGAGATCAATGCAGCCAGCGGGGAGCAGAATAATGGAGTGCAACAGATCAACACGGCTATTCAGCAGTTAAATTCAGTGGCGCAGGAAAATGCGGCCGCTTCCGAAGGCTTGGCTTCTACCGCAGAAGAATTGTCCTCTCAGGCATTTCAGTTAAAAGAAGTTATTTCATTTTTTAAAATTAATAATGAAAATAATAAGCCGATGTATAAAAAAACAACACAAAACACAAATATGAAGAAAATAGAAAAAAAGAATTTAACCCATAAAACAGAGTATCAGCAAAATAAAAAAATTGTCAATCATAAAGAGAGTGAAATAAAAGGTAAAAAGATTGATTTAGGAGAAGTAGAGATAATGGATGATAATGATTTTGAAAAATTTTAATTATTTGAGGGGAGAATATCAAAGATGGAAAAGCAAGAAGCGGCTGATAAAATTCAAGAGGTCAAACAATACCTGACTTTTACAATAAGTGATGAAGTTTTTGCTTTTGATGTATTGAAAATCAAAGAAGTTCTTGAAGTGAGTAAAATAACCAAGGTGCCCAAGACCCCGAAATTTATGATTGGTGTAATTAATTTACGGGGAAGTGTTGTTTCCGTTATTGACTTGAGACTGAAGTTTGATATGGAGGTGAAAGGATTTACAGTAGACAGCTCAATTATTATTGTGGAAGTGCAATATGAAGGTGAGCTTATGACAATAGGGGTATTGGTAGATGCGGTGAAAGAGGTGGTGAAGTTGGAAGCGCATGAACTTGAAGCCCCGCCAAAATTTGGAATGAATTTAAATTCAGATATTATCAGTGCGATTGGGAAAAAAGGAGACCTTTTTATTATTATTTTAGATATTCAAAATCTTTTCTCTGAAAAAGAATTATCTTTTTCAAAACAGGAAGATATCTCTATGCTGCTAGATACAATAAAACAAGAAAAGCAGGCTGAAAACAAGGAGTAGATTCTTAATTCCTGAATCAGGCTGGATAAATGAGTCTTAATGGAAACGGTGAAAATAAATTTAAAAACTTTTGATATTCTCAGCCGCTATGTTGAATCTCATTTCGGGATTCAACTTCCACTCCATAAAAAATCAATGGTTGAAAGCCGGTTGTATAAACGCTTAAACGCATTAAATCTGGATAATTATGAAGATTATCTTCATTATTTATTTTCACCTTCGGGAAAGGAAGAACTGTTTCAGTTTGTCAATATCATATCTACTCACAAAACCGATTTTTTCAGGGAAGCGGATCATTTTGATTTTCTGAAAAAAATAATTTTAAAAAAATGGACTTTCAATCAAATACATGGAAATTTGTTTCGAGTTTGGAGTGCAGGGGCATCTACAGGGGAAGAAGTTTATAGTCTTGCGATGACAGTGGAAGAATTTATAAAAAAAGAAAAACAAACGAATATGAACTATCATATTATTGGTACCGATGTTTCTACAGAAGTCTTGGCAATGGCAAAAAAAGCGATTTATTCTTTTGATTCAGTTAAAGATATTCCGGTTGATTATCAACAAAAATATATTTTAAAAAGCAAAGACAAAAAACTGGAATTGATCCGAATCATCCCTGAATTGAGAGCGAAAGTTGAATTAAAATATTTAAACTTTATGTGGGATGAATATCCGATTCAATCGATGATGGATGTTATTTTTTTTAGAAATGTCATGATTTATTTCAATCGGGAAACCCAGGAAAAAATTTTAGAAAAAATCATAAAACATTTAAAGAAAGACGGTTTTTTAATTATTGGGCATTCTGAATCAATTCTTAATTTTAAATTACCTTTGAAAAACATTCAGGCGACCATATTTCAGAAAGAATAAAACGGACAATCAATGAAAGAAATACAAATTTTACCCGGAGAGCTTTTTTTTACAGAGGAAGAATATCAGATAACGACAATTTTAGGTTCTTGTGTTTCGGTTACTTTTTTTCATTCTCAAACCAAATCTGCCGGGATATTTCATGCGTTAATGCCTTATTTTAATGATAGAAAAAGTAAGAATCCTTTTGATTATATTGACTATTCTATGAATTACCTGTTGGAAAAATTCCAGAAGAAAAAAATTTCTTTGAATGAATTAGAAATTAAACTTTTTGGGGGCAGTAATATGTTTAGTCTGGATGATCAAAAAAAGATATATTCTATCGGAAGCCATAATGTAGAAACTGCAAAGGAATTGTTAAAAGCACGAAATCTTGAGATTATGATTGAAGATACAGGCGGTTCTTCAGGGCGGAAGATTATCTTTAATACATCTACTGGAGATGTATTTCGAAAGTTTTTAAGAAATTTTTAAAAGGATTGGAAATGAATAAAAAAATAAAAGTATTGGTGGTGGATGATTCTGCTGTTGTCAGGCAATCGATGAGAGAAATACTGGAATCGGAAGATTCTATTGAAGTCATCGGTACTGCCGCAGATCCCTATCAAGCGGTAGAGATTATAGAAAAAATTGTTCCCGATGTTATTACTCTAGACATAGAAATGCCCAAAATGGACGGATTGACTTTTTTAAAAAAAATTATGGAGCAGCACCCTATTCCTGTCATTATCTGCTCCACCCTGACTGCGGATTCTTCTAAAGAAGCGTTGAAAGCCATGGAATATGGCGCAGTGGACATTATTACCAAACCAAAAATAGGGACAAAGCTTTTTTTTGAAGAATCGAAAATCCAAATCATTGATTCTGTAAAATCGGCTTATCAGGTTGATTTGAAAAAGGTTAAAAAAAACCATGAGCTTCATGTTCCGCCGAAGATGTCCGCGGATGTCATTCTTGCTAAGGCAAAGGGCAGTATGCCTATTGATACAACTGAAAAAGTGATAGTAATAGGGGCATCCACAGGAGGAACCGAAGCGATACGGATTGTTTTAGAGGCTTTGCCAATGGATATTCCCGGTATTGTGATTGTGCAGCATATGCCTGAAAATTTTACCCGGTCTTTTGCCCAGAGACTGAATGATTTATGCCAAATCAATGTCAAAGAGGCTGAAAACGGGGATCGGGTTTTGACAGGGCATGCTCTGATAGCGCCTGGAAATAAACATGTTTTACTGAAAAGAAGCGGAGCAAAATATTATGTTGAAGTAAAGGAAGGTCCTTTGGTAAACCGTCACCGTCCTTCCGTGGATGTGCTGTTTCGTTCTACGGCCCGTTATGCGGGACAGAATGCTCTGGGAGTTATCTTGACAGGTATGGGAGATGATGGAGCGAAGGGAATGCTTGAAATGAAAGAAGCGGGCGCTTTTAATATCGCTCAGGATGAAAAATCCTGCATTGTTTTTGGTATGCCGAAAGAAGCGATCAGGCAGGGAGGGGTGGATAAAATCATCAGTCTTGAAAAGATAGCGGATGAATTGGTAAAACTGAGATAAACCAGCGATTTAAATATTATAAGAAAATAGGTGCTTTATATTAATTCTAGAGTTTAAAAAAAGGATTCCGGGTCAACTGAGTTTTTTTTATTCTGTTTCAAAGTAATTTTATAATCTGTGGTTTTTTCTGCAAACTTTAAAATATCTTCTTCCAGAATTTCACTGGATTTGATTTTGGATTTCAAAAGGGATGAATTGAGCATTGAATACGATTCATAAAGCCCCTTTAATTTTAAAAGGCGGATCAATTCTTGCTGATTCGGGTCTTTTGAATCGGGGAGAAGAATTTTTTCATAAGGAGTGACCTGAATTTCTGATTGCGAACCCTTGATTTGTGTCAGATTTTCTTTTTCAGCTTTTTCAATAATTTTTTGTTTCAATGCCTCAATTTTCGATTCCTGTTTTTTTTTCTCTGACAAAGCAGTTTCATATTCATCCGCCAGTTGTGAGAGTTCTTTGAGGAGAGAAGCTGTTTTGACTTTCTGGTCAATCGTTTCATTTAAAAGCTGCATCTTTTTTGATTTTTCTTCAATTTTATTTTCTTTTGAAAGGTTCTTTTTTTTGAAAGTTTCTTTGGTTTCAACAAATTCCTTGACCAGCGGAATAAAAATATGCCCGTATTCGTTGAGTTTGGCAGACTGGATTCCGTGGATGCTCAAAAACTGAACCTCAGAAACAGGGTAGTATTTGGCAATCTCGATGAGAGTACGGTCTGTAAAGACGATGTAGGGAGGGATGTTTTTTTCATCCGCGATGATTTTACGGGTTTTTCTTAAAAGCTCAAACAGTTCTTCATCATAAATTTCATCGCTTATTTTTTTCTTTTCAGGTAAAATTTCAGTTTGTTCGACAATTCCCAGAAAAGGAATTTGGTCTTTTAAAAGGTCTTTTGTTTTCGGGGCAACCGAAAGGGTTCTATATTCTTCATCCTGAACCAGAAAACCCTGCTCGATCATCTGCCGTCCGATCTCTTTCCACTGGTCGGCAGAATATTCATTGCCGATATTGTAAGTGGAAAGTTTGTCATGCCCATACTGGATAATTTTTTTTGCTTTTGAGCCCCTCAGCACATCAATCACATGACCGATTCCAAATTTCTGTCCCGTCCTCATAATGCAGGAAACCAGTTTTTTAGCAGGGATAGTCAGATCAGTCTGTTTCTCAAATTTGTTGTCGGTGCAGGTGTCGCACATTTCACAGTTTTCTTTCTGATAGCGTTCTCCAAAGTACTCAATCAGAAATTTTCTCCGGCACGAATAAGTCTCACAGTAGCTTAAAACTTGATTGAGCTGTTTTCGGGCGATTGTTTTTTGTTCAGGATTTTCTTTTTTATCAATGATAAACTTGATTTTATGGACATCTGCATAACTGAAAAGAAGGAGACAGTAAGCGGGAAGACCGTCTCTTCCCGCCCGTCCGATTTCCTGATAATAGGATTCAACGCTTTTCGGAAGATCGTAGTGAATCACAAAACGGACATCGGGTTTATTGATTCCCATTCCGAATGCAATGGTAGCCACAATAATCTGGACATCGTCTTTGACAAAAAGCTCCTGATTGGATTGTCTTTCCTTGTCTGAAAGCCCCGCGTGGTAAGCTTTCACCGAGTAGCCTTTTTCAGCGAGTTTTTCAGTGAGTTTCTCGGTGTGTTCTCTAGAAAAACAATAGATAATACCCGACTGGTTTTTGAACTTTTTCAAAAAATCAGAGACCTGTTGGAAAGCGTTGTGTTTGGGTGCGATCTGGAGAAAGAGGTTGTTTCGGTCAAAACTGGAGATAAAAATCTTCGGATTTTTCATTTTGAGCGCAATCTGAATGTCTTCTCTGACTCTTTCAGTTGCGGTTGCGGTGAGAGCGATAAACACAGCTTCAGGGTGATGTTTTCTGAAAACAGCGATCTGTCTGTACTCAGGGCGGAAATCATGCCCCCATTCAGAGAGACAGTGGGATTCATCGACAGCCACAGCGTCAATTTTCATTTTTGAAAAAAGTTCAAGAATATCTTCTTTTAAAAGAGTTTCAGGAGCAAGGTAAACCAGTTTGGATTGATGAGTGACAATCTTTTCAATGTTGATCCTGTATTCCTTGCGGCTGATGGAGCTGTTTAAAAGAACCGCATTTACGCCCAGTTCTTTGAGTTGATCCACCTGATCTTTCATTAAAGAAATCAGGGGGGATACCACAACGGTCAGGTTTTCAAAGACAAGAGCCGGAATCTGATAGCAAAGGCTTTTTCCGCCGCCTGTAGGCATAATAATCAAAGTGTCCTGACGGTCCAAGACAGACTGAATAATTTCTTCCTGAAAAGGTCTGAACTGGTCATACCCAAATATTTTTTTTAAAACTTCCTGTGGAGAAGGCATTGTTTCCCGCATTTGATAATAATAAGATTAAAATTTACGAATGAATTGAAAAATAGAATAATAATTTAAAAAAAATAATAGAGAGAAAAAAGGGAGGGATTTTTTTCTGTGGCAGTATTTTTTGGGTTATTTTATTTGCAAGTTTTTCTAACCTATCGCTGTCCGAGTTAATTTCAATAATAATCGACAGCCTGATTAATCCATTTCTCGTTTTAATC
>Ga0209518_1003414_pt1 | contig 13637 bp, 13 predicted proteins | sample RifGroB1_FD_183993 | JGI IMG/M metagenome (GOLD analysis project Ga0209518, IMG submission 183993) | Groundwater microbial communities from Rifle, Colorado, USA - Groundwater B1 (SPAdes) (version 2) | ecosystem: Environmental > Aquatic > Deep subsurface > Groundwater | place: Rifle, Colorado... | reverse complement strand
AAGCTATGAAAGATTGCATAAGAAAAGACAACTACCTTTTCTAATAAACTTACAAATATCAATGATAACAAGGTATAGTTTTCAATAATCGACAGCCTGACTGTTAACCCATCAAAACTATAGCCGTAAAAAAAGAGTTGAAGTCTCCTGTCTCTTTGTAAGTAAATTTTTTCAAATTCAGAGTCTATCATTATATTTACTGATAAAATAAAAATGGAAAATGAATACTGGATTCTATTTTAAAAGAGGCTTTAAATGTCTAAAAAAAAATTTTTTAAAATGGGTTATTTTTCTTATGATTGTATTCTCCGGCTGTGCGTCAAAAAATGATGAGCTTTATGAAGCGGTTTTAAACCAGAATATGGAAAGAGTCAAATCCCTGATTCAGGCTGGGGCGGATGTAAACGGGGCTGTTTACCGGGGATCTTCCATTCTTCATGAGGCGGTCACGACAGGCAGCCTTGAAATTGTGAAATGGCTGGTAAAATATGGCGCTTCTTTAGAAGGAAAGAATCGGTACGGTCTCACGCCTTTACTCTGGGGAGTTTATAACGGAAAAACGAAGGGGATTTTACCTGTTTTGGATTTTCTTATTCAGTCGGGGAGTGATTTGAATGCTGAAAATAAAAGGGGGTGCAATGCGCTTGCTCTTGCAGTGGAAGAAAATGAAAGGGAAGTGGTCGAATTTCTTCTGGATCAAAAAATGGATGTGAATGCGGCCGGAAGCGGATGTGAAGGAAAAAGTCCTTTGAGCATTGCGGCTTATTGGGGATATCAAGAAATAGTCAGACTTCTGGTAGAAAGAAAAGCGGATGTCAATGCCAAAGACAGACAGGGAAAATCAGTTTTAGACTGGGCAAAGACAGAGGTGACCGCCAAAAACCAAAGGGAAATGCTCTATCTTTCCAAAGAAACGAGCCAAAAAGAGAAAATAGCCGAGTTTTTAATGCTTCACGGAGCAAAAAAATAAATCTAATCAATTCCCATTACAATCAGACAGATATCGTCCTCAAAAGAATAGTCTTCTTTGAAGGATAAAAGGCTGTGATAAATGGTTTCCAATAGCTTTTCAGGATTTTTATCGGGATGATCTTTTAGAATTTGAGGAAGAATTTCGTCAAATTCAATTCCTTCAGAATTTTCAGTTTCAGTCAGACCATCTGTAAAAAAAATGAGTTTATCCCCTGACAAAAGCTGAATTTCTTTTTCTTCAAACTCAGTATCCGGAATAATACCCAGCATTTTTCCTTTTGATTCCAGAAAACTGATTTCTCCGTTTCGCACCAATAAAGGGTAGGGGTGCGCGCCTCTGGCATATTTTAATATTTTGGTCTCTGAATTATAAAGGGCGTAAAAGACGGTCAAAAAGTTTCCGCCGGTCTGCCCCGTGATTTTTTCATTGATATAATAAAGGAGTTTTGCGGGAAAAAATTTGATAAAATCCGAAGTTTCAATCAGCGCTTTGATCATGCCGGTGATGAGGGCAGCGGGCACTCCATGTCCTGATACATCGGAAATGAAAATTCCAAAGAGACTGCTTTCCTTGAAATGGATAAAATCGTAAAAATCCCCCCCGATATTTTCCATCGGTTTATAATACATTGCTACCTGAATTCCATGAACTTCCGGCGCAACGGATGGAACCAGATTTCTTTGAATCTGGCTGGCAAGGTGAAGCTCATCTTTAAACTGATGATTTTTCTTTTGAATAATATTGTTTTTCTCTTCAAGTTTTCTTTTTTGTTCATCGACCAAACTGTAGGTATAGGCATTTGAAATAGAAGTGCCTATGAAAGAAGAAAGTGTGATTAAAATATTGAGGTCGTTTTCTGAAAGGCGAACGGTTTCTTCAATTCCCCAAAGCTGAATACAGCCGACTGGCTTTTTGTTTTTCAAAATAGGAATAATCAGAAGGGTTTGAGGGTTGTCTAAAAGAGCGATCCCGTCTTTGTCTTTTTGAGCCATGGGAAGATTGACAATCTGGGGAATGCTGGGAAAGTAAAAATGAACCCCCCGGATAAAGGCAGTCGGAGTGGCGCCGTCCATAAAATGAATTCTGTATCCGTTTGAATTTTTGAAAAACAGATCAAGTTTTGAAAACAACTCCTGAATTGAATCTTTTTGAATGCAGGAACCGCTGGCGTAATCCAGATTTTCTTGATTTTCAATAAAAATAAGACCGATTTGAAAATGATAAAGAAGGAAAATCTCATCCAGTATTAAGCTGTAAATTTGATGGGAAGAAGAGAGATTCGTTATCTTTTCAGCCAGTTCCAGCACTTTTTTTGTTTTTTCCGAAGCGATTTTAATTTCCTGTTCCTGTTCTTGAAATCTTTGATAGGAAAGAGAGTTTTTGATTTGATGGTAAAAAAGATAAATCAAGTCTTTTATTCTCTGCAATTCTTCTTTCAAAAATTCATTTTTGGAACTCATCAAAAAAACATATCCTATGATTTCGGTTTCTGAGTTTTTTTGAAGCGAAAAGGGAATATAGACTCCGTATTTTAGTTTCCAGAGGGAAAAAGTTTTTTTTGTGTCTTCTGAATAATTTTCTATATCTTCCGCGTCCACAAAGATGGTTTGGTTTTCTTTATAAATTTGAGAGATGAAGTTTTTTTGTTCAATAGGAAGCCTGCTTTTTAAAAGGATGGGTTCCAGTTCTCTTTGCTTGTCTATCAGTCGGAGTTTTTGAATGATAAGGTTTTGTTTTTTCTCATCTTCTAAAGCAATGTAAAACCCCTGATAAGAGTAATCAAGACGCAGGGCTTCCGCAAAAAAATTGAGGAGATCATCTAAATTGAGAGTCGATAAAATCTGACTGATGAGAAGACTATCGGATGAGTTTTGAAATTTTTCAATAACCTGAGAGTCTGTTTCAAATTCTGATTTTAAATTATTTATCTCATTCATTACTATAGACATTTTCACCTGATATTTATTTTTTATACTAAAAAGTTTTTTTAAAGCATCATAATTAAAGCAGTATTGTGATACCAGCGCTTCAAGTTAATAAAACAATTTAGCATGATCATATTAATTTTTAAATAGAAAGGAAGAAAATGAATGAAAGTAGAATTTTAAATTTTATTTTATAAATAAGATAAATTATAAATTTAAAGATATTCATTTTATCTTTATTTTTCAATAAAAATCCATTTTTTTTTTAACTCATTATTGAATAATTTTAATAAATAGAATAAATAAAAAAAAATAAGGAATTTTGTATGGAGCAGCCGGAACTAAAAAGTAATTTAATTTCCTTAGATACTTCTTTGCCATCAATATTGACCATTGTTCCTGTTTTTAAAAATCCTATCTTCCCAGGAATTATGGTGCCGATTGTAGTAAAAACTGAAAATAACTACCCCGGACTGGATCATGAACTGCGGGTAAACAATTTTATCGGTCTTCTTTTAGTAAAAGGGAACGATCCTGATTTTACTCACGAAGTCAGAGCAGATGATCTTTACCGGATTGGAACGATCGCAAAAATATTAAAAAGAATTAATCTGCCGGACGGCAATTTAAATCTTCTGGTCAACTGTCTTTCCCGTTTTGAAGTCTCCCAGTTTTTGGAGGATCAGGCTCCTTTGAAAGCTGTGGTCAGTTATGTGGAAGAAAAAGTGGAAACAAGTGATCTGGAAACAAAGGTTTTAATTAAAACCATAACAGGACAACTGGAATATCTTGGAAAAAACAACCCTCTTTTTATGGAACAGGTCAAATTAAGCATTCATAATGCTGAGAATGCAGCACGGATCGCCGATTTTGTGGCATCTGTTTTAGGTGATGTGGAAAAATCAAGACAGCAGGAGATTCTTGAGATTTTCAATGTCAGAAAAAGGCTTGAAAAAGTGGCTATTCTTCTGGAAGAGCAGATTAATATGATGAAAGTTCAAGAAAGGATTCTCAACAAAATCAACCGCAAGATTGAAAAACAGCAGAGAGAATTCTTTTTGAGAGAGCAGATGAAGGCGATTAAAAAAGAACTGGGCATGGAAACAGATCAAAAAAGCCGTGATATTGAGAAGTTTCAGGAAAAATATAAAAATCTGAAAATTGAAGAAACAGAAGTCAAAGAGGCGATTGAAACTGAGCTTGATAAAATAAGCGCTTTAGAGCCTCAGATGCCTGAATATAATGTTGCTTTTACTTATTTAAATACAATCCTTTCCCTGCCGTGGAATACTTTTGCGGAAGAAGTGCATAATCTTGAAAGAGCGAAAAAAATTCTGGATTCAAGGCACTATGGACTCAAAGATGTGAAAGAAAGAATTCTTGAATTTTTGGCGGTCAGAAAACTGAATCCACAGGCAAAAGGCTCGATTATTTGTTTTTCTGGGCCTCCGGGAGTAGGTAAAACCTCTTTGGGAAAAGCAATTGCAGACACTTTAAACCGACCTTTTTTCAGGTTTTCTGTGGGCGGAATGAGGGATGAAGCTGAAATTAAAGGGCATAGAAGAACCTATATCGGGGCAATGAGTGGAAAAATTATTCAGGGGCTGAAAGTGACTAAAGTAAAAAACCCTGTTTTTATGATTGATGAAATTGATAAGATCGGAGTCAGTTATCAGGGAGACCCTGCCTCGGCCCTTTTAGAAGTTTTAGACCCTGAGCAGAATATCAATTTCAGGGATCATTATCTGGATCTTCCTTTTGATCTTTCAAATATTTTATTTATCACAACTGCCAATACTTTAGACACTATCCCTGCGCCGTTGATGGACAGAATGGAAATTATCCGCCTCTCGGGGTATATTGCGCAGGAAAAGTATGAAATCGGGAAACGGTTTATTATTGACAAACAGCAGGAAAGACACGGTCTCTCAAAAAAAGATTTTATTATCACTAAAGAAGCGTATTTTCATATTGCGGAAAAATACAGCCGGGAAGCCGGAGTCAGAAATTTTGAAAGGCAGATTGAAAGACTTTCCCGTAAAATTGCCTATAAAAAAGCCTTGAACCAGTCTTACCCCAAAAAAATCACGGTCAATCATTTAAAAGATATTCTGGGGCCTGAAATTTTTACGGATGATGAAAAAAAGAGAATCAAAAAACCGGGTGTTGCTATTGGTCTTGCCTGGACCTCAATGGGAGGGGATACTCTTTTTATTGAGTCCATTGCGGTGAAATCAAAATCCGGAGGGCTGAAGCTGACCGGAAAGCTGGGCGAAGTGATGCAGGAATCCGCGAATATTGCCTATAGTTATATGAGAAGTCTCCCCTGGAAAAAATATGATGTCAATGATGATTTTTTCGATAATTTTATGATTCACCTCCATGTTCCTGAAGGAGCGGTTCCAAAAGACGGGCCTTCGGCAGGCATTACAATGGCGAGTTCGCTTTTTTCCTTGATTACAGGCTTGAAAATCAAAGAAAGTCTCGCGATGACAGGGGAGCTGACCCTGACCGGTTCGGTTCTTCCAGTGGGAGGAATAAAAGAAAAAGTGATTGCAGCTCACAGAGGAAAAATTAAAACAATCCTCTTACCCAAAGAAAATGAAAGAGATATGAAATCCATCCCTGATAATATCAAGAAAGATATTCAGTTTTACTTTGTCAGCAATATGGAAGAGGTGATTAAACTCATTTTTAAGAAAGAGGACTAAAATGACAGTGGGGTTCAGTGATTTTATTTTTGCTTTCTCTCTTACTCTTTTAGCCGGGCTTTCCACAGGAATTGGAAGTCTTTTGGGTTTTTTTACAAAAAGAACCAATACTCAATTTCTTTCGGTTGCCCTCGGTTTTTCTGCTGGTGTGATGATTTATGTCTCTTTTGTGGAAATTCTCTTTAAGGCAAAAAAATCTCTTATTGTCTCATTGGGAGAAGCAAAGGGAAGCTGGGTCACGATCCTTGCTTTTTTTGGAGGAATCCTCTTAATCGCTTTCATTGATAAACTCGTGCCCTCTTTTGAAAACCCCCATGAGATTCACAAGGTAGAAGAACTGAGAGCGCCCCAAAAAAGCTCGGGAAAATTGATGAGAATGGGATTAATGTCTGCCCTGGCAATCGGAATTCACAATTTTCCAGAGGGGCTTGCTACTTTTACGGCAGCTTTAAAAGATCCGCAGCTTGGGATTCCAATCGCTTTTGCAATCGCGATTCACAATATTCCTGAAGGAATTGCCGTTTCGGTGCCTATTTTTTTTGCCACAGGAAACCGAAAGAAAGCTTTTCTTTATTCTTTTATGTCAGGATTGGCCGAGCCGGTCGGGGCTTTTATCGGATATATCCTGCTTTATTTTTTCTTTAACGATATTATTTTTGGAATCTTATTTGCATCAATCGCCGGAATTATGGTTTTTATTTCTCTGGACGAGCTTCTTCCGGCTGCCAGAGAATATGGGGAGCATCATCTTTCCATATACGGGCTGATTTCAGGAATGGCGGTTATGGCGGTGAGTCTATTATTGTTTTTATAACTGAAAATAATGTTGAATGATAAGGAGTGTGTTGAAGATGAATTGGTTGAAAAAAATAATTTTATTTGTCTGCAATTTGATTTTGTTTTCAGGTTGTGCAGGAGGCAAACACTATCATAAAGGAACCAGTTTTATTCAAAATCCTGACTTTGAGCTTTTCGGGGCAAGTTTAAAAGAAACTGCGGTTTCTTATGAAATCGAAAGCTATTTCCAAAGCTCTATTATTGGAAGGACAGAGTATATTTACGAAAATTTGAATATCACTTTGCCAAAAGATCTGGAAGTAAACCAAACAATTCCTGTTGGGCAATCTCTCAAAGTTTGGTATGCAAAAGGGGGGCAGGGAGGACAGATTGAAACAGAAGAGGCAGAAGGCTCTGTTGTGATCCGGAAAAAAGATGAAAACGAGGTATTTTTGGAATTGAATTTAAAATTTAAAAATTTCAAGATCGTCGGACATGTTTCTTCCGCTCCTGAAACGGTTGAAAGAAAGGGATTGTTGAGTGCGGTGAAAGGGTATAAGATTTATTAAAAATGATTTCGAAATCTATAGAGGAGTTCTAAAAATTAAATTTTCCTGTCATTTTGAACAGAGTGAGAAATTTTAAAGTATTGATCTTAATAAAGATTTCTCTTCGCTGTGCTCACCGATAACAGAAAGGGTTTGTTTTTTTGCAATTTAAAATTATTTCAGTATATTTTATTAAGAGATTATCACACGGAGTAAAAAACATGGAAAACAAAAAAGAAAAATCTCTTTTAGATATTCTCGATAAAGAAGAATATATTTCTGAAAAATCTTCCGAAGAAATAGATAAAATGCTTTTATTTAAAAACAAAGATCATGATATAAAAACAGTTAATTTTACTACTTGTAATATTAGATTTTAGGATTTTTTTTGGATATAGTAGAATTTAATAAAATATGGGAAAATATTACTGAAATTGAAAACAATTATGATATTTTTGCATTTGCAAATATTTACTTTATGATTGAAAAATATAGTGAATTAAAAGAATCTTTTGACAAAAAATAGAAATATTATATAAACTGAAATGATTTTAAATTGCAGAAATTAAAATATAAACGGTGTTATTTCACGGCTTGATGGAATCTATAAAAAAGATAGTCAATTTAATAGATAAATAATAAAATGTTAATAGAAAAGATAAGCCGTTATTCTTCAAACGAAGAGAGGTATTCCCAGCGGTTCATTTTTTCCTGGAGTATTTTTTCAAGTTCTTTATGTCTTAAAGCAAGGTCTTCCTGCCAGCTTCCCGATCCGAATCTTTCTTCTATCTCTGATTTTTCTTTTTCCAGTACTTCGATTTCTTTTTCAATTTTTTCATACTCTCTTTTTTCATGATACGAGAGTTTGGTTTTTTCTTTCTCTTTTTTAGGTTCTATTTTTTTAGGAAGAGTTTTTGATTTTTCAGATTGAAGCGTTTCCGATTCTTGGGATTCCAGATACTCGGAATAATTCCCCGGAAAAAGGGTGATGTTGGTTTTACCGTCAAAAACCAAGAGGAGTCCGGCTATTCTATCCATAAAATAACGGTCGTGGGAAACAGCGACCACACATCCCGGAAAAGTTTCCAGAAAATCTTCCAGAATGGAAAGGGTTTTAATATCAAGGTCATTGGTCGGTTCATCCAGGAGAAGAAAATTGGGGTTTTTCATCAACACATGAAGCATGTAAAGCCGGCGTCTTTCACCGCCTGAGAGTTTTTCAATCGGGGAGGACTGCTGTTTGGCTGTAAAAAGAAACCTTTCAAGCATTTTCCCGGCAGAAAGAGTTTCTCCATTATTCAAAGTAATATGTTCTGCTGTGTTCCGGATAAAATCAATCACTCTTTCTTCCGGATTCAAGTCTATCGCATTTTGATCAAAAAGCCCGAAAAAAGTGTTTTGACCTGAATCGATTTTACCGCTGTCTTCTTTGATTTTCCCCGTAATCAGATTTAAAAGGGTGCTTTTTCCAGATCCGTTTGGTCCGATTATGCCGATCCGCTCATTTTTTTTAAAAGTATAGGTAAAGTCTTTAATGACCGGTTTTCCATCAAAAGACTTTGAAACATTCAAAAGCTCAAGAATCTTATTTCCAAGCCTTCTTCCCAGCACTCCCAGTTCCAGATTTTCTTTTTCTTCTATTTTTTTTCTATTCTGCATTTCTGTGATGCGGTCGATTCTTGCCTGCTGTTTTGTGCCTCTGGCTAAAACTCCGCGGCGAAGCCAGACCATTTCTTTTCTTAAAATTGAAGCAATTCTTTCATTTTCAGCTTGAAAACTATTTTCAATTTCTGTCTTTTTTTCAAGGTAATAAGAGTAGTTGCCGTTGAAAGTATAAATTTTTTCATGATCAATCTCAATAATCTGATTACACACCCGATCCAGAAAATATCGGTCATGCGTCACCATAATCACCGTTTTTGATTTTTCGCAAAGGTATTTTTCCAGCCAGTCGATCATTTGAAGATCAAGGTGATTGGTCGGTTCATCGAGAATCAGGAGTTGAGAGTCCAGCACAAGGCTTTGAGCCAGAGCCACTTTTTTAAGCATTCCCCCTGAAAGACTGCCCATCTTGATTTCCAGATCATCCAATCCAAACTGGTCTAAAATAGAGCGGATTTCTCTTTCAAACCCCCACACATCTTCCTGATCCATCCGGTGCATGATTTCCATTAGCTTTTTCTGGAGAGATTCGTTGTCAGGCGATTTTTTTATTTTTTCAGTCCATTGCTCATATTCACGGATCAAAAGAATTTTCGGGTCGTTGCTTTTTAAAATATGTTCTAAAATTGTATTTTCAGGCTGAAAAAGAGGAACTTGAGGAAGAAAGCTGATTTTCAGGGCGCGGTTTCTGGCGATTGTACCATTATCCGGGTTTTCGATCCCGGCAATCATTTTAAGGAGAGTGGATTTACCGCTGCCGTTGATACCGATGAGAGCTATTTTATCCCCATCGTTCATGCCGAAAGATATATTTTCAAAAAGCTTTTTATCTCCCTGAGTTTTTGAGACTTTATCAAGATTGACCAGATTCATTTTTTTTCCTCATCGTAAAATTCAGAGTGAAATTAAATTTAATAAACTCTTCCTGATTTTCAGCTAAAGATATTTTTAATAATTATATTTTTTTTCAAAGAGATTTGTATAAATTTTATTAACTCAAAAAGAAGGATAAAGTTATGAAAAATGTAGAAATGAGCGTTGAAAAAAACATTTTAACGATTAAAGTGGATCTGACACAGGAATTCGGACCTTCCTCTTCCGGTAAAACCATCATTATAGCTTCAACAGAAGGCAATGTAGCGATTCCAGGCGATGAAGAGAAAAAAATCGGACTTAATATTTACAGAAAGAAATAATCAAAAATTTCTTATTTCCATATTTCTTTCACCCATTCGGGATGGTCAATAAAGGGATTCCGGTTGCCCTGAATTTGATAAATTTTCTCGTTTCTTTTCTTTTCAAAACCATCTACCGGGTCTTCTTCATGCCATTTTAAAAGAGTCGAGAGCTTCCCGATGAAAGGAGTTCCGCCCGATTTATTGACTGTTTCGGTCAGTTCAAGGTTTCTTGAATCTTCGCTTTCATACCGGACAGCCATATAAAAAAGAATTCGGGCAATATCGCCCCTCACTTCTTTTCTCGGTTCCCATGAATCTTCATCAAACCGGTTTTCAGTTTCACCGTCCGGATCCTTATAAATTTCTCCTCCTTCATCAAAATCAAGGTTTCCTCTTTTCGCGTTCACTGTCTTGTCTTCAGGTTTAAGGTTATGCAAATCCGTGCCGATACCCGGAGAAGTCTCAAACTTTCCTCTGTTTTTCGGCCAGATGTGCTCGCGGTTCCAGTAGGAGTTATTTCCGGATGCTTTTCCCCTTGCTTCCCATTTTTTAGAAACAGACCAGCCGGAATAAACTAAAATCACATTTCCGGATAAATCAGGATCCGCATCTGTTTCACAAAGGGCATCCCAGATTTTGGAATAGGGGAGTTTCTGGTGCTCCCGAATAATTTCATGGAGAGCGGTTTTCAGCTCCGATCCTTTTTTTCCAATAGCTTCAGAATAGTAGTTTTCTTTATTTTTCTGTGCTTTTTGACAGGAAGAAAAGAAAAAAAGCGTGAAGATTAAAAAAAATAGAAAAAGCGGTTTTTTCTTTAAAATCATGGTTTTTCCTAGAGGCTGCCGATGCCGATTACTTTTGGGTCTTTAATAAACTTATGGTTTTTGGGAACCAGAATAGATATGGGAGCAGGCATCCCCGAATCCTCTGTTTTTTTATCGATCCATATTTTGTAGATTCTTCCCTGAATCATAGATTCACCGTAGCCGTCATAGGAGTCATAGGTTAAAACCCGTGTGATTTCCGGGGGTATTTTATAAAACTGAATATTTGAATAGTCTTTTTTTAAAGAATAGGGTTTTACATCTTCCCTGAGTTTTTTTCCGGATTCATTGACTAAAAGCCCTCCCGCGATTTTAACAAATTTCTGGGCGCATTCATCCAGCGATTCGCTTTTAGAAAGAATTTCAATATACTGGTTTAAAACTTTCATCACATTTTCAGGAATATCTTCCGCTTTTTCTTCTTTTTGATTCTTGTAACCAAAAGTATTGAATGAGAAAAGAAACAAAGCAAGGATTAAAAAAGCTGTTTTTTTCATTTTGCCTCCAAAAAGATATCCATTATTGAAAATAACATTTTTTATTCAAAAACAAAAAAATAATTCTTATGCGTTTCTGTTTTTTTGGATCGGACTTCCGCAAGTGTTGCAATAAGGAAAATGAACAAAATTCCGGCTCCCGCAGGAAGGGCATTTTCCAAAAAGTTCCAGCCCGCAGAAGCGGCAGAAATTGGGCGCTTCTTCTTCAGGAACCCGGTTTAGAGAAAGTTTTTTCTGAAGACTCCACTGGTTGGAAAGAAAATCTTTTTCACAGGACGGGCAGCAGTGAGCCTTGTAAGATTTTAATGCGGCTTCATGCTCAATTTTTTTACTTCTCTCTTCTTTGGATTCTTCCAGTTCCTTTTTTTTCTTTTCAGTATATCGGATCAGCTGGCGGATTGAATAATAACCCCCGAAGACGGTAAGTATTATACCCACAATATATTTTATATAGCCTCCAAAATCGGGAAGATAAGGCGCGAGCCCGACAAAAAACAGATACAGGGAGAAAAGAAAATAGGAAATCAGCATAAACCGGTAGCGGCTTTTTTTAAGCCTGATAAAAAGAAAGACTCCTAAGGCGAGCAGGGGAAGAACCAATCCTAAACGGATGAAAAAAACTTTTATCATAAATTTTTTATAGGCTGCATTGTAAAGTTCATCGCCTTTATTTTCAATTTCTTCTTGTTTTAATCTGATTTCATTCATTTCCTGATTCAAGGCTTTTCTTTGAGGGGCGAGCGCTTCAATCTTATCTTCCCAGTCCTGGGCAATTTTATTAAAGCTGTCGAGTTTTTTTGCTCTCTCCAAGACTTCCTGATCCTGATTGGGCGAACCAATTGTTTTTCGTGTTTCGATCCAGTTGTCAAATGATTTTTTTTCATTCAGGTATTTTCTTCGGGTCAGTTCAGCCAGTTTGTCATAACCTGATATTTGATTTTCAAGAAGGTTGATTTTTTTCTGAACTTCTTTTTCTTTTAACGCCTGTTCTTTTAAGGCTTCATGATTTTTAAAGTCTTCTGTTTTTGGAGGAATACTCCAGTTGGCAATATCCGATAAAATCTTCTCTCCGAGATTAATTAAAAAGATAGAGAGAAAAAGAGTAATCAAAATCAGAAAAAGTTTGGAAAGAATCTCAATCCGTCTTAAAGAACCCTTATACATGGTATCCTCCTGAAATTATATTAACATATACACAACTGAATATAAATTGCAATTTTTTATAAAACCAAATTGTCATTGTCCGGTCAAGCCGGACAATGACACGGTTTTTGTTTTAATTTTTGCAATTTAAAATCACCCCATTTCTGTACCGCCCTTCATTTCTATTCAGAAGCGGAAATCTATTGAAAATAAAAAATTTAAGTTATAGATTCCGGTCTTTTGCATTTCAAAAACTGGACAGGGCTGCATTTTATATTCAGTTTAGTATCAATGCCTCAAAGCGTAGTATCATTTATAAAAAAATATAACTCAAATAAATATCAAATTCTAAATATTTATCAAGGGTTTTTATTCAAAAAATATAAATTAAAGAAAAATCAAATTTCTATATTCAGGCTGTCGATTATTGAAAACTATACCTTGTTATCATTGATATTTGTAAGTTTATTAGAAAAGGTAGTTGTCTTTTCTTATGCAATCTTTCATAGCTTTTTTTGGTTATTAATCAGAGCAGTACGGTCACTGAGCGGAGCCGAAGTGACACCTCGACTCCGCTCGGTGTCCGAGTTAATTTAAACAATAATCGACAGCCTGATTATTATATTTTAACCTTAATAAAAAAACTAAAAATAGAGTAAGAAAAATTCATTTTGACCGTTTTTCACATTTCACTTGTCATTCCCGCGAAGGCGGGAATCTGTTGAAGATAAATATTTTAAATTACAGATTCCGGTCTTATGCAAGTAAAAACCGGACTGACAGTCGGACATTTTGTAATCAATTTATTATAAGTGATTTATGGAAGATTTGAATATTGAACTTGAACGCAAACAGTAAAAATAAAACAGGAAAAGGAAGTATTTGAATGAAAAAAAGAAGAAGAACTGTTGGAACAATTATTAAATGGGTTTTGTATTCAACCGCAATCACAGTGGTTATTGCCCCATTTATCTTACTCATAATAGAAAAAACAATTAATCTTGATGTAATTAAGTTATTATTTTCAAACATTTTAATTATTTTTTTTAATCAAAGTTTTGCAGAAAAATATTCATTAATAATCTTTAGTTCTCTTATTCTGCTGATTACTTTTACAATGACTATGTTTTTTACAAGAAATACAAAAATTGCTGTAAAAATATACGCTAATTATGATAGAATTAATTAAAAGCGGGTTTTATAAATTAAATTTTTCGATTTTGATAGGATGAATTTTACTGGGAAGGATTTTTTTCTGTGACAGTATTTTTCGGGTTATTTTATTTGCAAGTTTTTCTAACCTATCGCTGTCCGAGTTAATTTCAATAATAATCGACAGCCTGATTAATCCATTTCTCGTTTTAATCAAATATTCTTTATTTCAGATTTTCCTGAGGGT
>Ga0209518_1003412_pt1 | contig 13642 bp, 13 predicted proteins | sample RifGroB1_FD_183993 | JGI IMG/M metagenome (GOLD analysis project Ga0209518, IMG submission 183993) | Groundwater microbial communities from Rifle, Colorado, USA - Groundwater B1 (SPAdes) (version 2) | ecosystem: Environmental > Aquatic > Deep subsurface > Groundwater | place: Rifle, Colorado... | reverse complement strand
ACATAGGATTTCGTGGCGGCGTGGGTCGCCCCGGTGGGAGTTCCAACGATAAGCGGCTGGGAGAAAGCACCGGTGCCATAGACGTGGAGAGCATAGGCGGGAGAAGTGGTGGCGATGCCGACGTAACCAGAGGTGTCTACTCTCATCCTCTCCGTACTGTTTTGAGTAAAAGTTATGTAACTACTTGCCGAGGCCCCCGCAGTTAAATCTACTTTTGTACCACCACCAGTAATTATTCCCAGCTCAAATGTATTACCGTCTGTAGCTGAGCTCCACCCAACTTTGCCCTGCACCCCACCATCTCCGCCTCTTCTCAACCGTATTGCTCCCGACTGCGTTCCAGCTGTATTTCCTAATGTTAATTGAGGGTAAGTAGTTACCACGTCAAGCCCACTTGCCGGTGTCGTCGTTCCGATACCGACATTGCCGTTAAAGTAGTTAGTACCTGCCAATGAGTAAACGCCATAATTAGTCGTACCGCCGGATCCCGTGAAGTAACCACCATAAACAGTATCACCGGACCTTCCTACGCCAGTACCATAAACACCATAAACTCTACCAGCGCTAGCTGTGGCCCCCGATGTGTCAGCACGACCATAAACTCCGTAAGCTTCTCCGCCAAAAGCTGAAACCGATCCGCCTGTAACTTCAGAAATAAATAAACCGCCAATCGGGAAATTTGAGCTGTTAATTAAAGTCGTATTAGATTGCAATGCATATCCATAAACCCCATAAGGGTGTCTGCCTCCAGCTGCGGCATCATAAGCAAAACCAGTTACGCCTGTCGTTCCAAATTCTCGGCCCAGCGGATTAACTTTGAGCGCGCCACCGGATGATCCACCCTGTCCTATGATGCCGGAAGTACCGTAAATCGCGCCAGATTCACCGGTAAAGATAAGGTTGCCGTAATCCACGCTGTTGGCGGTATATAAATTTTTTGTTGCGATAGCCGAGCCTCCGCTTACATGCAATTTTTGCGCAGGACTCGCCGTCCCAATCCCCACTTTCCAGGCGGTGCTTGATGCATAGAGATTGCTCCCGGAAAGGAGCCAGACACCGGAGGAGCCGGCGGAGATGGAGTCGACATAGGATTTCGTGGCGGCATGGCTTGTCTGCGTGGGAGTTCCAACGATAAGCGGCTGGGAGAAAGCACCGGTGCCATAGACGTGGAGAGCGTAAGCCGGAGAGGTGGTGGCGATGCCGACGTTGCCGTTGCTTTGCACTCTAAATCTTTCCGTCCCATCATCTGCTTGAACTACTAAGCCCGGATGATTAGTGGCGGCGTTATCTCCTGCCCTAATAAGAAGCCCAGGGTTGGCCAAATTATAAATCTGAACTTTAGTATAAGATGACATTGACGTACTTGTACCCATTAAAACTGCGCCATAGCCAACCCCTGAATTAGCGTCCACCATAAACGCTGGCTGGTTATCATCCCCATCAACTCTAAAATCATAATCCATCCCATCCTCATTAAAGACAACTGACCCCCTGACATCCAACTTCGCTCCCGGCCCCGTCGTCCCGATGCCGACGTTGCCGTCTTTATCAAATCCCAAAACCGTTGTATCAAGAGTGTTATCATTGGCATCACTCCTGCGCAATTCAAATCTGCCATAAGCTCCTTGCTCGCCTACAAAACCCCAACTTCGTGAATTAGTCTGGGCTGGTGTTGTAATCCACTTCAACTCTCTCGTGGAAGAATCAAACTGAGTATTTTCAAGAATAGTTGTACCGTCCACCTCTAATTTTGCCCCCGGATTCGTCGTCCCGATGCCGACGTTGCCGTTATTTTGTAATACTATTCCAGGGTCCCAAGTTGCTGTACTGCCTGCCGCTATTCCACTTTCGTAATTAATATTAAGCTTATCCCCATACTTTCGTATCTGGAAGTTAGAGCCAGCATCTGAACTTTTCCAAGCAGCTTCATAATAAGCGTCAAAACTCATACTTATATCATCGTGCCCCCAATTAAGCTGCTGAAATAATGGGTAAGTATCTGCGCTTGTCTTAATTTCAATATGCGGGCCCGCTGCACTTCCATCAGTTCCGTAAATAGAAAGTTTCTGCCCCGGCGCCGTCGTCCCGATGCCGACATTCCAACTCGTTGAAGAGGCGTAGAGATTCGAGCCGGAAAGCAACCAGACGCCGGAGGAGCCAGCAGAGATGGAATCAACATATGATTTGGTGGCGGCATGGCTCGTTTGAGTGGGTGTCCCGACAATGACTGGCTGGCTGAAAGCACCGGTGCCATAGACGTGGAGGGCATAGGCGGGGGAGGTGGTGGCGATACCGACGTTGCCCGCTCCTGTAATCCTCATTCTTTCCGCTTCAGAAGCACCATTTCGTAAATTGACCACTAAGTCAGTGACGGGGTTCCCCCCTGAATATGTTGTGCCTACAAATGTTAAGTCGCCGAGTGATACACGAGTGTTGCTTGTGTTATCAGTGTAAAATCCGAGTTTTGAGCCACTACCTGCCGCACCAGCACCGCCAGCGTTAGCATAAACAGACAGAATTTCAGCAATAGCACCACTGGCAACGGATTTTGTTAGAATACCTGTGCTGTCTATAACGAAAAGCTCGTTACTACTACTGTCCACTATCCTGAGCAAGTCTGCTGTTTGACTGGCGGCGGCTTGAATGCCCAAGGCCACCCTACCTGCGAGACCCGAACCGATATTAACCTTCGCCCCCAAGTCTGTACCTATACGGATATTATTGGAGCCAATAGCCAACGTGCCTGCCCCTGAGTCTGGCGCGTCTATAGTGGCAACGTTACTAATACTCCCACTGCTATTAAATACGAGAGACTGCCCACCCGCGATGGTTACATCTGGCGCGGATGAACCGAGAGTAATTCTGCCGCTTGACCCCACCTGCATGAAATTAGTACCAGCGGAGGTAAAAACAAAAGCATCATCAGAAGATTCGTAAATACCGGAGTCTCCGTCCCCAAAAGAAAGTCCTGTGGCGAGCGAACCCGTACCGCCGCTTATGTGAAGTTTTGAAAGAGGGCTGGTTGTCCCAATCCCCACTCTCCCGCTCCCTGTGGCAAGGGTTGATGTTCCCGAAACGGTTAAGGTGCTGAAACTCCCGCTACTCCCACCGCCGGTGACTGCCGAATCGACATATGATTTTGTTGTGGCGTGAGAGCTTGCGGTGGGAGTACCGACAATCAAGGGCTGGGAGAAAGCGCCGGTGCCGTAGACCTGGAGGGCGTAGGCGGGAGAGGTGGTGGCGATGCCGACGTTACCGCTACTCAAGATGGTCATCTTTGCCGTAGATAAGTCGTTTCCTGTGTAAAAATCTAATGTTGTCGCTGCGGCACTTGCTCCGCCAAAATCAATTTTCCCTCCTTCGTACGAATGGTCTAACAAAGCGGTAGCTTCTATTTGTCCAGCAACATTTAAAAGACTGGAAGGACTCGTTGTTCCGATGCCGACGTTGCCGTTTCCTAAAATGCGCAGTTTTTCCGTAGCGGCATTGTCGGTAGCAGAGGTCCAAAAAGAAATGGGCCAATCTCCGACGCTGTTTTGACCCGAAGCCGTGCTGATGCGGCGCATGTAAATCATCGCCCGAGCATAGTCTAAGTCTCCAGAATTATGGACTCTAATCTCGCCACCACCGTCGCCCCCGCCCGGACCTGCGCCTGAAACAAACCATAAACGTTCGGCAGTGCCGGTTCCCGGAGCCTGAATAGCCACATCACCTCCGCTAACGTGAAGTTTGTAACCGGGACTTGTTGTTCCAATCCCTACTCTTCCATCAGTTGTCGCAAGCGTGGATGTTCCCGAAACCGTAAGCGTTGCAAAACTTCCGGTGCCGGAACCTCCTCCGACGATAGAGTCAACATATGACTTGGTGGTGGCGTGTCCTCCGACAGTCGGCGTCCCGACCGTAACTGTACCGGTGAAATATCCGGTGCCGCCGACAGTGAGCATACCTTCAGTCGGCGTAGTATCCCCAATACCAACGTTGAGACCTTGAATTCTCATGGCTTCCTGTTCAGAATTTGAAGAACGGTTTCTGAAAGTAATGGCACCTTCCAAAGAACCGTTGGTGATATTTGTCGGGAAGAAACGAATCCTGCTGAACCCCGTACTCGCCCCCGTATCAAATTTAAAAGTAGCGACGGAAGAATCTATATAGTTGGTTGTTGCTTGAGTGGCTGTATTTTCCAAAGACAAAAGTTCTGCCGTTGCATAATTTCTTACTAAGTTCAACACGGAACCCTGATTTGGCGCCTCGCCCGAATAAGAAATGTTCACGTTACCGCCTCTGACATCCAACTTCGCCCCAGGACTCGTCGTTCCAATGCCGACATTGCCGCCATTTAATATTGTTAATTTATCCAAAAGGGAGCTGTATGCTCCGCCGGTATCAGTAGATTGTCCGATATAGAAATTGGCATTGGCTGCCTGTAGATACCAGTTTTCTCCGGCAGCGTTTACATCGGTGTCCGATAACGCTATCTTTCCGGCTCCGGTGCTCGCAACGCTCAATACGTCAACGGGGCTTGTCGTCCCAATACCGACTTTGCCGGAAGTTCCTGCGCCAGTATTACCAGTTATTCTCATCACTTCTGTTAATGCTGAACCATTATATGTACTAAATGCCATCGAATAATTAGAACCAGTATTTGCAATTCTATTATCACCTGAATTGAAAGTTATGTTGCCTGCCCCGCTAATATCGACATTCCCAGCTATCCTTAATTTATAAGTTGACGAGTCGGTCGTCCCAATCCCCACATTCCCACTCACATACGCATTCCCATAAACGCTCAAGGATTGTGGCAGGCCGCTCTGGGACGAAGTAGCAACGCCTAATGAGGCCGGAAAAGCAAAATTGCCGTTCCCTTGCAGGCGGCCGAAAACATCCGAGGAAACGTTCGCGGAAGAGATTGCGCCGGAGACCGAACCCACAAACGCGCCGGTTGATTCAACATTGCCGCTCACCTTAAACCGGGAAGTGGAAGTGGCGCGCGTACTTACGCCAATATTGCCGTACTGGTCAATTTCCATCACCACGAGTCCCGGCAGAGAAGTCGATTCGCGGAAAAGCTGGAACGACCCGAAGTTCCGCGCCGACCAGAGCCAGACATTTCCGGAAATAAGGTTTTTCAAACCAACGCTGGGGTTGGTGGTGGACGCAACCATGAAAACGTAACCGAAATTAGCCGGATAACCATCATTGGTGGAGGTGGAATCAAAGTTTGAATCCGGTGTGGAAGAAGAAGTCCCAAAACCAATGTTGCCCGCCGAGTCGAGAATAAATTTCCCGCCGCCCGCCCCCGGCAACTGCCCCGCGGAAGGACCAACGAAACCCAAAGCGATGCCTGGTAACAAAGCTAACGTCAGGGCAAAGATTAAAAGATTTTTATTAGAATACATGGTTTTCAAATTTCTAATTTCTAATTACTAATTTCTAATGAATGTCCAATTGTTTAAAATTTCTAACTCTTACTTTTTTTAGTGGAATTAACAATGGCGTTGAAAATAAGGTTTAATTCTTTCGCTTCTTGCCATAAATTTTTCGCTTCCTCGTTAAGCTCGGGCGCGGCAATTACTGTCATTCTTAACCAATGCTTTGTTTCGCGAGCTTCTTTTTTACAAATCCCTATCTTATGTTTGAAGTCTTGTCTTGATTCCGCGTCATCTGCCTCACAATAGTTAGCTCCAACACTGGTTCCGGACTTTACCAGTTGATTAATAATCGGCATTGTAACGGAATTTTTGGGCATCTTTTTAGCAAACCTTATTATTTCTTCACCAAACTTGGCGGTGCGTTCTTCTAAATTGAACTTGTCGTCTTTTTTATCATTGGTCATTTACTTAATTGGGATTTGATTAGAAATTAGAAATTAGTAATTAGGAATTCAAGGAAGCACTATTAAGCTTCCGCTTATTGTTTTGCCATGACAGTAATCTCTGCACATAAACGCGTAAGTTCCCACCGTGTTGATGCCAAAAGTGATTTGTTTCGTTTCGCCCTCCGGCACCACAACGTAGTGTCCGGTGTAAGGCATCGAAAAATCATAATCGCCGCCCTCGGCTGTTAGCCGAATCTGCACCACGTCGCCCTTACCGACTGTGATTTCGTTGGGACTGAAACCCGCAGAACTCACCGTCATATTGAAAGCGCCGAATTTTTCCTCCGCCCCCGGCGCGGCTGGGGCTTCAACCGCGGACTCGCTAAGCTCGGCGTTCACGGGCGTCTCGGAACTGAAAACGGGAATTTCCTCCCCGCCCGCTCCGGGAATGGTAACTTCCGGACCCTCTTCTTTTTCCCCCGGCGCGTTAAAACCCCCGTTTTTTATCGCAATGATTCCGGTCACTATCCCCGCGACAACAATGAGGGCGGCGGCAACCAAAATAATTAATTGTCTTCTCGACATTTGTATTAATTATAACAAAAGGGATAGGTTTTTAGGCTCTAGGCCCTAGGCACTAGGCCTTTAGGTTTTGGGCTTTAGGCATTAGGACCGGATAATTGGGAAATCATTTTATTTAGCATCTTCATTACCCCCTCCAACAGGGTTTCTACGGTGGAATAACTTAAATTCGTGCCAAAATTCAAGCGTTTTGCTATCTCTATTTGCGTTTCAAGCTCTCCGCCGGAACCAAAAGAAATTAACAGGAATTTTCGCTGTTCTTTTCGGGAATCTCTCAACTTTCCCTCTGCAATATTGGAGGGAATTGAAACGGCCGCACGGCGCATTTGAGCGGTCAAGCCATAAACTTCCTCTCTTGGAAATTGATCAGTAAGCTTATAGACTTCCTTAACAAGCTCCACCGATTTCTGCCAAACTATTAAATCTTTATAAGTATTCATAGTTTTTGATGCCTAATGCCTAACGCCTAGTGCCTAATGTCTAATGCCTAGCGCCTAGTCTCTATTATAATCGGTGCCTTGTCAGTCCCCCGTCCCGCCAAAACCCCGAGACCGAAGATTATAGTCGCAACGATAAGGGAACCTAAGATTATAAGGAAAATCCTTGACATGCCTTAAAATTATACTAAAATGGGGGATATGAACGAGGACAAGGTATTTCAAAAATTAGGGGAGCACGATAAGCAATTTGATTTATTGGCTACTATCCTTAACAAACACGAGGAGCGACTTAGCCGCCTGGAAGACAAAATTGATGATTTTTATCGCAGGTTTCTTACCGCCCATGACGAGATAATGACGATCTTGCGCAAACTGGATGAAGAACGCGTTTTTACCACTAGGTGGATAGAGCGTATTGAAGAAGAAATCACGAAAATAAAGGCACATCTGAATATAAAATAATTTTGAAAACGGCTTCCCGCCTACGCCAAGGGCGCCGGCGAATTTTCGGAAACTATGGCACATACAAAAGCAAAAAGCGCGGCGAAGAACAGCCGCGAATCGCAATCAAAGCGCTTAGGCGTGAAGCTTTTTGACGGCGAAAAAGTCATGCCCGGCGGAATCATCATCCGCCAGCGCGGCACCAAGTTCTACCCCGGCCTGGGCGTCCGCCGGGGCAATGACGACACGCTTTACGCCGCCGCGCCCGGCACCGTTAAATTCGCTTCCAAAAAGAAAATTTCCTTCGACGGCAAAAGAAAATCCGTCAAAACCGTCTCTGTCATCTCTTAGTTTCTCGGTTATCCCCCGGCTATCTTTCACGATCATTTCTTATATTTCTTATGTTTCTTATGTTTCTTAATTATCCCTGAAACTCCATTTATTCACGGTCGTGAATAATCGTAGTTTTTCATAAAAACAATCTGTCTAAGGTACCAGTTTTACTGACTGTAAAAATTTCAACGCACGGTAACAATTTACAAAGATTTAAATCCTCTACAAAATCTTCCGGAATCTTGCGCTTCCCGGCCCAAACACTTCCTTGAACCAATTTAAATTTCATTTCAATCAATTTTCTTCTCAGCCAGTCCCTTTTTTGCCTTTCCTTCTCCGGTATATCAAAAGCAATTATTGTAAGACTATCCGAGGCTTCGGATTTATACCTACGCGGGGGCAAAACGCTTTTCCCGTAGTAAGTTTTCAGTTTTTTTAATTCCTTTTCGCCTTTCTCGGTCATACCCCAAATTTCTCTGTTGCTTTTCCTTTTCTTAATTACCAACCCGCCCTTTTTTAGATAGGATATAAGATTGTATAATTTTTGCTTCTCCTTTAACTCGGCGATTATCTTTCCACGCACTTGTTGTATTTCTTCTTTCCGTCGCTCTATCCGAGAATGGGAACTACCATAGGAACTTGTCATAATCGCGAGCAAAATATCCGAGGTTTCTAAAGCGGCCCCGCCAATTGTCTCTAATATCTTCATTGCTATCTGACTTCTAGTTTTCATTTTTCACGTTTTTTATCTTATACCTTCATTATATCACACTCCTCCATTTATTCACGGCCGTGAATAAATGGAGGAAATTATTTTTTACACCGATTCCAATAAAACACTTACTTCGACTTTGACGCCTTCGCCGAGGTTCACCTCCACCGTGTGCTCGCCCAAAACTTTGAGCGGCTTTTTTAGTTCGGCTTCGGTCTCGGGAATTCCCCGCTCGGCAAGCTCGCGCTCGATATCGCGGGCAGTTACGGAACCGAAGACCTCGCCTTTCTCGCCGGTTTTCACTTTGAAGAAAAGTTTTTCGTTTTTGATTTTTTCCGCCTCTGCCTTAAGTTTCGTAACCAGCTTTTCGTGCTCGGCGTCCATTTTCGATTTCAGCTCCGCCATTCTTTTTAGAGCGGCACCGGTCGCGACTTCGGCCAATTTTTTGGGCAGGAGAAAATTGCGGGCATAACCGCCGCTTACTTCTTTAACGTCGTTTCTTTTCCCCAAACCTCTTATATCTTCAAGCAAGATTACTTTCATGTCATGAACCGATGACAAAAATTGTCCGGCCGGATTTCGCGATTTCTTCTTCCAAAACCTCAATCGCTTTATCGAGCTGGGGGTCGCGGTCGTTCTCGACGTCTTCATCGGTAATCTCCACGACGAAATCCGGCTCCAGGCCGTTGCCGTCGATTTTCACGCCATTCGGGGTAAGCCACTCGGCGACGGAGATTTTGAGCGAAGACCCGTTCGGCAAATTTTCGATTTCTTGGACAGTGCCTTTGCCGAAAGTTTTTTCACCGATAAGTTTTATGCCGCGATTGTCGCGAAGGGCGCCGGCGACTATTTCCGAAGCGGAGGCCGAACCGCCGTTTACGAGCACAACGGTCGGCACTTCGGCAAAAGCCGCGGGTCCTTGCGCCCGCATGACGTTTTCTTCGCCGGAACGAAAACTTTCCCTTACAATCACTTCTCCCCTCCCCAAGAACCAACCGGAAACGCTGTTTGCGACATCCAAATAACCGCCCGAGTTATTGCGCAGGTCAAGAATTACGCCCTGGGCGCCCCGGGTGAGAGCATTCAGGGATTCCTGATAAAAAAGATAGGGAGCGTTGGCGCTGAAATTATAAAGCTTGAAATGAACGATGCCGTCGTCTCTAAACTCCGAATCAAGCGTCGGGATAACCACGAGGCCTCTCGTAATCTTGAATTCCCGCGCTTCGCCCCAATCATCGCGAAAAAGAAGGAGAGTGACTTCGGTGCCCTCCTCGCCGCGGATGATTTTCACCGCTTCTTCGACCGAAAGGTCATTGGTTACGGTATCGTCAACTTTCAAAATTTTGTCGCCGGCCTTGAGTCCCGCCGCCTCGGCCGGATTGCCTTTCAAAGGAGCGATTATCTGAAGTTGACCGTCGCGGATGCCGATTTCGGCGCCGATGCCGCCGAAGTTTCCCTGAATATCTTCTTCGAATTTCTTGGCATCCGAAGGATTAAAGAAAGTCGTGTAGGGATCGTGAAGGGCGCCCAAAGCTCCTTCTATCGCTCCGTAGAGCAAATCTTCGTCGCTTACTTCGCTTATTCTGAAATGCTTCTCTTTGATGAGACTTACCGAATCCCAGAAAAGCCCCATGTCGGCATTGAGAATCGTGCTTGTGGCATTCGGCGGAAGAACCACCGCCCCCGAAGGAAACCGGAACCAGCCGAGATTCTCGCCGCCGTAAAAAGCGCCGGCGCCGACGATAAGACCGGCAACGAAAATGACGATAAGATTTTTCAAATTATTTTTGTGGCGCATTTCCTAATTTAAGCATAATTAGGCACTAGGCGCTAGGCTTTAGACGTTAAACATCGGTATCTTTCCTAACGCCTAGAGCCTAAGACCTAATCGCTAAATCACTTTATACTCGGCGCCGGTTCTTTTGAGAGTGGATTTCATAAGGCGGATTCCCCGCGCTTCGTACCGCCAGTCGATTTCTTTTTCAATCGGCGGCAGGTTACCAAACGGCGTTTCCGGAAACCGGGCGAGCGTAATATGCGCCCGATAGGGGCGGAGTTCGCGCTGCCATTTTATGCCTTTTGTTTCCAACTTGTCTTCCAGTTTTTCTTTGATTTTCCCCAATTCTTCGGAGGTTTGCCCTGTCGTCGTAAGCCAAATCATCCTCGGGCGGGGTCCCGGCGGCCCGTAGATTAACTTTTCAAACCGAACCTCAATTTTATCGACGTCCGACGTCGATATATTGGGAATTGCCGATTCGTCCTGATAGCCCAGAAAGGTAAGAGTAAAATGCCAGTTCTCGGGCGGCACGAAACGGATGTCCCGCGGCAGACCGCGAACTTTTTGAATGTCGGCCATAAGTTCGGCAATCGAATCCCGAATGTCTTGGGGAATAAGAATAGCGACGAAAAGACGAACTTTTGTCATTCGGGTTTTCTCACCTCGTATATTTTTTTTGTCCTGTCAACGAAAACTTTTCCGTCCAAGTGGTCCACTTCGTGCTGAAAAACCCTTGCGAGCAATCCCCGAGCCTTGAGTTTTATTTTTTTACCCTCTAAGTTATAGCCCTCAAGAACAACCCGTTCGAATCGCGGAACCACGCCGTACCTCCTCGGCACGCTTAAACACCCCTCCTCCATTTCAATTTTGCTGCCCGAACTTTTTACGATTTTAGGATTCAAAACGGCATAAAATTTTTCATCGCTTCCGCTCTCCCGCGAACTCGTAACCTGAGCAACGAAAAGACGCTCGGTTCTGCCGATTTGGTTTGCCGCAAGTCCGATACCGATGGCCTTTTTCATCGTCACTCTCATTTTTGCAATGAGTTCGCGCAGTTCCCTCCGACTAATCTTTGAGAAATCGAGCGGCGGGAGCTTCTTCCGCAAAAACGCGTTTTCTTTTTTGTCGCTTATGGAAAGTATTTTCGTCATTGTTTTTTCGTTTTTCTCACGGATGGAAGAAGTTTCATGAAATAAGCTCCTTTGTTTTGAACGTTACTCCGCATTGCCACGTCTTTGGCAAGCTCCAGGAGAGCTTGAGCATCATAATCTTTGGCTAATTTCATGTAAAGCGATTTATGCCCTTTATCTTCCAGCGTTTCGGCAAGCTCAAGACCGACCGATTGGTGGTGAAAATAAACCCTGGAATCGGTTTTTCTTTCCTTCAAAAGGTCCAAATAGCTCTTCTTGTTTGTTGATTTCCTCATAATCTGACTTAATCTTATAATAATTAGACATGAATAACTACGTCTTCTTCGGCACTCCGGATTTTGCGGCCACAATCCTCGAAAAACTGATCGGCGCCGGCTTCCTTCCGGCCGCAGTAGTCTGCAATCCCGACCGGCCCGTCGGAAGGAAAAAGGTTTTGACCGCTCCGCCAACAAAAATCCTGGCTCAAAAATATAATATTCCGGTACTCCAACCGGAAAATATTAGGACATCCGATGTCCTAACATTAACGCCAATATTTGGGACATCGGATGTCCGCAAATTCGATATCCTCATCGTTGCCGCCTATGCCAAAATAATTCCCGAAGAAATTCTGCAAATTCCCCGCCTTGGAACAATCGGCGTCCATCCTTCGCTTTTACCCCGCCACCGGGGCGCTTCACCTATTCAAAGCGCGATTTTGGAAGGCGACGAAGTGACCGGCGTTACTCTCTATCTTTTGGACGAAAAAATGGATCACGGACCGATAATTACCGGACGAGAATTTCCGATTTCCAATTTACAATTTTCAACGTTGAGGCAAAAACTTGCGGAGCTGGGCGGAGAATTGCTTATTGAAACGCTGCCGAAATTCGTAAGCGGCGAAATCAAGCCGCAGGTTCAAAACGAAGAATACGCCACCTATACCAAGAAGTTTAAAACCGAAGACGCGTACGTTGATTTAGAAAAAGATAGCCCGGCGATAATTGAGAAAAAAGTCCGGGCGCTAAACCCCGAACCGGGTGTCTGGACGATGCAAAACGGCAAACGGATGAAGATTTTGGAAGCCGAGTTTAAAGACGGGAAACTGACGCTCAAAAAAATCCAGTTCGAAGGCAAAACACCGCAGTTTCTGTAGTGCCTCAAAATCGGTCCATATGGACCGATTTTGAGGCAAATAACCTAATCACCTTACTCTCCCTTCGACGTTGTGTATTCCAGAACAATCTGCTCTCCGTCTTTTAAGACAATTCCAGCCGGATTTACGATTTCTTTGCCGTCTACGGTCGCCTTCAAAGAATAACCTTCCCGTTCAAAAGACTTTTCCCAAACACCCATAAAGTCGCCGAAGGTGTATTCCCGCCTGTCCTGGGCTTCCGCGTGGATTTCACCGGTTTCGTCGTGGGTGTGGAGCGCCTGCTCGCAACCGCTAAGGCCAATGTCGGCCGGCACTATTTCGGGAGCGTCGTCAACCAAAATCGTAAGACGCGGGTGGATGTGCTGAAGAAGAGGTGTGTTCGGCAGAAGGCACGGCACAACCGAAGAATCCCCCGAACCGTTCCCCGACTTCATCCGCGGGTAGGCGAACAGAAAAACCAGAAGCAAGACAATGCCTATTCCCAAAATTAAAGTTGATTTATTCTTACGCATGGTTTATCAATAATACTAAAGAATTGCCGGGTCATCTAGCGGTAGGATGCGACTCTCTGGAAGTCGTCACCTTGGTTCGAATCCAAGCCCGGCAGCACTTCGACTCGCTTCGCTCGCTCAGTGCCTTCGGCCACTTTAATTAAAAAGCGAGGCAAAGTGTCCCGAGCGAAGCGAGGGACATCAATATAGAAAATTAATCACCCGGCGAATGTAATGAGCCGGATGCAATTAAAACTCCAGATATTTTCTTATCGCAATAGCGCTTGAAACGATTCCCAAAGTAACGCCGAAAAGAACCTGATACAAAATGAGGTTCACCCAATTGTTTGCGAAATAATCTCCCAGATTCACTTCCAAGATGAAACCGGCGATGTGGGGAGACATAAAACTTATGACGGGAACAAGAATGGCGAAACTCACAACCGCGGCAATCAATCCGTAAAGCACTCCTTCGGCAATATAGGGCCCGCGGATGAAGCTGTTGGAAGCGCCGACCAGACGCATAATTTCAATCTGCTCCCTGTTCGAAAATATGGCAAGACGAATGGTATTGAAAGTGACGAGCACGGCGAGAAACGCGAGGAATATTGTAAGCGCCACCACTCCTCTTTCGGTAGCATTGGTAAGCTTATCAAGACGGTCGATGACGACTTTGTTCTGGGCGTAGGTGACTTTTTCGATGGAGTCCGCCAAATTCGGAGCTTCCAGGTAACTCGCAATTGTATCGTACTCACCGAGTTCGTT
>Ga0209518_1003411_pt1 | contig 13642 bp, 17 predicted proteins | sample RifGroB1_FD_183993 | JGI IMG/M metagenome (GOLD analysis project Ga0209518, IMG submission 183993) | Groundwater microbial communities from Rifle, Colorado, USA - Groundwater B1 (SPAdes) (version 2) | ecosystem: Environmental > Aquatic > Deep subsurface > Groundwater | place: Rifle, Colorado... | reverse complement strand
AAAGTTCCGCTTTTTTCAGTGCTCTCTTTAATTTTTATAAGGTCTTGTTTTGTCCATGTTTTGGTTTTGCCATTGCTATCCGTGTGAATTCCCGCTTTAAAAATTGGAATGTATTTATCTTTTATTACTGACATTTTTCTTCAACCTCCTCTAAATATTTCATAAACCCCAATGGTTCAAAGTATGTTCTTTTGCCGTTAAAATGCCATTTAATTTTAGTTTTTAACTCGTTCACAAACGGATTGTTATTTTGATAGGTAAAAACTTCATAATGAATGTGAATACCTGTAGAATTCCCTGTTGATCCTGAAACTGCGACTACATCGTTTTTATATACTTTGGTTCCTGCAAACTTTAAGAGTTTTGCATTGTGAAAAGAATTAGAGTAAAATAAAACATCTTTAATACGCCTCGATATCTGAATATAATAGCCCTCTTTTTCTCCGAATTGGGATTTATTTATTAATCCGCTAATGCCTGCATGAGTTTGAAGGTTCATAGGTCTGAAATCTACTCCGGGATGAAACTCTTTTTCTCCTGTAATCGGGTTTTCTCTTTCTCCAAAAGGGCTTGTAACCGCCAACAGAAAATATTTATTTGTTTCTGACATCTTATTTCTCCTTTTAATTTGTTATTTGTAAGTTTAACTCTCGCTCAAGTTCACCGTTTAATTCATTAATTGTATTTTTTGCGTCCTCAATGGTGAGTTTAAAGGCAATATTAAAAATCTCAATTATTGAAAGTAATTTTGTCAACTCATCCGGGTATATTTCGTTATTTGAAATGGATTTAACCCGCAAAATTCATCAACAATTTGTAAAGTTGACTTAATTTATTTAATAGCAGTAAATTACAAAATTATTCATTTATAGCAGTCTGCTTTGCTAAGGAAATCCCTTTTTAATATTTATATATTCTAACTATTTTCTATAATTCAAATTACGGAAATTAATAAATTTAAATATTTTTATCATGCATCGTGCGGGTTAATACTCTCAAAAGTCATGTCAATGTGTGGATTATGCCATTCATCAAATTTTTTGATGAAAATTTCAGGGATTCGTATAATCTTATTTCTATATTCAATCTTTTTATCTCTTGCGAGTTGATTGTATTCTGCAATTCCGTCAAGAAATACTTTATTTATATCATCGATTAAAATCTCTCCACCGGATTTTAAAACCATTTCTTGATTTGCAACATAGTCAAAAAGTCTGGTTCTAAAGACTTGAAACTTAATAGTTAGAAAAGCAATAACGACAATCTTTTTAAGTTCGTTTGCAATTTTTAAGTTTGGAATATGGACTCTTTCAAAAAATAACATATCATCAAAAAAAGAGTGCTCGGTGAGATTTTTTGTTATACGGATTTTTTTTTCTTCTATTATACTGTTTTTCAAATCAGGGAGATTATTTTCATCGGGTAAATCCTCTTTTTTCTCTCCCGTTTTTTCTAATTCAAAAATCGGGGTTTTTATTTTTTTTAGGTTTTTTAATAAACTTCTTATAACAAGAAGAATACCTATACCGAGAATAATTAAAGCAAAGACAATTACGAGAATTGTTAGAAATCCATAAAAATTAATTCCGTTAAAATCTATATTCATTATATTTTCCTTTTCCTTACTCAAAAATAACGCCGAAGCCAAAACTTATTCCGCCGCCAAATACTTGATTATTTGTCAACAGGTTTTTCCCGAGAGAAAAACTAACTCCGGGAGATATATAAAACCTCTTAAAAAAATATATCTGGTAACTATTATTTATAGTAATTGTTCCATTTAAATTGGAATCGAGATTACCGCTTGCATTTATTGAAAATCCCCAATTGGGCTTAAAATTCTTTAAGATTTCTTTATCTCTTTTTTCTGTCTCTAAAAAGAGATTTTTTGAAATATCTCTCTGGGTTTGATAGGCTATCTTAAACCTTTTAGCCTCGTTTAAGGCTGTTTGGAAATATACCCATTTCTCCCAATTAGATTTTTTATCAAAATCTTTGTACTCAATCCCCGACAGGAAATTTGTTGCTGTCAAGCAAATCAATAAGATCATCAGTAATTTCATTTTCTTTATCCCTCTCCTTTAGATTTTCTATCTTTTGATTATTCTTTTTCTCTTTTTTTGGGTTCTCAAAACATCTTGAAAAAAAGAGAACTCCTAAGAAAAGAACTAAAATTGAGATTGTCATAAATACAAAACGCTTTTTCAAATTGGTAAACATTTTACACTCCATAAAAAAAGATAAAAAAAACTTAATCAATTTTAGGGTTCATTTCAACTGAATATCGTTACTGAATATTTATGCGGAAAATCTTTACAGAAAAAATATTCTGAATGGATTTTCTTGGATTTTAAGTATTATGGAGTGTTATATTCATCTCAAATACGGGGGAAATATGGAGTTTTTGATATTTAAGAGCGGTAAATATCCGCAGGGAGAATATGACAAAGAAAAACTTTCAAAATACATAGAGAGTTTTAATTCTTCAAAAGATGAGATACCTCTTTTTATCGGTCATAAATGGTTTACATCATCTGATGAAGACGAACTATCTCATGGCTGGATAAGACAACTTAGAATCGACGGGCAGGGAAAGGTATTTGCTACCGAGTACGAAATGGATGATTACCTGAAAGAGAGAATAGCAAAGAAGAATCTTAAAAAAGTATCAATAGAAATTGCAGGGAATGGAAGCGATGAAAATCCTTACCAAATTCTTGGAGTTGCATTACTCGGAAGAACTCCGCCGGCAGTCAGCCAAACCTTTTTACCAAATATTTTTCAGAAGTTTTTTGGAAAAGAGGGAGAGGCAGATAAAGAGGGAAAAACCAACTTTTTTAGTCTGGATATAGAGGAGGATTTTAAAAAGTCCTTTTCAAATAAAGAAAATATAATAAAAGGAGATGAGCCAATGACAGAAGAAGAAAAAAAGGCATTTGGTGAAATGCAAAATGCCATAGGTCAATTGACAAATGAAAACAAAGCATTAAAAGAGGAGTTTTCAAAACTTTCATCCGCAAAACAGGAGATTGACAGTAAAGCATTCTTTGAAGACAAAGTTAAAGAGGGAGTAATACTTCCTGCAAATCTGCCAAATGTTTTAAAGACATTTAATTCTTTGCAGACAAGCGAGCAAAAAGAAAACTTTAAGGCAATGTTTGGAAATGAGCCAATAACTTATACCGGACATACAGCGACAAAGCCGGAAGATAAAAAAGATGATGTATCAGAGTTTGCAAAAGCAGGCGAAGAGATAGCAAGTCTTGTAAACGGAGGTAAAAAATAATGGAAAAAGAAACCTTTACAGACGAGAGAAAATCAATAATCGGTGGCGGACATCAGATTGTTACTCTCGGTATTACAGTTGTTTCAGGTTCAGGGGAATTAAAAGCCGGAACTGTGCTTGGTAAAATAACGGCTTCAGGGAAATATAAGCCATATTTGAAAACAAATACAGACGGAAGCGAAGAGGCTAAATGTATTTTAACCGCAGATATTGATGCTACGGCAGGAGACATTAATTCAAGTGCATATTTTCACGGAGAGTTTAGAAAATCAGCATTAATCGGAATTGATACCGAGGGCGAAGGAATGTTAAACGATAAATTGATATTCATTAAGGAGGAAGTATAATGGCACCAAGTTTATTTGATTTCAGGACATTAACCGAATCGGTTAATAAAATAATAAGTCCAAAGACTGTCATTGGAGACAATGTTTACGGATCAAGAAAGCAAGTTTTTGCCTCACATATTGAGGTTGATATTGTCGAGGGAAAAAGAAAAATTGCTCCAATGACAAATCCAAACAGAGAAGCACCTATTGCAGGAAATCTTACGGCAAAAAAAGAGATATACTCTTTTCCAAATGTAAAACAGAAAAAGGTTTTTGATTTTAAGGATATAACAAGTGTACCTGCAGGAATGGATTTATACACCGGAAGTCAGGACTCGCTTAATTCTGCAATGAAACAAAAAATTGCAGTTGAACTTGCTGATTTAAAGTCTAATCTTGTCAGACGACATGAATATCTTTGTTGCCAATCCCTCTCAGGAAAGATTGATTACAAAATAGATAACCAGTCATACACTCTTGATTTTGGAATGCCCGCAAGTCATAAGATAACTTTGACAGGTGCAGACAAATGGTCTGAAACTACCACAAAAACTATGGATAATATCAAAGCATGGATAAGACTTATCTCAAAAGATGCAGGGAAGAAAGCAGGTATTGCTTATATGGGAAGTGATGTTGCAGATGTATTTATGAAAGATGAAAAAATTCTTAAATTATTGGACAACTCAAAGGTAAGCATAGGTCAAATCGGCTTTGAAATGAGAGAGCAGGAAGGGACAATCTATCACGGTAATCTCTTTGGTGTGGATTTGTACGAGTATTCAGAAGAGTTTACTGATGAAGATAACTCTACAAAACAGTTTATTCCCAAAAATGCCTTTATCCTTATGCCAAAAAAGACAAGATCTATATTTTACAGCGGCTTAATTCAGGACGCAAGTTTAAATCAAGTTGTAGCAATGCCATTTTTTGCAAAAGAGTTTGTGCAACAGGATCCGGGAACAAGATATTTACTTGTTGACTCAAGTCCGCTACCTGTTCCACATGCACCCGAAGAATTTGTTTATTCTATTGTATTATAAAAGGAGAAAAAGATGAAGACATTATTTTTGTTTTTGTTTACAGTTTTTATTTTGGTTTTCAGCGTTTTCGGGAGCGAAAAACAGAGAAAGGGGGAAGGTATGTATATAGAGCCGGTTGATGTAATTGAAACAAGTGATCCCGTAAAAATCGCAAAGACTTTGAGGGTTGATATTCCTGATGTGATGAGCATTGAAAAAAGGAATCTTGTTTATGCTAAATTGACAGATGAGGAAAAAATTACTTTTGATATGTTTTATATTCTTGATGTCAATAAATATAAAATGAATGTAAATAACCCGGAAGTAAATAAAATTAACCTTGTAAGTATCTTTATTCGTATTTCAGAGTCAAAAATACTTGAAAGAACTATAGAAGACAGTGAAGCCGAAATTAATCTTGCTTTAACTTCAAGCGGTTATGAAACACCTGTTACCCCCAATAAATCATATTTTAGTATTATAAGAGGCTGGGCTAAAAAACTTACAATGTATTATCTGATTATTCAAAGCGGTATTAAAAATGAATCTACTGCAGAGAAAGAATTTTTAGAGATAGGAAAAGGCGTTAAAGAAGAATTGAAGAGATTAACAGAGGGTAAATTAAAACTTACCCTGTCAAAAGATAGTTTTGTTATTAAAACACCAAAGAAAACCTGTGATTGGAATCAATACGAAAAGTTGGGCTAAATTATGGGTATAACTGTTAAAATCGATGAAGCAAGTTTTGGAAATATCATCAAGAAACTCGAGGCAGTCGCTGATTACGATAAGAAGAAATTTCTTGATAATATGGGAGAAGATGCATTTATTTTAAGCCACAAAGCTTTTAAAAATAAGATGGATCCAAATACAGGAGAAAAATGGGAAGAGTCAAAGGCTTCTATCATGAGAGGTAAAGTAAATACCACTCTTGTTGATTCCCATCACTTGATGGAAAGCATAGATTATAACAGTAATGAGGCAAGCGGAACTGTAGAGGTCGGAACAAATATTGTTTACGGAAAACAACATCAGGAAGGAATTGCAGGAAAAGGGAAAAATCGCTATGATGTTGTAAGGCGTAGGTTTCTCGGTGTACCGCCTGCTTTTGCACAACAACAGGCAGAGGAAATAATAAGAACTTTGAGATTATAATTGATTTTTCTTTGCTTCTTTATTTTTTTCACAAAAAAGAAAGAAGGAAGAGAACAAAGCCTAAACAAAAACAAGTCGGGGAAAAGAGCTGTTAAATATCTCTTTCCCCATCGTTGATATCGATTGGGATTAGTTATCTTTATTCTCTTTTCTTTCTTTTTTTCAAAAATGAAAGAAAAGAGAATCAGAAAAGAAAGAAAAAAGAGAAAGAGAAAAAAGAATGATAGCAAGTATAACAAAAGATTTTTTAGAAAAAATTATTGGTCAACATACTGACATTGTAAGAATCGCAAGAAATAGACAGGATGAACAGGCGTATATTAATGATAATGCACAGCCTTTTGTAAGTCTCATATCTGCCAACGGAATATTTGATGAGAGAATGGCAAAAGAAGGGATTACTTACAATAAGCCAATCCCGACAGAATTTTCAGATTATGACTTTCAGACAATTCTTGCAAAAGTTGATGATGGGAAAAAGAGTTTACTTAACGCTTTATATGAACTTGATGAGACCGGTACTTTTTATAAACAGATAGAAAATATATCAAAAGAGGCGAAAGAATCTCTAAAAGGAATACTCGGAGAATTCGGCTACGGTAAAAAATATCAATGCAATATCAGAGGTGCCGCAAATCTTCCGATTGAAGTTAGAGTTTTTGCTAAGAGTGAAAGAGAATCAGAGGATACACTAAAAAGTATTATTGCAAATGTTCCATTTCAATGGATACATGAGGGCGTTGAGGGAAAAATCTTAATGGACAAGTTCGGCGGTTCGGATTGGTCGGATGATATTAAAGATTTCTCTTTGTCATGGTGTTTGATTGATTTTTATCTTGATATAATTTCAAAGTCAGTTGAGATTCCAACTTTAAGGGCTTCAACTATGGTTGGAATGGGAATTGGTTAAAAAAAATATAAATGGAGGCATAAAATGGCAAGAAAAAACAATGAAGAATTAAATGATCAGGTAGAAATATCTGAAACAGGGGTAAATATAGAACAACCAAAAAAGGAAGATATTTCTGTTTCACAGGAGAATATCGAAAAAATGCAGGAAAGTTCTAAAGAGCAAGAAGAAAGTAAGACAATTGAAGTGTGGAAAAAAGAGTTGAAAATCAAAGACTGGATTTTTGTCGGACTCTGCACTTTTATGAATTGGGCTTCCGGGAAAAGTGTAACAAAAAAAGAGTTTGAAGAGCATTTGAATTGCTTTTTAAATGCTAAAATAGGGGGATAAAATGGGATTGTCAAAAAATACAATCACGGTAAAAGATGGTGCTCTCGGTTCAGGCGGAGGATATGCAAGTAATGCCTTTGCAATTATCGGAATATCTGAAAAAATACCGTCGGGGATTATAACAATTTCGAGTATATCTGAAATTGAAGATATGATTGGAGAGGGGCAATTGAGAGATTTTCTCGTTGATGCATTCTCTTTTAAAACTCCACCTGTTGCTTATGTAAAAGTTATTGCAGGATCCGTTATCGGAACAAAATCTGCGATAACAAAAACAGGGACAGGAAAAGGGACTTTTACAATCGCAGGAGATCCGAGAAATCAATATAAGATTAAGATTACAATTATTTCAGCAGGCGGATTAAATGTTGCGACTTTTCAAGCAGAAGTTGACGGGAGATTATTGCCGAAAGCAACAGTACCGGCACTCGGGACAGGTTACACTCTCGGAAATACGGGACTTACTCTTAATTTTGATGATGGCAATCCACAGATAGGAGAGACGGCATTTGTTTCGGGAGATACATTTGAGTTTACCACAACCGCACCTTCGGCAACAAATGAAGAGTTGCTTAATGCAATAGATGAAGTATTTGAGGCTAAAAAGTCTTTCAGACTTCTTTGCGTTGCATTAGAGACTGATAAAGTTTTCTGGTCAGTATTTCAGTCAAGAATTGAAGCAGAAACCGATAAAAACTTCTTTTGTCGCGGACTTACTTTTGGTCGCGATATTAACGAAAGTGAAACACGAGACCAATATATAACAAAAATGACAACTCCTGAACAAGAGCGAGGTATGGTCGAGGGTAAAAGAATTCAGGTCGTATTATCAGTTTGCTCCATTGTTGATGCGATAAACGGTAATACCGATTACAGAACCGTAATGGGAAAATATCTCGGCTTTCTTATGCAGAATAAGATTTATGAATCCCCTGCAAAAACATTACTCGGAGCAGTCGGAGGAATTGAAGCTATTAAGAAATATCTTGAAAGTGGAGAAGAAAAATCGTTTTCTCTTGACGGACATATAAAAGCACTTGATAAAGCGGGGTTTGTAACAGTTAGAACTTATCACGAAAAAGCAGGAATCTACTTTACATCAGGAAGAACTCTTTGCGATGAGGGTAGCGATTTTGGTGAGATCATGAATTGTTTTGTTATGGACAAAGCCTGTACAGTTGTTGCAAAGCGGTTATTTAATTTCTTCAATAAAGATGAGGATATCGGAAGCGACGGGACAATACTTGGTTTAAGTTACATCAAAGCATATGGTCAACAACCTCTTGATGATATGAAATATATCAATAATGAAATATCTTCAGGGACTTTCATAGTGCCAAAAGAACAGGATTTACTCAAAACCAAAAACCTTAACTATTTCGTAGAGATAGTACCAAAGGGTTATATAGTTACTTTAACAGGAACTATTAACTTTGTAAATCCGTATGTAAATAAATAAGGAGAAATAAAATGGCTGACGCAACAGTAAACGGAGTAACATTTTCGAGTAAACATGTAAGAGCATTCTTACCAACCGGCTATGTTCTTGAATTGAAATCCATAGATTATGGGGATAATCTCGAAAAGAAAACTCAAAATAATATGAACGGAATCCCTATCGGTGAGACACAAGAGGAATACAAGGCTGATTGTAAGTTTGATGTTGGTATTACGGAATACAATAAACTTGTGGCACTTTCTGCCGCTTTTGGCGGTATATATCAAATACCGGCTTTTCCGCTTGTGATAAATTATCTTAACGGCAGTCTTGTAACTTTTACAGATACAATTATTGTATCAATAAAAAAGTCTTCAAGAAAAGTCGGAGAAAAAGAGCAGTGGATAGGACAATCAATTGAGTGTAATGTAGTAGGTCCGATTTTATGGAACGGAGTACCTGCATATACGCCGGGAGCGTAAACTTAAACAATGGGCTTAAGCCCATTGTTAAATAAATCATGGAGGAAAAAATGAAAGAAACAAAAGAATCAAAAGAATTTATTGCAAAAGAAAAAATTGAAGAGTTAAAACAAAAATATGGTTCGGTTTATAAATCCGAAATCGAGTTTAAAGATGAGGACGGGAATGACAGGATTATTGAGGTAATTTTCAGAAAACCAAACGCTGATGATCTTGATAGTTTTCAGACTGAAAGTCAATCATCGTTATCAATCGCAAGGCAGAATATATTTAACTCATTGGTAGTATACCCGGAAGATAAAAAGAAAGTTATGGATGAAATCGGAAATTATCACGGGGTATACTTGCAATTTGTTGAGGAGTTATCCCCTTTTTTGGCAATGAAAGCAAAGGTCAAGAATGTAAAACTTTAAGCAGCATAAGAAAGTTAAAGTTATATGTTTCGACCTTTCTCGGAATATCAACGAATAATATGACTCTGGAAGAATTGGAAGATAAAAAAATCGAAGCCGATTTTGTCAGGTGTCTAAAAGTCGGTATAATACAGGAAGCTATTGTTAAGGCTTTTCCTGAGGGGCTTTGATTTTTGGTTACTTTTTATTAAAAAGTAACTCGCTTTTAGTTTCCTTTTGGCGACTCAAAAGGAAGAAGATAATAATAACCGTAGAGATAATGGCACAGAGAGAAAGATTTGTTTAAATATCTTTTGCCTTTGTTGTTATCGATTGGGATTAGTTATCTTTATTCTCTTTTCTTTCTTTTTTTCAAAAAAGAAAGAAAAGAGAATCAGAAAAGAAAGAAAAAAGAGAAAGTTTATGGGAAGTTTTGCAACCTGGATTGAAATAGGATTAAAAGATAATTTTTCATCGCAACTCACTAAATGCGGAATGCTTTTAAACTCGGTTAAGGGTAACTTAAATGAGTTTGCAACAAAAGGTAAAGTATTTGATGATGTTGCGATGAAACTTACTATAATGTCTCAATCTGTTCAAATGGTTGCAGATTCTTTTGCTAAAATCGTTGATGAACCTAAAAAACTTGCTATGGATATGGAAGATTCACTTGCGACCGTAAATTCCGTATTGACAGACGAGATGTCAAAGAATATACAGGGATTTTCAATTACAACAAGCGATGCACTTAAATTAGTCAATAATGAGGCGATAAAATTCTCAAAAACTCATTCAGATTCGGCAAAATCATTTGTTGATGTTAATTATCTAATGATTGGTGCAGGACTTAATACCCGGCAATCAATATTTGCTACAAGTCAATCAATGCTCCTTGCGAAAGCAACAATGGGAACTGCCACAGAAGCTGCAAATCTTCTTGCCGATGTATATAATAATATGGGTGATAAGTTAAAGAACCCACAGGATGAGTTTACCCGATTATCTGATATTCTTGCAAAAACTCAGGGCGTATTCAAAATTGCAAATCTAAATCAACTTAATGAAGGTCTTAAATATGGCATACCGACTGCAAACGCTTTTGGTATATCTATTGAACAATTAAGTGCTGTTATAGGTCAACTAAATAATTCAGGACTTTCAGGAACGATGGCAGGAACAGGTTTTAGTGCTATGTTAAGTCAAATGTCAAAGGCTTCTGCAGAGGTAGGTTTTGATATTATTGTCAATGAAAAAGGTGATATGAATATCATCGAAACCATCGGCAGTATGAAAAGTAAATATGAAGAACTGTCAAAAACTCTCGGTAATCAAAAAACCGCTGATTTGTTCAATAAATCATTCGGGCAGGAGGCTTTTAAATCTGTTTCAAACCTAATGACTCAATTTGATTCATTACAAACTAATTTTAAAGCGGTTCAAAACGCAAGTATTAATAGCGGTGCAACTATGGATGCATATAATAAAATAACAGATACTACAAGTAATAAACTTCAAGTTTTACAAAATAAAAAAGATGCCCTTAAAATCAAAATGGGCGAGTTGATGAAAGAATCAAATAAAATGGGGTTAGGATTCTCAACGGCAATTTTAACTATGAATGAGGCATTTGTAAACTCACCTATTGGAGAAAAATTAACTATAATCGGAATGAATGCAGCTAATATGGGAAAAGGATTTTTTAATGCAACTGCTCAGGGAATGCAATTTGCCGCAAGCGGTTTGACTATAATAAGTCTTATGGGGAAAATGGGAAGCGTGAAAAATCTGTTGATTAATGGATTTTCTTTAATTACAACAGGATTTGCTACAATGGGCGGTGCTATTATAGGATTTTTGCCGGTTATGGGTGCGTGGATTACATCAGCGTGGATGGCAGTAGTAGCTCATATGGCATTAGCTTGGCCTATATATGCCGTAATAGGTGGAATTGCTCTTCTTGCAGTCGCCGCATTTCTAATAATTAAAAATTGGGGAGTAGTTTCTAAATTCTTAATAAGTACATGGGAAACCGTTAAAACTTTTTTTGTAGGTCTATGGAATAATATAGTCGGAATATTTCAAAAAGCGTGGGACTTTATCTGGAACGGGTTATTGAATAATAAATTTATTCAAATCGCTTTAGCAATCTTTACTCCATTTATAGGACTGCCAATAATGATAATCAAACATTGGGGAGCAATTTCAGGCTTCTTTATTGGACTCTGGGATGGAATTGTAACAGGTGTAAAAAATATCTGGAGCTCAATAACTACATTTTTTAGCAATCTCTGGAATGGACTTTTGAATAATAAATTTGTTCAAATCGCTTTATCTGTTTTTCTACCATTTATAGGACTGCCAATAATGATAATCAAACATTGGGGAGCAATTACAGGTTTCTTTGTCGGACTATGGAATGGTATAGTAACAGGTGTAAAAAATATCTGGAGCTCAATAACTACATTTTTTAGCAATCTCTGGAATGGAATAACAAATATATTCAAAAACGCATGGGATAAAATCTGGAATGGACTTTTGAATAATAAATTTGTTCAAATTGCATTGTCAATTTTTGCTCCATTTATCGGAATCCCTGTGGTTATAATAAAAAATTGGGATAAGATAACTGCATTTTTCAAAGGATTACCTACATTCTTTAAAGGAATATGGAAAGAGATAGTTACAAATGTCAAAAGCGTATTTAACGGCATAGAAGATTTTTTTACAGGGATTTGGGATGGAGTTATAAGCATTTTTAAAGACGCTATCAATCTTATTAAAAAACCTTTTGAGTTTGTTGATAACTTGATGGATAAATTTTTCGGAAAAGAAAAAGGAAAGAAAGGCAGTCAAACAATCGGGCTCGGTATTGAAAAAGATAATTCAATTAAAACCGGATTACAAAAAAATCTTACCGGTGCAGATAAACTCTTGCCAAAATCTGATGCAAAAGAGGGTCCCTTTTCAAAATTGACCTCATCAGGGAGCAAAATTATTTCAACTCTTGCAACAGGGGTAAGTAAAGAAAATAGCCTTAATCTTGCTATCAAAGATAAGTTTGGATCTGTTCTAAAAGATAACAAATTTGAAAATGCAATTGAAAACAAATTTAATACGGTTGATAACGCCGCCAAAAATAGCAAAATTGAAAATATTAAAAATATAACTAATGAAAAAAATAATAAACCTCAAGTCGTTAATAATTATTTTAATATAAATGCTAAGGCATTGGCAAACGAAATAAAAGAGTTAGAGAATGCTAAAGCATTTTTAAATATAATCTCAAATCTTGCAGGAGTAAGCATATGATAATGTGGGGACTTGAATCTCAAAACAGTTTTCAAAAATCACTTCCTGTAGAGAATAAAGATATTGATAACAAAGTAAAAGAATTTGAAGCGGATATTGAAAAATTAAAAGGGCTTGCTCCAAGAAAACTTGAGGTAGACAATGAACTTATAAAACTTGACAGTAATGTATTACCGGGCGTTGTTACCGACATCAAGGTAAATCAAGATCTTATGTATGATGAAGAGGAAATACCCGGAAAATCAGGTAAACAGTTACAGATAAAAGGTTATGGAAATGCCACAATCTCAATATCTATTTTTGTTTTTGACCTATATAACAAAGTTGACCTTCTGACTGTGGCAAATACAAACGCAAGTTATATAAAGTCAAATGCTGAAGAATCAAAGAATGTAAAAATATCATCGTCAAAATATGAGCAACTTAAAGAATTGGAGCAGGCATTTAAAAAGATTGATGATAAGGGACTTCCTGTTATATATAAAATCACAAATAAACATGTAAATACAAGAGGTGTCAAAAAATGTTTATTTACAAAACTCGATTCTTCTGAAAATAAATCCGGTATTGAAATAAGTATTGAGTTTATAGAGTGCGATATGGTAATCGAAAAAAAACAGGAACAGAAGAAAGAAACAACAACAACTGAAAATGATAAGGCGAGCCCTGAAATTGATTACTCTGATGAGAGTAAAGATTTTGATAAAATAAAGAAGTAAAGAGGCGGATAAAAATGGTTGAAAGCAATTGTATTAAGATAACTCATAAGGAAAAAGATTATATTCTCTCATATTTTTCTTTTTCAAGTTTTAAAGGCGCTTTTTATTCACTCGCATACGCAAGAAGTTTTGAAGAAATCGATTGTAGCCTTGGCGATGAAGTTACTATTAATCTTGTTAAAGATGATGAAAAAACTCCTGTTTTTACAGGATTTATTGATAATTTAATACTGTTTAACGGAGAGTTAAACCTTGTTGTAAAGGAGGGAA
>Ga0209518_1003410_pt1 | contig 13645 bp, 18 predicted proteins | sample RifGroB1_FD_183993 | JGI IMG/M metagenome (GOLD analysis project Ga0209518, IMG submission 183993) | Groundwater microbial communities from Rifle, Colorado, USA - Groundwater B1 (SPAdes) (version 2) | ecosystem: Environmental > Aquatic > Deep subsurface > Groundwater | place: Rifle, Colorado... | reverse complement strand
AAAAGACGATCCACAGAAACCACCTCGTTGGAAAACGATCAAAAATATCTTTCCAATCAGATGGCTTGTCCAAAAAAGGTCCAGTCATCTCACTATTTTTTCTATTCCAGTCTATAAATTGCTGCCAGCGATTTGGTTCTGGAGGAGATACATAAATCGGTGTTATCAAGTCAGTGCTCTCTTTTGGCGTCTGAGTCGCAAAACCCAAGTTAGGATCGATTGTCGGCATGTCAGGGTTGGTGGCCAAAGACGGCTCGCTCGTAAAATCGTTCGAGGTCGCTCTTTCGCCACCATTCAAAAACATGAAGTATACCGCCAGGCCCAGCACGATCAAGGCGATCGCACCACCAATCCAATACCATTTCTTCTCAATCTTCTTGAGGAAATCAAACCTCTTAGACTTGGGGGGGGCGGTGACCTGCGCAGGCGCAAAAACTGGTGAAACCGGAGTAGTTTGAGTAGGTCGATTCTGTGCCGCGGCGCGCATCTGAGCGTGACGTTCCTCTCTCATTTTCGTGTCCATAGTATTACCTCCTTATAAATTCAGAATATGTCAACGTACAACTTTGTGAATTATATCACTTTCCCCATAATACGGGAATCTAGGGTATCAAACGCCATAGAAAAGCCCCGCCTTTCGGCGGGGCTATTTTATTATATATTCGACCATATATTCGACCAAAAGTTATTCCAAGCCATCAAACTTTTCAGCCAGCTACCTTTGGTAGAAAGAACCACACTAATGGCCGGTGTTGGTTTTTTTGAACGCTTGAATTCAATGAGCCCCAAGTCAAACAAAGCCTTGACATCATGTGCCTGCCAAGCCTCAAAATACGGCATCTCCACCGCACCTTTGAGTAGTTGTTTCCAAAGCGCTAAACTTATCTTCGGTATTTGGGTCATGACTACCTCCAAAATTAAGATTTTTAGGTACTTTACAGCGGCTATTCTATCATATACAATTCCTCTAGTTCCAAGACCTAAGGCAATCATAAGCCCTTAGCAGAGCAATACTGTTTTGCACGTCTTGAGTACGTGCTTTTTTGTACTCCAAATGTACCATGTAAAATATCAAATATAAAATATCTAAAGTGCCTAATCAAAGAAATATTCACCAACTGGCCGAGATCACCAAGAAGCTAAATGATTCTCAGGCCGTCATTCTCACCGAGTACGCCGGTCTGACCGTGTCCGAACAAAATCTACTCCGCACCGAAGCCGATAAATCAGGCAGTGTTTTTATGGTCGCCAAAAACAATCTTCTCCGCCTGGCTTTCAACAGTAAATATCCAGAAGGTTTACCAGGTGACGTCGCAGACGTTTTACATGGCCCCACCGCCATTCTTTTTAGCTCTGATGGCGTCTCGGCCGCCAAGATCGTGGCCAAGTTTGCCGAAGATCACGACCGGCTCAAGATCAAGTCCGGTGTCATGGACGACAAAGTCATCACCGTCTCCGAAATCACCGCCCTCTCCAAACTCCCAAGCCGCGAACAACTTCTGTCCTCCCTCTTGGCCCAGCTCCAGGCCCCCACCCAGGCTCTCGTCCGCCAGCTTTCTGCTCCTATCCAAAACTTCGTTTATGGATTAGAAGCCATCAGAGCCAAATTATCGGCATAATCCCGTAGGGGCAGGCCCCCGCGCCTGCCCGCAATACAATTAAAACGTCTCGAAATTAATAATAATTAAACAAAAAAACATGTCCGACAAACTCACCAAACTCGTCGACCAGGTTAGCGAACTTTCCGTTTTGGAAGTCGCCGAACTCGTCAAAGCCTTAGAGGAAAAATTTGGCGTCTCCGCCGCTCCGGTAGCTTCTGCCACCGTCGCCGCTGTGGCCGCTGCTCCTGCTGAGGAAAAGACCGAATTTGACGTCGTCGTTACCGACGCCGGTGCCAACAAGATCGCCGTTATCAAAGCTGTCCGCGAGATCAAAACCGATCTTGGTCTGGTCGAAGCCAAAAACCTAGTCGAGAAAGCTCCCGCCACCATCCTCGAGGGTGCCAAGAAAGAAGACGCCGAAGCCGCCAAGGTAAAACTTGAAGCCGCCGGTGCGAAGGTTGAGCTCAAGTAATCTTGACGAAATCCTGAGTACTCGAATGGATTGAGCTGAAATAAATTTGTAGGGGCGAGGTTCTCTCACCCGATAAATTAAGTAAACAAGCCATAAAATTCCCCGCCGGCGGCGGGGGTTTTTGGTGTATAATCTACCATAGAACATTAAATATGGAGGTTGAAGTGAATTCTAATCCAATAACGACATTTCTCGCGTTGGTAATCGTAGTAATATTTGTACTTATTGCCTTTATACCCACCGAAACTATCACTGAATCATACTTTGATAGTCACCTCATTGTCGAAGTTGCTCATAACGGATCGGCCTTCGCCAGTGACCAAGTCTCCTTTGTTTTTGAAGAAGCCGGTACCTATACTGTCACCATTTTGCCCATCAGTAAGACCGACAGTATTGTAAATAGCTTCGCGATCACCATTGGAGCGGATGAAACTCCTCAGATCAAAACAGTCAAAAAATGGTCAATCAACAACATGACCATCATCATTTCCAAGGATGGGGTCTCCGAGTCTCACGACTTTATTTACCCTCATTAGTCACTTCCCGCCACATAAAATAACCCGCTCTTTCGAGCGGGCTTTTATTAGAAAATTAACCTCTGAAGAGAGTCACGCTTGGCTTAACCTTCAACTTTGTCTCAATTAACTTGGCGACCAAGTTGGCTTCTGCCTCAAAATGAGGGTATGCCACTTCGATAAAAACAAATTGGTTATCTTTGACTTGTATACCCATCATATCTTCTTCTTCAGGTTTGCTCGGCTTGAATTTATTGAAAGACCACCGACCAGCTTTCTCACCCTTCTTTCCCTTCCCTACAATAAGAATATCCGTATCGTCGTAAACCCACCGATCGTAAGTGACTTCACCTTCATCGTTGTAGGCCAAATAACTTACTTTAAAACCATCATCACCCACCAAAAAAGAAGTTTTGGCTTTGATCAAATTGGCAATCTCGATTTTGAGAGGTACAGTCATTTTAGCTAAACTAGTTTTTTTCGCCATTTTTTCTCCTTCGCTTCAAGTTTAAAGAACCCGTATATTCTACCACCAATATTGACAGCTCTCCAAACTATGAGATAATCTTCCCTATCACTCCGTGAGCCTTGAGTGAAATCCCCCGTCCGTACATAAGGCAGAGCCTTCAACCGGACACCCAGAAAGAGGTTTAAATGACGCACCTTAATTTTCGTTCTACTGTTAAGCTTGAAAGGATCACTGTCGATAAAAAAGACCAACACGCCGTTTTGGTCACCGCCCCCCATCCGGTTACGTCCACCGCGTGGTACGTTCTGAATGATATGGATGAGTTGGGAGTTTTCGGTCGTGATCGCTGGAACGAAACCCAGCTCGTTTTCTGGCCCAATCCCGGCTACTACATCGACGATGTCAAGTCCTTGGTTGTCCCGGCAGTCTACGTGGGAATAGTTTATGAAAATGTCGAAGACTTCTGGAAAATCGGTCTCAAAAACCACGAACTCCGATACACCGAATACGTCAGTTTCGTCGGCGCTATTGATCGGGACATGGTCCGGATGGTCATCAGTTCCTGGATCCTCTCCAAAGCCAAGACTGTTTTGGACAATGCTTATCGAGATCAAATCTCCGATAACGGCTTAAACCGCAACTTTATTAAGTCTCAGTTGGTCAAAGCCGAAGCGGCCGCCAACCGACTCCGCTTCCTAAATCCCCAGCAAACCAGCCTCACCAAAAGCGAAATCCGAACTCGGCTAAATAAAGTTGAGATACTGATCAAAGTTCTCGATAACGCGGATGATGTGCTCACCGGACTGGCTGATCGCGCGGAAGCCATTCAAAAAAACGCCTACGCCGCCAAGAAAGCGCTCAAGCTGCTTCTGGAAGACGGAAAGTCCTTGGCTACCGACGAACTCTACACCAAATGGAAGAGTCTCATGAACTCGTTTACCCGAGACGGAGCCAAGCTCAAGACCATTGCCGCCGACTTCAAAGGCTATTACCGCCCCGACACTCTTGAAGACATCGAAAAACTCTGCCCTCCGGCTTGCACCAAGTAGTCACCAATATAAACAAACCCCCGACTCAGTCGGGGGTTCTTTTTTACCAATATTACTTCACCACATAAATTAATTTCTTACCTCGAGCGCCTTTTTCGTTTTCTACCCTATTAAAGATCACTTCCAGAGCGCACTGTTCAGAAATTTTTACGGTCAGATTGCCATACTCGTCTCGATCTCCCACTACGGGAGGATTCTTACCGGCCCACCTGACCATGGTTTTTCCATACTCTGAGATCGGTAGCGAAACCCACTCGTCTCGATCGGGATGAAGAATTTTTACCGGGATTTTGCTTGACCCCACGGCGACAGAAACAAAAGCTTCGATTACCAGCGAAGGATTGATTCTGGGCCTTCCGGCCGCAAACTCTTTTTCCCCCACCGTCGGCCTGACTCGAACAAACTTATATCTTCCATCTGCGGTGAAATCAGTCTTCAAGACCAGCCTCCAAAAATGATTTAATGTTCCTGCGGTGATGCTGTTGAGAATTCTACCACAACTTTACGGAAACACCCCATTGACTAACTATATTCTTTCTGGTAATTTGTATATCAATGGACAACAATAACAATAAAAAGAACTTAGACTTAAATAACCTACCCGACCTCCTCACCGTATCCGAAGTTGCCAATCTCCTCCGCGTCTCCACTCTGACCATCAAACGCTGGGGCAAGCGCGGCAAGCTCCCCGCCATCCGTATCAACTCTCGAGGCGACCGCCGTTACAAAAAAGAATCGGTTTTATGGATGCTGGGCATAAACCCCGCAAATAAGTAGTTCTCCCCTGCCGTGGTAAAATACTGGGAAAGCAAATATCTTGCTGTACCCTGAAAATTAAACCCATTACTGTCAAGGAGGTCGTATGTCCAGAAGTAAATTATTGGTTTTAACCTGTCTAATTTGTTTGTTTCTTCTGCTTAATTTTCTCGTTTACAGCCAAACTGACCCAAATAATGTCGTCGGTTTCGGATCCCCCGTCTTTATACCCTCCTCGCCAGTCCCCGTAGGGGCGATTCCGGACATTCCGGTCCCCACAATTACTCCGCTTCCCCCTCAAGTTTCGGCCTCAGATATCGCCAATGGGCTTGTTTGGCTTGAAATACCGGCTATCAACCTCAATTCAAGGCTGGATTTAGCCATCGAAATTGATTCTGCAAATGGCCCGACCTTTACCGAGCCGGCCGAAAATCCCCTATTGATTCCCAACTGGAGCGCCGATATCGGACTTCCCGGAGTTAGTATCATTTATGGTCACCGGCAGTGGGGTCCAAGTCCCAAAGTCTTTACCGATCTCGATAATCTCATCGTCGGTGACCAGGCGAACATTACGAGCCCCGGTTATCGGTTCACCTATAAAGTTATCGAGACACTGATCATCAATCCAGCCGACTTATGGACTGTGGCCGGCAATCATGATTTGGTGGCCAAGTCCAATAACCGGAACTATCTGATGTTGATCACTTGTACTCCTTGGGGCACCGATTTCCAGCGGCTCATCATCTTCTTGTCACTAGAGGCTGTTCCATGAACTACTTTCCCAAAGTGCCAACCTTTCCTAAGGTGGCGATCATCATACCCGCTCAGAATGAACAAAAAAACATTGTCAGAGCCATTCGTTCGGCTGATCAACAAACACATCCGAACAAGAAAATCATCGTCGCGGTCGACAACAGCTCCGACTACACCTATCAGATCGCCAAGGGTAGACAGAGTACGGTTCCCAACCTTACCGTTTTTTATACTTATGAGAATCATGGTCGAAAGGCCGGCGCTCTTAATCAAGCTATCGATCTTTACTGTCAGGATGCAGACTTCATCATGGTCTTGGATGCCGACACCATCGCCGCTCCGGATGTTATCACCGAAGCCTTACGCGTCCTTTCTACCGACTCGAGGCTGGGAGCTGTCTGTGCTCTAACCCATCTAACTCCGTTACCCAAAAACGCCACCTTCGATCAAAAGATTATCTGGCAGTTACAAAAACTGGAATACGCTTCGGCCGATTCCAGGCGTGTCGAACACCCCGAAGATCTGCAAGTTTTGGCTGGTACCTGTGTCGTTTTTCGCCCATCTGCCCTGGTGAGCGTCGCCAAGTTGATCCGTCAAAATGGTCAGTACTACGATCAGACCAATCTGACTGAAGACTACGAGCTCACGCTTTCTCTCAAAAAACTTGGCTGGCTGGTCACTATCGGCTCCAAAATGCATTCTTGGACTGATGTTCCTTTATCCTTTTCCGTCCATTGGCATCAGCGAATCCGCTGGGCACGCTATCATATGGATACCTTGAGACAAAAAGGATGGAACAAGGATACTCGTAAAGATATCCTCAGTCATGTCTCTTTTTCCTTTTTATTTACGCAACAGATCACCTTTGCGGCCATCGCCACCTATTTAGTCATAACCGGAACCCCTTTTGTCTGGAACCCCTTACTCTGGGTAGTTGTGGTACTATATTGGGTGGATCGGATGTATAGGCTCAAATACGTTGACAATCTCACCCCTGCCGATGTCACTACTCGGGCTCTCATAATTCCGGAGGAAATGTACATTCTTCTACATAGTGTCGAACGCATCTGGTCCTACTGGCTATCTTTTGTCAACGGACCGGAAGAATGGCGCGAAACTTAAAATTTATTTAAACTGAGGAGGCACAATATGTACGGTCCCACTATTCCCGCTACCGGAGGAGGCTGGTTTGTTTTGCCTACCGCCGGACTCATTTACGGAGGTATCTTTGGCAACGTCATCATTCTCGGCATCTCTCTGGGATTGATTATCCTCATCATCATTGGTCTAGTTCGCCTTCGTCGCGGCGAACAAAAAATAATCGAGCGCGACCGATAAACATCATCCACTCTGAACAATTGCTCAGAGTGGTTTTTTTACTTCCTCAAACTCCTGACGAAAACCAGCCAGGGAAACACCACCACCGCTCGAAAGATCCGCCCGGCTCGTTTTGGCTCCACCATCACTCGCCACAGCCACTTTAGTCCTATTCGTTCCATCCAAACAGGGGATTGCATAAAGTCCCCCAAGTATTCATTGAAAGTTCCACCCACCCCCATCACCACTCCAACTTTAAGCTGGGATAGGTGAGAGGCAATCCATTTTTCCTGTTTCACCGGATTGTAAGCCACAAACAGTAAGTCCGGTTTGTCAGCATTTATTTTTTTAACTACTCGGTCATCGGTAGTCCTGTCTGTCCCGACTTGATCTTCTCCCCGATCATAAGACACTCGAAGCTCTGGAAACCGTTCTAGGGCCAGTGTAGCCGTTCGCAAGCTCACGTTTCCCCAGCCACCGAGCAAAAATACCTTCCATCCCCGCTTTTCGGCTAACTTTAATAGTTCTTCAAACAAAAACACCCCCGTCACCGTCTCCCCAACCGTCCCAGCCAAAATCTCCCCACCCACCCTCAATCCCTCAACCATCAACTTAATCACCCTGCCTTGAGTTCTTGCGTTCTTGATTCCTTGAGTTCTTTGGTTGTACCTCACCCCAGCCAAAACGGAAACTCCATCAGGCGTGACCAGGTCTGCTTTGCGCACAATCTCGGCAAAAACCCTATCTTTCTGAGCTTTTACATAAAACTCACTATAAGCAGTGACTACCATCCGAGGTTTTCTCACCGACTGCCTCAGCCAACCATCAATCATATTAATTGTTTCCACTCTGGAAAGGACATCCACCGGCAGTCCCAAAACTTCTGATCTCATATGTGCTATTGTAATATATACGAGTTTCGCAGTTTCTCTGTAACGATATCGTCATTGCGAGTCTCGTACTCGAGCCGAAGCAATCCAGGGTTTTTCTGGAGGCACAACTTTATCACTTATTTATCTTGTCTGCTAAGTTGGAGTTTTTAGTCTTTTAAGTGAAATATCAAGCTTTTTAGTCTACTAAGACACCAAAAATCTCACTCAAAAACCATCTTCAAAGTAGTAGTGACGACTCCAAACACAAAATTTAGCGACAATTACCTAAAAAATCTATATTCTATAAGTCTAGTTTATCAAACTTATATTAATTTAGGTCACTTTGGAGTTCAAAATTAGTTATTGGGCTAATTAGAAAATAACCAATCAAGAAATATATAGCCCAAATTGAACCATAATAGTATTCATATTTCGTTCTAAAAAGTCAAATATAGTCCTAAATAAAGTTGATTTATAATCTATCTTATATATCGATCTATATATACATTCAAAATGCTTAAAATAAACACACTAAACCCAATAACACATCAAAACAAACAACTTATATCTATACATAACTTGATATGGTTTGATAACAGGAAAAATCGTCAAAAAGACTGTAAAACATCCAAAACAGAATCTAGCCGAGTCCTTATCCTAAAAGCATAACCGAGTTTGTTCTTAATTAACCGTCATTGCGAATCTCGTACTCAGAGCCCTGCCTGCCGGCAGGCAGGTGTGGCAATCCAGAAATCCACCGATAGGGCCAGGCCTTATAGGGTCACAGATCTGCAAGGCCTGGCCCTATGGGTCAAATTTGAATCAAATCTGACCTAAACTCTTCCAAATGGGTTTTCAGACGCAATAAAATGCCACACATACCATACCCCCATAGCGTATAAAAAGCAAAATTTATGATATTACTCACATACCACAGGGGGTATATTAGGCCCATGTGTAAATAGAAACTGTTGAATACCTCGTCATCCTGAGCGAGCATTACGAGTCGAAGGATCTCACACTCGTGGAGTGGGATTTCTCCACTTCGGTCGAAATGACAGTGCAACTCTCCGATAGGGCCAGGCCTTATAGGGTCCCCAATCTGCAAGGCCTGGCCCTACAGGCCAATATTTATCTCCTCAATTCATCCGGTAAATATAATAAATATTATCTATCTAAATCAATGGCTGTATCCATAACTCATATATATTTCTTGTAAATTCATATTTCAATCTCAAATTAAAAATTATCACTCCAAACTATAACCTGACAACTAAGATATTTTTAATTGATACAATCAATCTTTATATCTATCTCTTAATACTTCTCTCATAAATGTCCAGATTCTCAATCGCTATCCCAATACCTTTTATTACACACCTTAATGGATCCTCCGCTACAAAGGCCGGAACACCTGTTTCCAGAGTTATCAATCTGTCAAAACCCTTCAGCAAGGCCGTTCCCCCACTCATCACGATTCCTTTATCAATAATGTCCGAAGAAAGCTCTGGAGGCACTTCCTCCATGACCGCCTTCAACATCTGAATAATTTTCCCCAGTGGTTCTCTCATCGCTTCAAACACTTCGTGCGACGAAAGCTGAACTTGTTTGGGTAGACCGGCAATACTGTCTCTGCCGGTTACCTCCATCATTTCTTCCTTCGACACCCCGATCGCCGATCCTATCTTCACTTTTATACTCTCTGCCGTCGTTTCTCCGATGACCAAGTTATGTTTTCTTCTAACGTACTTGGAAATTGCCTCATCGACTCGGTTTCCGGCCACTCGTACACTCTTAAAGGTGACCACTCCTCCCAGTGATATGACAGCGGCTTCACTCGCTCCGCCACCCATGTCCAAGATCATGTTTCCCGACGCTTCCGCAATTGGTACTCCGGCGCCGATGGCCGCCGCCAAAGGTTCCTCAATCAGATAAGCGTTTCGAGCTCCGGCTTCCATGGCCGCTCCCAAAACCGCTCTCCGCTCTACCTGGGTGACCCCGGCCGGCACACAGATCATTACCTCCGGTCTTAATAGTCCATAGGCTCTCACTTTACGCATAAAATACTTGAGCATCGCCTCGGTCACGGCGTAGTCGGCGATTACCCCATCCCGCATGGGTTTACTGGCTCTGATGTTTCCCGGAGTCCTTCCCAGCATTTTTTGAGCTTCATGCCCAACTGCCAAAACTTTTCCATCAGTTAGTGACACAGCCACTACCGTCGGCTCTTCCAGCACAATCCCTTCCCCCACTACATACACCAGGCTGTTGGCCGTCCCTAGATCAATACCAACCTTTTTAGAAAAAGAAAATGACATTTGAGAGAATTCTACCAGTAAAACCCCACTAATATATAATAGTCGTGTGACCAAGAACCCCAAAGCTAAACGCCTCCTCGTCAATTTCTTCATCCTTCTCTTCCTCATCATCGGCACTTTTGTGGCTATCCAGTTTGCCAAAGGCTACCGTCCCGATCTCCAAAGCCGCTCCCTTTCCGGTACCGGCCTCCTGAACATTACCTCCTACCCCAAATCGGCCAGAGTCATTATCAATGACAAGCTCACCACCGTCACCGATGACAAACTCTATCTGCTACCAGGCACCTACACGGTCAAAGTCGAAAAAGACGGCTTCCATCCTTGGACCAAGTCTCTGCCGGTCAAGTCCGAACTAGTCACCTCGGCCGACGCTCGACTCTTCCCGATCATTACCGCCATCTCCCCCCTGACTTTTTATCAGGTGAGAAACACCGCCGCCAATACCGACAGCACCAAGATCGCCTACGTTCTCAAAAACTCTCCTCAAGAAACCAACAACGGTCTCTATGTCTACTCTATCATCGGCAACCTTTTGGGCTCCTCCAATCTCCAGATCACCGAAAACTCTATTAGAGACTACTCTCTGGCGACACTTATCTGGTCTCCGGACAGTTCTCAAATCCTGGCTCTCTTCACCGATAAAAGACAGCAAATTACTTCCGCCTATCTGCTATCCAGTAAAAATATGAACTCCAACACCCTCTCCGATGTTACTCTCCGTCTGCCTCTCATTATCAATCAGTGGCAAGATCAGTACGCCAAAATAAATTTACCGACGCTCAGTCTGTTCCCAAGATACATGATCGACCTACTTAGCCATCAGTCCATCAACGTTTATTTCTCTCCCGACAAAGAAAAAGTTTTTTACACCCCCACCGTCGATCTGAATCTGCCTGAGAATGAGATCGGCCAAGCTCTCCCCAACATCAACTCCACTCCGGAAAGTCGAAACCTTCAAAAAAACCAAGCCTACCTCTTCGATCTCAAAGAAGGCACCAACTACGCTCTCCCCTTTGCCGACAAACCTCTGGCGCTGTCTAAAACTCTCATCACCGCCGTCTCCGCCACCCCCTCAGCCAGTCTCGCCAGTCTCCTGCAACTTAAAGCTCAAACAGACAGCCGTCTCACCACCAATCTCTCTTGGTATTCAAACAGTAAACAACTAATACTTACCAATTCAGACGGAGTCAATATGGTGGACTACGACGCCACCAATATTACCAACATCACCTACGTCCAGCCACTGGAAAACTTTGTTACCGCCTCCCCCGACGGTAGTAAATTAATTTTGCTGACGAACATCAACCAAAAGCCAGACACCTACAACCTCATCTCCTTCGACCTGAAGTAATCACCGCAAAAACCAGTCGGTGATTTTGTTCAAGTTCCCCGAAGTAAATCTCTTTCCCTCACCGCGATAGTAGTAGTTATTCTCCCAAGCCGGTGTGGTAGCTGACAAAACCAAAGCCGTTTCGGCTCCCAGATAGTCCAACATGAGTAAGTCTAATTCCGCGATGTCGCCGGCCATTTTGGCGCGGGTTAGATCTCCGGAAGTGATATCCAAAAGCGTCATATAGTAGATTTTTCTCTGTAAATTGACTCCTCTTTCGGGAAAACCGGGAAAGCCTTTGTACATCCCCTCGGGCACTACTCCCGTCCAGGTGGGATCCGGCAGATACTTCTTGGCATTACCCACGATACTAAAGTCTAGAGCGTCATCTCCCAACAACTTAGTCATTTTATTAAGAACCACCTTAGGGTCGGAGTTCGTAATTATCATAAATCTGCCCGTCTTGTTTAACTCCCGCAGACATCTCTCTGCTTCCCATTTGTAAAAGACTCCCAGTTTGGATGAACTGGCTCGAAAGACCTGCCCCACAAACTTCTCCACCTCGGCGGGATCGGTAAACTGTTTCATGCTGGTCGACTCTTTGGCCAGCATTTCCAAGGCCATCGATCCGGCTACGGTGTTTTTGACGTAGTGATCAGACGTCGCCGGGGCCACAAAAATGTCCCCTATTTTCCAACCATAGATTTCTTTTTTGGACTCAATCTCGGCATCGGCTCTTTCCAGCAAAACTTTCATTTCTTCTCTCGGAACACCCAGTTCACTACTCATATAATCCAAAACAATCTCCCGATACTCTCTCGCTTCCAGATCGGAGTCGGTCAGAGTACCGTCATGATCCATTAATAACCAAGGATTTTTTTCTTTCATGGAAAGAAATATAGCACAACTCATACCATATTATTTTTGATTCGTATCATCACTTCTTTCATCGCCAACCAAGCTTTGGTCGCGTCAGAAAAATCCTCAAAATAAAATACCTCCCTAAATCCTCTTGTGCTATCATCTCGGTGTTCATGTACATCTATCTCCCTTATCAGTCGATGTTTGTCGTCAAAATACTTTTCCGACCAAGTTGCATCTCGCGTAAAAATTGATTTCTCCACCTTTCGCACCTTCTCATACTTTGAAAAGGTTGGATCGTCATAGCCATTCATTACCGCAGACTCCATGACGTCTTTTTCGGCAAGCTCTCGATCGGCATAAAATTCCGGTAAGGTAATACGGATTTGATAGATTGTACTGATACACGACAGTTCATACTGCCATTCACCCTTTGATCCATTGCCCTCCCCATAATCAACGATCTTATCGATATACGCCGAGTTCCTCTCTTTCTGTAGCCTTACCAGTGTTTGCAACTCTTTTGCAGCTACAATCACTCGGTAAAACTGATCACTATCAAACTTGGTCTCTCTCACCATCTGCGCCAGTTCGGCGCCCTTTGCTTGCAGATCCGGATCCACACAAGAGTAACCCAAGAGAACTGCCTCCCCGGCCACTTCATCAATCCAGTTTCCCCGCCCCAGCTCGTTAATAATATCGTACTCCTTCGTCATGGGCATATTTTACCCTGTTCTTCATTGCGCCTGCCCGCCCCGACAAAAATAACCATAAAATTACCCCGCCATCGGCGGGGTGTTAAAAAACAAGAAACTATATTGGGTCGTATTTGCTAATTTCGGGTTGAAGCGCATCTGCCCAAGCAGACACTTCTGCCTTTTTAGTTGCCTTTTTAGCCTCAACCAACTCCGCCTCAAGCTCTTCATTTTTCTTTTGCAAATCTTTATTTTTCTTTTGCAAATCTTTAACATTACTCATGTAGGCCTCCAAAAATTAGATTTTCAAACTAACCTATATTATATCACAAGCCGCCACTACTTGTCAAGTACTCGTTTCTTTGAACACCGATTGCACAGTTAGGTTTGCCCTGAAATTAACTGGCGAGGTTTTTAAAGAAGTGTGTATTCGATCGTTGTTGTAGTAGTGGATTTGTCTGAAGACTGCCTCGACTAGCTCCCCCGTGGTCAATTTCCTTCTTGTAGTCCGAGTACCAAGATTATTGGTATCCAGTTTCCGCGTCCCAGTTCGGAAATGAGGTCATATTCCTTTCTCATGGGCATATTTTACCCTGTTCTCTAGTGTGTCGATGCCCAGAGTCGAACTGGGGACCTT
>Ga0209518_1003405_pt1 | contig 13656 bp, 29 predicted proteins | sample RifGroB1_FD_183993 | JGI IMG/M metagenome (GOLD analysis project Ga0209518, IMG submission 183993) | Groundwater microbial communities from Rifle, Colorado, USA - Groundwater B1 (SPAdes) (version 2) | ecosystem: Environmental > Aquatic > Deep subsurface > Groundwater | place: Rifle, Colorado... | reverse complement strand
TAGCCGAGCGCGTCCGAGTCGGCAAGAAGGTATCAGCAGAGGACATGCGATTTTATCAGGAGAGGAGGCGGCATGGTGGAGAAGTCGCAGCGGCAAATCAGGGAGGAGAAGATAGCGCGGGTGCGGTTCTGGTCAGCGTTCGCAATCATCACAACGGCGCTGCTGATCCAAGGCGCCATACACAGCTGCTCACCGACTGTACCGAGTACGTCAGTGTTTGACGTGTGGGCGATGCAGCAAGAGGCGGAAAGGAGGGCGGGGAGATGACCCGCTGGCTAAAGAACCTAGCCCTCGACCACTGGCACGGATTTCTGCAGGAGTTGGCCGACATCCGCGAGGAGTTCAGTGCGACGTTTCGGAGGGATGATGGACAGTTTTAAAAGGGCGCAGGCAGCATACGACGCGATGGAACCGCTCGAATATTGGGACAGTGGACCCTGCGATTATTGCAGGGTGAGAGATTGCGATTACTGCGAAGACGGGGAGAATGCAGATGCTGACGAAACTGAAGAACCGGATTAACCGCGCCATCCTCGTCATCCGCCATGCCCGCGCAATGTGGCGGGCGCTGACGAACCCGAAGAACGAGCGGAAGGGGAATTGGCGACATATCCCGCCGTGGGATCTGATGGAGTTGGCGCGGAGAGAGCTGGAGGAATTGCATACGGCGGCATGGGACTTTGAACACGGCCATGGTGCAGCGGAGAGAGTGATAGAGGAAGCCGCCGACCTCTCGGCCTATGCTTCCATGCTAGCCGACTATGCGCGGCGGATGAAATAAGAAAAGCCTCTGCCGCAAACAGAGGCTCAAACAGCAGACAGGGGAAAGTATGCCACGAGTTGTGAAGGAGTGCAAGAGCTACGAGATACATTGCGAGTGCGGGGCAGAGATGGTTGTCATAGTTACCTGCTCCCCGCAGTTCAAAGACATGGTAATAGGCTGTCCGTTCTGCGGAGCCGTGGCCGATGCCTAACACCATCACCATCGGCACCATAGAGATATCAGCCATCAACCGCCGCCTCTGGCTATACGACCGCGCCGCAGGTATCGGGCGATTCGTGGAGCTGGCAGAGGTCAAGCGAATATTGGAGGGGAAACAGTGAAAAAGGAATTGCAGGAAACCAAGACATCCGCAATCGCGGAATATTCGGCAACGGAGGCCGCGCTATCCGAACTGCGCGAACGCCTCAAAGATGCCCGCTATGACGTGGCAACGACCATCGGCATGGACACGGCAAAGAAGGACCGCCGCGAACTGGTCACGCTTCGGACGAGCCTGGAGACGAAGCGGAAGGAAATCAAAGCCCCCGCACTTGAAAGGTGCAGGCTGATTGACGACGCCGCTAAGCGCATCACGTCCGAACTGTTGAAGCTGGAGCAGCCGATTGACGCGCAGATCAAGGCCGAAGAGGATCGCAAGGCCGCGATCAAGGCCGAGAAAGAACGCATCGAAAAAGAGCGCGTGGATGGCATACAGGCGAGGATTACCCGTATCCGCAACCTCCCACTCGGCGCAGTCGGCAAGGATGCCATGTCCTTGGAAATCTACATCGCACAGATCGAAGCCGCACAGATCGGGGTGGAATTCGCGGAATTCGCGGAAGAGGCGACGGCGGCAAAGGTTGAGGTTGTCGCTACTCTCAAGGACACCGTCAAGACGGTGCAGGAGCAAGAGCAGGAAGCCGCCCGCATCAAAGCCGAGCAGGAAGCCGAAGCCGCACGGCTGGAAGAACTCCGCATCGAGCAGGAGAAGGCAGTAGTAGCCGAGCGTGACCGACTCGCCGCCGAAAAGGCCGAACAGGACAGGCTTAACACCATCGAGCAGGAGAAGATAGCAGCAGAACGCGCCGAGCTTGCCAAACTCCGTGAAGCCGAAGCCGCCCGACAGAAGGAAGCCGATGACAAAGCGCGGACGGAAAGGGAAGAAGCCGACCGCATCGCCGCCGACGAACGCGCCAGGCAGCAAGCAATCATCGACGACGAAAAAGCCGAACTCCAGAAGAAGCAGGAGGAGGCCGCGAGGATTGAGCGCGAGAAAGCCGAAGCCGAAGCCGAAGCCGCCGAACGCAAGCGCATCGAGGACGAGAAGCAGCGGGCCGATTACGAGGCGAAAATGACCGCCGCGACCGCCGATTACATGACCACGTTGCAGAGCATCCTTAACGCCTGCAACGATTCGACGCTGAGCGCACCCGCCGCGCTGCAACTGGTGGCCGAGCTCGCCAAACGCGGGATGAAGGGGGCGAAGTGAGCGAGATTCTCGACATCTTCGGCACTGCGCCCAACCCGTCAGCCGAGCGCATCGCCAACGTGAAAGAGATCCTTACACGTTCGACCGCAATGCCCGCCGTCACCACTGATAAACCGGTGGCACAAGGCAGCATCAAATACCACAGGGATATTTTACAGGGGAGCGATGCGTGGCTTGAGTGCAGGCGCGGCATCCTTACCGCTTCCGAAATGAAGCACGTCATCACGCCCTCACTCAAGATCGCCGACAACGACAAGTGCCGCGCTCACGTCTGGGAGATAGCTGCACAACGCATCACCGGTCACGTGGAGCCGAGCTACATTAGCGACGACATGCTGAGGGGGATGGATGACGAAATCGAAGCCCGCAACCTCTACGCCAAGCATTACGAGCCGGTCGAGGAGGTCGGATTCGTCACGAACAGCAAGTGGGGATTCACGATTGGAGCAAGTCCAGACGGAATTGTGGGCGATGACGGCGGGATCGAAATCAAGTCCAGGCGGCAGAAATTCCAGATCCAGACGCTGGTGGAAAACGTAACAGAAGAAACCATCCCCGCCGATTACGTGATCCAGGTGCAGACTTGCCTGCTTGTGACCGAGCGCAAGTGGTGGGATTTCATCAGCTACTCAGGCGGGCTCGAAATGCCAGCAATCCGCGTTTACCCGAATCCGGTAATTCATGCCGCAATCATCGCAGCGGCGACGGCGTTTGAGGCGAAGGTTCAAGAGAAGGTTGACGCCTATCACGCCGTCAAGAAAACAAAGGCGCGACTCATCCCAACCGAGCGCAGGGTCGAGCAGGAAATCATGCTGAGTTATGGAGACTGACAATGAAAAAAATGTGGTTCACGAAATACGCTTTTTCGGATGGGGTTCAAGAGTCAGAGGTTCAGCCTTCAATGTATCAGGGGTACCTCAAGCTCGTTGGGAGCCCTGTCTCTTACAAGGTAGGTAAGCATTTACACGAAACCAAGGAGCTTGCAGAGAAAGCGGTTGAGTCCGAGCGCGTTAAAAAAATCAAGTCCCTTGAAAAGCAGATTGCCAGACTGAAAGATTTGAAGGTGGACTACAAGGCTATGGAATAGCGCAAAGGGAGTTAAGCCAATGACCGACATCAGCACAACAACCGCCCCCAAGAGCGATCAGGCCAACTATGATGATTTTATCGGGGGGAGAACGCTCACGATAAAAATCACCAAAGTCTCAGTTGCCGCAGGAGAGCAGCCTGTTTCCATCCACTACGAGGGCGATGACGGGAAGCCGTACAAGCCCGGAAAGTCAATGAGGCGCGTCTTAGTCCACGTATGGGGCAAGGACGGCAACGCATACATTGGCCGCAGCGTGACACTCTACGGCGACCCGACTGTGCAATTCGGCGGCATGTCAGTAGGCGGGATTCGCATCAGCCACATGAGCCACATCGACGCGCCGGTCACAATGGCACTGACGTCGACCAGGGCGAAGAGGACACCATTCACGGTTAAGCCGCTCATCCTCACCGGCGCCCCCGCCCGAATCACCCGCGACCAGCAAAAGGAGATCGTGGCGGCAATGGGCGAAGATGTCAGACCGGCTGACTTGCTGGCACATTTCAAGGTCAAGACTTCGGGCGAGATATTGGCCGAACAGTTTGACGCGGTGATGAAGTGGGTAGCCGAGCAGAAGAAGCCCGTTTGCCCCGAGTGCCAACAGTCTGACGGACACAGCGAGTCTTGCCCGTTTGCTGAACCGCCCGCATGAGGATGACCGAGGAGCAATACGCCGCACTTCTCGGCAAGCGGGCAGAACAGCCAGCGCCGAAGCCGTCAAAGTACCGCAACAAGAAGGTAGTCACCGACGAGGGATCATTCGACAGTAAACATGAATACGCCGTGTGGTGCCAGCGGAAGATGGAACAGGCTGCGGGCGTCATATCGGGCCTGCAGCGGCAAGTTTCATACGAGCTGATACCATCGGCTAACCTCGACGGTCGGAAGCTCCCCCCTGTGCGCTACGTGGCCGATTTCGTCTACCTGCGCGACGGGGAAACGGTGGTGGAAGATGCGAAGGGGATGGAGTCGCTACCGGACTTCAAAATCAAGCGGCGGCTGATGTGGTGGCTGCATGGAATCAGGGTAATAGAGACGAGGAAATAGCTACCAGGGGCCAACACCTCTCGCCGTCGTTGCGGCCCCTGCTACAACCGCCCTTTGGGAAATTGTCTCCACTGGGCGGTATTTAAGGAGATGAGATGACCCCGCAAGAACGCGCAGAAGCCCACTGGAATGGTTATATTGGCCCACTGATGGAGGTGATGCTGAAATCCATGCTGGACGTGTGCCGCTTCCACTACATCAGCAGCCACGTACACGGCAGCAAGCACGGAGTTGAGGACGAGCAGGAGCGGGCGAAGTGTCCAAAGTAACCGGCACATGGCACCCGCCCCACTGCGGCGAGTGTAAAACCCCCGCCACTCCGCGCACCGTCCTTATCTGGAACGGCGGCAGTGGTCGGGGCAGCAAAATGATATGTGGTGACTGCCAGAATAGGCAATGGAGGTTGAGAGATGGGAAGGGAGGCGAGAATGAGGATGGCGCGGGTATCTGAGGAGGTGGCTAATGGGTAAGGAAGCCCTCGCAAAGCTCGCGGCACCGGAGATAATGTTGCCGCGTGAGGACGTGCCGGTTATCGCAATGCTGGCGCTGATGGAAACACTCTTGATCGATATGGACAGGGTGGACAGGCAAGGGACCGGCAACAGGGAAATGAGAGTGTGGCGTGCCGAGATACGCAAAAGCATGATGAAGCAGGTAAAGCGGCAACACAGCAGCTTCGTCGGCAGGGTCACGGATGAACTGATCATGAAATGCGACAGGTACCTATGCCAAGTCCAAGATAGCCTCGATAACTTCTTTGATGATCTTACCGACGAGGATCTAGCTTTAATGGAGCGCGTCAAAGCGAACTGGCCGCAGCACAAAGACAATTAACCATCCTCTGCCCTGTGCGGCTGGGGATATTTCCGAAGGAGACGAGCATGAACGATTACTACGGAGGCTGTGAGTGGTATCTCGAAAACTACATCATATCTGAGCAAATGGAAAACTACCGGCTCAACTCCTTCTGGCATCACTGGCTGTACCGTGGGCGAATCGCCGCAATAGCCGGTGATTCCCGTTTCATCGTCGGATGGGAAATTCTGGACAGCGAGTCGATTTAACTCAACCAGTCAACGGCTGGGGATATTTGGGGAGGTTGAAGTGGCGATTAGGATTAGGACTGTCAATGGCGTAACGGTAGCTTTATGTGCCGTCGAATCTGATGAACAACAAGGCGATATCTATCTGGACGATGGGGCGCACCACGCGCTTTCAACGAAATTCGGTCTTGATATGTATTCAATGGGGTATGTAGATAACCCGCGGGCAGACCCTCTTGTTGTTGAAGTTATGGCGACTCAAAAAGTTAGAGATGCCGAGGAAGAGTTTGATAAATGGGACCGGCAGCGGAGTCTTGCCATGGAGCCAGCCGACGATTGCGCGGAATAAATAACGGGAATATTGGGGAGTGGAAGATGGAAAGCGAAGAAAGCCCGATGGCAGATTTTATCACTATCAAGGTCAACAAGAAGGATTATGAGAGGATGGAGGCCGAACTCTCCCGACTCACCCTCTCCGCAGCCGAATCGCAGCGGGAGGCGGAGAGGTTGCGCCTTGGTATCAAAAAGGCTCTGACAACTCCCGAGGCTCGCGCCTACATCTTGGAGCATACGCTGAAAAACGGGGCGGATAACTGCTGTGAGGGAAGATGTCAAGGGCACGGGACGGCAGAGGCGGTGCGCCATGAGTAAGCCGGGCTTCCTCCTCAAATTCATAGCCGAGTGCGTAGCTTTTGCCGTCACCGGGTCCGCTTGCAACACTCCCAAGAGGAAGAAAAAGAAGGAGGGGAAGAAGTGACCGCACCCTGTCCCAAATGCCAAGGCACCGGCGAAGACACCACCAAGCTCGCCGTTCGCGCCAAAGTTCCAAACACCCTCCCCGGCCTGCCGCGCTACAAGCTGGTATCGCCGTTGTGCGACCTCTGCGGCGGGAGTGGGGAGCGGGAGGAAATTGGCCTGACCAATGACAAGGAGGAAATAGATGTCAGAGTGTGATCACAAGTGGGTGGCAAATAGTGGCAATGGCGGCGAACCTGTTTTTAAGGTCAACTTAACGATGAGCAGCCAACCGCTTATGCACGTCAAATGCTCTTCATGTGGTGCGAGGACATGGATGACAGAATATCGGTGGTTTCACCACTGGATGAACATTCAAGCGTAGGAGACTGACATGATATGCATTGATTGTGGAGCGGAGACGGGCAGCAACAGGCGCAAACGGTGCGACCCTTGCCGGGTAATAAGGGAAGCGGAAAAGATCAAGGAAGCCAACCGCCGACACTCGATCAAGCGTGCGGCTGCGAAGAAGGCAGACCCGCGTAAATGTATTGTATGTGGTGAGCCTACGGAGCATTCCCGCGTCCCATACTGCGCCATGCACCGCATCCAAGCAGCAGAGAGCCGCAAAGACCACAAATCAAAGAAACATGTGGCGAACTGGCGCACTATTGAGGAGCGCAGGAAGCGGCAGAGGGAGGCAGAGGACGAAATTCTCATCAAGCCTGCGAAACCCTGGAAGCGGAAGCCGAAGCCTGCGCCGATCATGACCAGAGCGGAACAGTACCAGCTCGACAAGGAGCTGGATAAGCGGTTAGCTGAGAGGTGCGGATACAATAGCAGCGACCCGCGATCATTGTCAAAGGAAGAGATCGCGGCGTTATTGCCTACTCTCATCCGCGGACCGCAACGGATAAGCTATGTCGGCTACTGTGACAGGATGATGACAGAGGGATGGAGTTAGCCCCTTGCAAATTCATTTTCCATTGCGTGCGCGGCGGGCTGAGAGTATTATGGCGGAAATATTGAGCGGTTGACGAGCCTGTGGGGGGCGCGTAGACTATAAGCTTCGGTGTAGGGCGGATTGCGCCCGAACCCCTAACCCTCCCCGGTGCGCCCCACACGCCCGGTGGAGGGTTTTGTATTTTGTACTACTTGCAGATGTGAAAAGGAGCGGCACAAGTGGCAAAACCTTTCTTTTACCGGCTAGACGCAGCATCGTTCCTTGCAGAAGTTTACAAGATACCACCAGGGAAGCACAAGGCGTGGCTGGCTCAGTTTGCTCTTGATCTTGTGTCGGGCGAAGGAACCACTGAATTTGCCAAGTCATTGATTATAGAGGCACAATCATTCCAGAAAAAGAAGGTGGAAGCTGGCAGCAAGGGTGGCAAAGCAAAAGCTAGCAAATCCTAGCACCGCTATAGCAGTGCTAAGCAGTGCTATAGCAAATCCTAGCACCGCTATAGCACATCCTAGCCAGTAGCAGTAGCAGTAGCAGTAACATCTAAAACCTCTTCCTAGATAGAACCTAGTTACTTACCAAGTAACCTACATAGGAGGTATAAGGGGGGCAATGTGCAGCTTAGACCGTACCAACAAAACGCACTCGACCGAATCCGTGAAGCGTTCCGAAACAAGAAAAACAAAGTCATGGTGTGTTCGCCTACCGGAAGCGGCAAAGGTGTCATGCTCTCTAGTATCATCAACTCGGCGGCATCAAAGGGGACAAAGGTTCTTTTTTTGGTTCACCGGACAGAGATACTTTTCCAGGTATCGGACTACATGGACCACTACGCAATCCCTCATGGGATTATCAAGGCGGGGGAGGTCTATGATCCCCGGCACAATGTTGACCTTGCCAGCGTACAGACGATGGTGAGGCGGATTAAACATAAAGACTTCGGCCATTACGACATGGTTGTTGTTGACGAAGCTCATCATAGCACCGCGGCGACCTACATTGAAATCATCGAGAAGTACGCGCCCAAGCTCCTGATAGGCTTTTCCGCTACACCATGCCGAAAGTCGGGTATGGGTTTGGGTGCGCTTTATAATGAGCTTATCGTTGTGGCAACCATGGCAGACCTCGTTGACCAAGGCTATCTTGTGCCTGTCCGGTACTTTGCCCCTTTCGAACCAGACCTTAAGGGTATCAAGATCACGGCAGGCGACTACAACGAGAAACAGTTGAGCATGGCGATGATGCAGGGGGCTATCACTGCCAATATCGTTGAGAAGTGGAAACAACTAGGGGAGGGTAGGCAGACTGTGTGCTTTACAACAACAGTTGCGCACTCTGTGGCTGTCTGTGAAAGGTTCCGATCTGAGGGTATACCCGCCGAACACGTTGACGGTGCAACTGACTCCGAAGAGAGAAAGGAGATTTTGAGGCGGTATGCGCGGGGTGAGTTCAAGATCCTTTGCAACTGCGCTGTATTCACTGAAGGGGTAGACATCCCCTCTATCTCCTGCGTAATCATGGCGCGGCCTACCAAGTCAATCGTCATGTACTTGCAGTGCGTAGGCAGGGGGATGCGGCTTGCCGAAGGGAAAGATGACTGCATAGCGGCAGGGACAAAAATACTTACCCAGCATGGTCTAATAGATATTGACAAAATTACCCTAAATCACTTAGTATGGGATGGCGTTTCATTCGTCCCACACAAAGGGGCAATATGCAAGGGGGTACAAAATGTCATTACCTACGCTGGACTCACAGCAACACCAGACCACAGAGTTAAAACCGAAAAAGGTTGGCGGACCCTTGGGGAGTGTGCCGCCGAACAAATCCCCATCGTTACGACCGGATTTGGTGGGCGTCCAATTCGGGAGTGTGAAAATCATTTCACCAGAGGTGAGGTGGAAGGGCAAACGATGGAACCAAAAGCGGCAAGTGTTCTGTCAATGCGTAACGTGTGGGCGCGAGTCTTGGATAGCGTTGTGGAACCTTTCCGCCGGAAAAACCAAAGGTTGCAGAGCGTGCAACCAGCCTGTGAGATTCCCGAAGTGGCTGTACGCGAGGCTCAACGGGGCGCGGCAGCGGTGCAAAAACCCAAAGTACGCGCATTACGCCGACTATGGGGGGCGTGGCATAGAGTTCAGATTCGCCTCAGTTTCAGATGCTTGTTTGTGGGTGAAGGACAACTTGGGGATTCCAGAACAGTCCCGAAACATCCAGATAGACAGGATAGACAACAACGGCCACTACGAAGCTGGAAACATAAGGTGGTCAACCTATTCTCAGAACCTTTCGCATACTCGCAAGAGAGCGATTGCCCCACTCTTCCACAAGTTCAGGGAACAATATCCCGAAATCAAATACGCAGATTCGACACTCAGAACCATGCTGAGCCAAGACATGACATTTGCACAGATCATAGAGCGGTGGAACCGCCCGTCATGCAAGCCCAAAGGGAAGTATGGGACATTCTCGACTGCGGACCCCGTCATTGCTTCACTGCCAACGGCCTCCTAGTTCACAACTGTCTGTTGCTGGACATGGCAGGCGTCTATTGGGAGCATGGCCCCATTACCGAAATCACCAACTGGACACTAAACGAAAAGACCAAGATGGTGAGCGCAAAAAACGAAAAGCGGAAGGAGCGCAACAGCCGCCCCATTACTTGCCTGTCCTGCCACAATGTCTATACGGGGCAGCTCAAATGCCCCCGCTGCGGCACGATCCCTGTTAAGGAAAGGTACGGGCAAGACGTGGAGGAGATAGACGCCGTTTTGGGTGAAATTGTCTACAAGGGCGGCACAGGGAAAGACAAGACGAAAAAGGACAGAAAGCCCACAATGGAAGAAAAGCAGTCATGGTACAGCCAGTTGATTCAGCACGGCAGAAACAAGGGGTACAGAGACGGGTGGGCGTTTCATCAGTATTGCGAGAAATTTGGAGTGCAGCCGCGAGGACTGGACAACACGCCCAAGACCATCACTTCCACCGTGCAAGACTGGATTTCATACCAGAACATCAAAAAGGCCAAGGACAGGGAAAAAGCGCAATCCATGATTGGGGCTCATGCATGAAACAGCGAATCACTGGAAAATACCTTTACTATGACGAGCGCGGCAACCTTGCTTACTGGAAGGAGCGCATAGAACCAGGGCGCAAGACCCACAAGGAATTTCGGTTTTACCACGGCGACAGGGAAAGCGGAAGGGGAGGCCAACCCATCCTTTACAACCTCCCCGCCGTAATTAAAGCCAAGGCGGTTATTTTCACCGAGGGGGAAAAGCAGGCTGACATAGTGAACAGGTGGGGGCTTTGCGGTACGACCTTTGACAGTGGCAGCAACAGCAAGTTTCCCGCTGACATGATCCATCACATGCAGGGCAAGCGGGTTGCAATACTGAGGGACAATGACACACCGGGGATGGTCTACGCTGAGATGATAGCGACCACATTGCACGGCATCTGCGAAATGTCGCGGATTGTCCTTTTACCTTCCCTCCCGCCAAAAGGTGACATTTGCGACTGGATAGAGGCGGCAGGGAATGACAAGGCGGCGATGCTGGAGATTATCAAAGCTGCGCCTCTGTTCCAATACGCCCCGCCCCCGCCCCCGCCGAAACAGGAACGGAAACAGGTTGATATACAAGGAAAGATCAACGGCGATATGGTGGCAGCAGCCAAGGCTGTGCCAGTGGGCACACTGCTAGAGTTCAATCAAGGCTACGCGCTTTGTCTTTGGCATGATGAGGAAAAGCCGAGCTTGCACCACCACATAGCGAGCAATCGTGTGAAGTGTTTTGCCTGCGGCAAAGGCGGTGACGCGGTAGACATTGTAATGAAGCGGGACGGCTTGAGCTTTCCCGACAGCGTGAGGTGGCTATGCGGTTCATGACGAGAGGAAGCGGCAAATGGCAGCGCGAATACCCCGACAACGTGTTTCAGTGGCTTTGGGCGAATGATGGGAAAGAAGCTGTAGCCGTGGACGATGCCGATAAGGTCTACTACTGCGCGACCCCCGCCATGATGGAGCGATACCGGGAGGCATGGGCGGCGGAAGGGAAGAAGGGAGACACACGGACGGCGGCGATGTTCTTCGATCTGGGGCAGAAGCTGCACGGTGCGGATGTGATCGAAACAGCAAACGAGCTTTTCTGAGCCGCTACCCCGTCAAATTTGGGCGAACGTGGGCGAGTGTAGGCAAGGAGTCGCGTCTGGGAAAAGGGGCGGCTTAAAACGCAAATTTGGGCGAAATGGGAAAAAAAGGGGGGGATCATGAACAAGAAAGAGCAGGCGTATGTGGAGGATCTTGAGACGCGGCTGGCGTTGCGGTTTACGGGAGAGGGGCCGATAGCCCATAACGCGGCTGTCTTTGCGAGAGGGGCGGAGGCGATGAGGGCGGCTTGTCAGAAGGCCATGAGGGAAGCCGACGAGTCTTTCCGCACTTATGAGGAGTCATGGGATGAGGCGGAACGTTTGATTCGCGCACTGCCGATACCGGAGATGAAAAGGGAGGAATCATGGAAGACTCGGCAACTGTAGCACTCACAGCACTCGGACATGTGAGGGTGCCAAATACGCGATGCACGGCGAGGTACAAGGACGCAGAAAACCCCGCACCGGGGCCAAAAGGGATACCTATCTGGTGCGCGCTGCCAGCGGGACACGAAGGACCGCACAGGCACGTACACGGCCACCATTCGTCCGTCATGGGACGCGAGCACCTGATTGAGTTCAAGCCGCTGCCTGACTTATGCCAGAAGTGCGGGAGCAAATGGCCGTGCAAGGATGCAGAAGCGGTGATTGACGCGTTTAACGGGGAGGAATCATGACGGAACTGGAGCGGTATAAGGAAGCGGTGAGGGTGGCACGATGCAACTTTGAAAGCATGGCATCCTACACTGGCACTTTTGCTGAACAAGCGAAGAACGTGCTGATAGCGATTGACGCCATCCTCAACCCGCCGCCCGTCTACGAAGAGGTGACGGTGGAGCGGTGGGTGTGCGACGAATGCAAGACGGTGCGGCAAGTTGCGCCGGTGCTTGATACACACTACGACTGCTGCCAGGCGGACAAAAAGGAGTTTACCAAACTCACCGGCACCCGACGCGTGCAAGTGGCGCAGAAGGTGGCGCGGAGTGTTAGCGTGAAGGGTGTATCTTGCCCGTTCGCAGGGAATCCCGAGACTTTCGGCAAAACCGGTACTCTCACGTTCACCTGGGAGGAGTAAAGGAAAAGGCCCCTTGAGTGGGGCCAGTTTCCGATCGGAGGAACGATGGCAGTACGACCAAAGCGGCCCTGCACTAAGCCAGGATGCGGCAAACTGGTTGACAAGGGGAGATGTGACGAGCATCAGGTGGAGGCGGAAGGGAGGCGGAAGGCATCTGCGCAGCGGTACAACAAAGAGCGAGGCAGCGCAGCAAGCAGGGGCTACGATGCCAGGTGGACGGCGTATAGCAAGGACTACAGGAGCCGCAACCCGCTATGTGTTGACTGTCTGACAGTGGGAGTGTTAACCAGCGTGGAACATGGCGGGCATGTGGACCATATTAAGGCGGTGGCGGGGCCGGATGACCCGCTGTTTTGGAGCGAGGATAACCATCAGAGCCTTTGCAACTCTCATCACTCGGCAAAGACGGCGCGAGAGGATCAGGGTTTCGGCAATCCAAGGAGGAGGGGATGACGGAGAATTATGTATACATTGATGGAATTGGGCGGGTTCATGCTTACACACAGCGAACTATGCGCGATGAACAGCCGATGGATTTCGCTGTTGAGATGTCAAAAACGCTTTGGGCTCACAGTCTAAGGCTTGAGGGGGAAATGGCAAAGATGGGGCGGGCTTTTCGAAATGCGGGCTTTTCGGCGGAACAGGTGGTTAAGGGGCTTGCAATGCTTAAGTCGGTATTATCAGGGAGGAGCGACGGTGGAAAGGAAGCTTAGGAAGTGCGCAACGTGCAGGGAATGGTTCAATGCTACCACAGCGGTGATGGTTAAGCACTACGAGGCCAAGCATCAGTTTGATCTCGACAAGATGTCGGAAGTCTTGAGGCTAGCATCCGCGCTAATAGTGTCCAAATTCAAAGCGATTTCAACACCGTGGCCAATGTGTATGCAGTACATGGTTGAGTTTGAGATGATAAACCATCAGATCCAACGTGTGATAGCCGCGACCAACAAGGGAGACAGTCATGATAAAGGAATTCTTGCAATTACTGTTCAAGCGCAAACCGGGAAGGATGGGAGAGCCGATACAGCCAATAACAATCCCTAAAAATGTAGAACTCATGGCACCAATTCAGAACGAGATATGGCTCACGGTGGCAAAGTCCAATATTGCGCATAGGTTCTATGATGGCGGCGGGATAAACCCTCACTACAGGTACAGCGCGTGCGGATTTGAGACAGTACAGCCGAAGCTGAGGGAGTACGACGGCGGGAGGAGATGCAAGCGGTGCGAGAGGGCGGGAGAGTTCTAGGCTCTCATGAGAGGTTGGGGGGGGGGTAAATCTTCAGAGTCTTTTCGTTAAAGAC
>Ga0209518_1003403_pt1 | contig 13661 bp, 6 predicted proteins | sample RifGroB1_FD_183993 | JGI IMG/M metagenome (GOLD analysis project Ga0209518, IMG submission 183993) | Groundwater microbial communities from Rifle, Colorado, USA - Groundwater B1 (SPAdes) (version 2) | ecosystem: Environmental > Aquatic > Deep subsurface > Groundwater | place: Rifle, Colorado... | reverse complement strand
TATATTTTAGAGCTTCGACAAAATTAACGGATGAATGGGCAAAAATAAATACGTTACCTTTTTCTCCGGGCACCGAGCTTCCCTTTGCATGAGCGACTCCGAGAGAGAGGGCAGATTGATAGATCGTTGGATCAAAAGGATCAACATCTTTTATGACTGCCGAGTTGATGGCAAGTTTAGGAATCATGATGCCGAAATTCGGAGAGACTGGCTTGACCACTTCAGTTGAGGGGGTACTATCCAGTCGCCTAATTTGGAAATCCGATTCTTGCTTGATTATGGGAAGGTAGGTGAGGATAAGAATCACTAGAGAAGATCCGACAAGTAAATAACCCAACCATAACTTCATAACTCTATTTTAGGCTATTTTTTTGTACGAGCGCATGATGAAGTAACCTGCGATCAGAAGCAAGGGGATAATCAACCACTTGTATAGTTTGCTAGTGGAAGTTTGGGAACCGAGAACCTCGGGTGAGGGCGAAACTGTTATTTCTTCCGGTGTCCCATCAGCTGTTGCCTCGTCCTCAGAATCTGATCCAGGGGTAGTTACATCTCCCGGCTGAGTTACTTGAGATGAAGTGGATAATAAGGCTCCTGGAGTAGTCGTAGTAGTCTGGGTTGCGGTTGTGGTAGAGGTTTCGGTAATGACTTTGGTATATCCATCCCCTACTATGCCGGATACATTATCAGAAGCATCTACTGCCCTTAAGACATAGAAATATTCCTTTTGACAGTCTGGAACACTATTAACGATCTGACCTTCTTGATTGGATCCAATAGAGAGAGTGACTACCCTGCCTCCCGAATCAATGCTGATTGTCTTGGTATCGGAGCGGAATAACTCAACCTTAACTGTTTTTCCACCGTCATCGGCTGTTTTGAATTTGATACGGTAGTCACAGCTATTAATCTTTTCTTTGGAGTAAGAATTGGGAGTACCCGGGCCAGAAGTATTGTAGTCAACAACACTTGTCAGACTGTTTACAGTATCTGTTCCGTTTGTGGCAGAGACATAGAATGAATAGGTACCAGTATTATTAATGATGCTGCTGGTAACATCACAGGTACCTGTGTTTCCACCTGCAGCAAGGTCCTTGGTGGTGTCGAATTGAGAGAAGTCGGCATCAGACTCAAACTTCTTAAAGCACTTGACGGTTAGGGGATTGTCGTTTAAGTCTAGAGCAACAAAAGTGAGTTTAAAGTTATTCTGATTAGTCGGACTCTTGGGTTGACTTAACCTAACAGAAATATTGGTCGCAAAAGATTGAGCCGGGAATATAAAGGCGAATCCAAGGAGGGCAGTGATTAGTAACAGCTTATTTTTCATCTGCTTTTTTTGATGATCTTATTAATTGGATTCCAAGCCCAAGATTAAGTAGAGCGAAGAACAGGATGTAGGTGTTGGCTCCAGTGGCGGGTAGGTCGGTTGATGCTCCGAGCACTTGTCCGGTGACTTTCTGAATTTCTTCTTTTTCTATACTGTAATTTTCAGTTTGGGTTTGATCTTTAATGACGTTCACTTCTGTGCCGGAGAAATTTTGATCTACGAATCCATCCGCGGTAGCCAAAGCTAAAACTTGGTTGTCTGACAAGCTAGTCCCCTGCGCCCAAACTACATCTTTATATAATCCAGGTTCTTGGGTCGAGCCGATGTCTGCTGTGTAGACAAGCTCGATTTCATCGCCCATTTCAACACCATCAATTTCCCAGATACCCGGGGAGTGGTACTCCGGTTCTTCAATATCAAGTGTGGATCCATTGAGCCAAGCATGATATGAACCAAGTCTATATTTAAAGCCCTCAGGGAGTAAATCCTTAACCGTGAGTTTTTTCAGATTAGCCTTGGTGATTTTTAGGAGGATGCGGTAGACAACCGAACCACCAGGAGATTCATCGGATGAAGCATCGTTGAACTTACTGATTGTTATTCCTGGATCTGTATAGTTGCCGATATAGCATGTGATATCTGCATCGGGAGAAAGATAAATATCTCTCGATTGTGTGTATCTTTCATCCACTTCTTCATCGATCTCCGGACAGAATATATTTGATTGATTCCAGCCTTCTTGTTGTTCTTCTGAAAGATTGTATGAACCAGGGATTAAATCGTCAAAAGATACAGAGCCAGTCTCTCCTGTTGTTTTAGTGGTTTGTCCTTCCGACTCTTCTTGACCGAGATTAATTTCCCAATCAGAAAGTGTTCTTTCATCTTCTCCTCTTCGACCATCTTGATCATCGTCGCTATATTTAATCACCGTGAGCTTGGCACTCTTAAGTGCATTAAAGCCAACGCAATAATAGGTATTGCCGTATTGGGGGTTATTGATCCATTCCCAGTTATCATAGTGATAGACATCTCCCGAGCAATAGAATTCAGCACTAACGTTATCCTCGTCATTGCCACTAAATGGAACGTAGTCATTGTTTGGGAAGACTTCTCTTGTCTCAATATGGCCACCGATATTAGTCAAGTCAGATATCGTTGATGTTGAGCCGAAAGTAGTCCAGTTGTTGAGCAGGTCGGTGTTTGTCTGGAATGAATCAAAAGTACCAGTGCCTCCGTTTGCCCATTGGAAGTTCCAGTCTTCCTCGATGTGACAGCCAGGATGAGTTGCGACGTAATTTGCGGCTGTATTGGCATCGATAATAGATCCGTGGTTACCCCAGTTAGGTAATAGGTCTTCACTATCACAAACAATTTTGGAGGCAATTATGGTAACTGGTGTGGCGGTGTTGGTGAAGGTGCAGGTGACAGTCTCACCGGGTGCCAGTTCAATACTGCTTGGTGAGCTTCCGTCTGTACAAGTGACACTTTCTTGTGTCCAGCCAGAAGGTAGACTTTCTGAGACTGAATAGGTTCCGGAAGAAATTGAACCGCTATCGTTCGTTTGTCCGTCAGAAAGAATAAAACCATCGTTGTCATAGCTGGATGAGAAAGTAAATGTCTGTCCACTACCGTTGGGTAGAGTTTGTTTCTCAATAATTATGTTTCCAGGTGCATCAATACATGAGTACACATTTAGATTGAGGCTCCCCTGATTGTCATTCATGCCTGACTGATTTTGATAAGGAGTGTTGAACCAATCTCCGAAACGATCTCCAATCACGAATTGTTGATTTGAGTTCGTTGGGGTATACGCAAAGCCATAGACGTTATTTATTGTTGGAGCTGTTGCCCATTTAACGATTCCGACACCAAGACCTAAATCAGCGAGAAGTGCGTGTGCTCCCAGATCTGGACCTGAACCATTAATTCCGTATTGGGTAGACAGAATGCTGTTTATCCATGTAAAACCAGAATCTGAAATATATCCAGGAGCTGACGTGGGGATGAAGGTGTTGCTTGCTTCGAATAGGTATTCATTGTTGGCGGTTAGTCCCAAGACTATTCCTGTTGGTGATGTGGAGGAAATTGTTCCTGTGGCAACCAGATCGCCTTTGATTTTTCCATTGCTGCAAGAATTTGGGCCCGAGTATGTGGGGATTAAATTGCATGTAGCAGAGCAGAAGTTCTGTCCAGGAGTCACTCCGCTGGTTCCATCGCATTGTTCTTCGCCGTTGACAATCCCGTCTCCACAGCTTTCCGTAGTCCTACATGTGTCCCAGGAACAGGAAGTATCACACGATTGAGTTCCTTGATATCCATTTGTGGTCTCACATGTAATAGGAGAGCTGCCATCGCATTGTTCTTCGCCGTTTACTATCTGATCTCCACACGAAGGACCGTCGAGAGTCTGAGTGGTGCAAGAGGCCGAGCAGTAGGTGCAAGAATTACCATATTGAGGAGTACATTCAATTCCGTTTTGGTTTCCCTCATCACATTCCTCAGAGCTTTGATTTTGTTGACCATCACCGCAATACGGTGAGGGAACAGTTTGCTCATTTACAAGCTCAAAATGTTCAGTGGAGCTGTCGATGTTGACGCTAACAATCCCAGAAACATTTCTCCAACCTTCCTTAATGACTTCATCTACCGAATAGTTTCCGAAGGGAACATCTGCGAAAGTAATACAGCCATCATCTCCAGTGTACCCGGCATATCCCTTGTAGATATTAACGGGGATTTGTCCTGAGTTATCCGAATAGACATCGTCAAGGATAGTAAAGGTGAACGGTCCGGTGTATCCGGAGAATCCGAGTAAATATTTATGATCTGACGATAAGTAGTTGTTCCAATTCGTCGGGAGACCATTAACCTGAATACCAAGCCATCCTGTATATGGTAGCGGGAAAGAGGTGACATTTACCCAAGGAATAAACGGTCCTCCATAGATTGAGTCAGAGGGACTTCTCTTTGAGAAAACAGCATCTGTATATTCAGCGCCAGTCGTACCACGGTAGGTATAGTATCCCAAAGCTTCCAAAATATAATTTCCAGTAGCTAAGGCTGCTGAGCTGACTGACATATTTGTGGTTCCGCCTGTGCTTCCGGAATTATTTGAAGGATAAACCATCACTGATCCTGCAGATTCTCCTTTAAGTGCAACTTTCCATCCGGACATCGGGGCACCGGAAGGATTCTTTTTGCAGATTTCAACAGAACTGGTCTCCGGAGTGCATATTGAGCTGCAGCCATCTCCGTCTAAATTGTTGCCGTCATCGCAAGCTTCTGTTTCCTGATCTGGCGTTCCGTTGCCACAATATGGCAGGTCGACAAGTGTACACTGATCGTCACACGATTGATGTTCTCCTACACCAGCTGCCCCATCACATTGTTCGGTTCCATTTTTTACATTGTCGCCGCAGAATGGTCCGGTTTCGGTGACGTTTTGACATGTCGATGAACATGATTGGCAGTTTAATCCATAAGCGGGATTACACGACGTGCCGTTACCTGTTCCTAAATCACATTGTTCACCCTCTTGCACGATACTGTCTCCACAGCTTGTAGGGATATTGGCATTACACCAATCGTCCGCGGCTTTTTGGTCCGGATGCCCATTATCTTTTAGTGGACCTTCGTAGAGAAAGTCACCATTATCTAAGTGGGACTGGAGTTGGTTGGCATTTACTTCCTGAACAACCCATGGATTAGCTCCTGAATTGGTTTTGTGGCAAACATTAACTTTGTCTGTAACTTCAAATGTCTGATCGTCACTTGGGTGGTGCGAAGAAGATAAACTACCCGAGTCGGTGCAGTTTTCATTGGTTTCATATCCGTGAACCTCTGCCTGCCACTGATTGGATATATTTGCGTCCGCAGGTAGAGTGTATTGACCATTCAAGGTAACGATATTAGTTTGGCAGGAGGTGACCCCAAATGTATTACTGTCTCCTGGAGGATTGATCGCCAGCTTGTAGTAATGAGTCAATACCAAACCTGTAGCACGAAGATAGACTATATCTCCCTGTAAATATACTGGTTGAGGAATGGTTAAACTCGCGTCCTTGTAGGTATTAATGAAAATGGTAAAGTGGTCGATGTTGTTTGCCGAGACACTTTTTTCTTCGATAGTTTCATTTTCTATAGATTTAGCACTATCAAGCCCATCCAGGTTATTGGCATAAACCATTTCAACTTCCTTAGTGGATATTGATTCGGGTAAGGGGAGCTCTAGATTATAAGAAAAAGTTCCATCTTGCATATCAGACGTAATGTCGTAAGCAGTGTCGGATACCGCATTGGTCAATTCAACCTGTTGTTGCGTTAGTTTTATTTCTCGAATAAGTATATTTCCCGAGCTTTGAGGTAGTTTATTGAAGGTGATCTTAACCTTATCATTTTGTGGGGCGGTGTAGGTTTGATTGAGTGCTAGGTTTGTATGTGTCCAGCTTTGAGTCGGTGTGATTACCGGAGTTGGTGTTATTCCTGGAGTCAATTCGGGAGTGGGAGTGATTTGTTCTGTGGGGGTTGGGTTTATTTCTTCAGTCGGAGTTGGAGTCGGATCAGGAGATGGAGCTTCTGTTGGAGTTGGTGTCAATTCGACTGTTGGTGTCGGAGTCGGATCAGGAGATGGGGTAATTTGTTCTGTGGGGGTTGGGTCAGGTGTAACTTCGGTAGTTGGTGTTGGGGTTGGAGTGGTTTGCTCTGTGGGGGTTGGGTCAGCCTGATCAAGCTCTTGCGCCAAAACTATTACCGGAGCGATGTTTTGAAAAAGTAGAGAAAATGACAATAGCAAACTTATTGATTTTCTTAGTAGCTTTTTATACATATTCTGAGCTGAATATCCCACGAATACACGTTAAAGTCAATACATTTTGCAATGGATTACGGAGAACGCTTACCTCAAGGTCTATGTTTCCTGCCGAAGAAGAAGAAAGTAAACGGTAGGGGGAGTAATAAGAGAAACCATTGCCAGCTAAACCAGCTCTTTCGTGTCGATTCACCTAAGACAGCTGGGGTAACTTCCTGGGTAGGTGTTGTTGAGGGTATAACGTCGGTATTGGCTCCTTGCACCTCGGGTGTAAAACCTTGTGCCGGCTGGCCCGGTTCAACTCCTGGAGTTCCTGCAATTGCCCCGGTATTAACTTCGTTTGACTCACTACTTTGATTCTGAGCAGAGTCAACGGATTTGACTATGAAGTAATATGATCCGGTACCCAAACCCCGAACAGTGAATGAAGTAGTATCCCCTGTTCTTGTTCCAAAGAGTCTCTCTCCCGGAAGACTTCCGTACCAGACGATGTAATCGGTGGCATCTTCAACTTCATTCCATGAAAGGGTGGCTGTCCCTGAACCCGTGCCGACTAGTGTCAGAGTTGGAGGTGTCGGTGCAGTGCGGTCTACTACTAGAGTTTGAGAGACTCCCTGGCGATTTCCTGCTCCGTCTAGCGCATCAACCGTGACTTCCCATTTTCCTTCGGTTAAGCGGTCAATGGTGTATTTAAAAGTATGACTGTCAACTCCGGTGGTGTATGAAACGGAACCACCAACAAGTTGCCAGCGGATTTCGTAGTGATCAATTCCGACTGTATCCTCAGCATGCTCCCATTTAACGAGAGCGTCAGTTCCTGAGGTTGGATTGGGACTGATATTCATATTTTGCGGTCCTTTGGAAAGATCCGTCTCATCCCATCTGAGGTTTTTAATTCCGGCTACAGAATAGTTACCTGCTTTATCGACGGCACGGTAGTAGAGAGTGTGAGCTCCTTCAGTTTCCGGCTTGAAAGGAACGGAATAGTCCTGCCATTTTCCGATAACTTCTCCATCCCATTGGTATTCGACTTTATCCTTGTTGTCATCGGTAGCATCTAAGGTGATCTCCGGTTGCGTTTTGTACCAACCATTACCTGAATCTGGATCTGCAGGATTGACCGTGATACTTACTTCAGGAATAGTTTTGTCGTAGACAATCGTCAGTTTATATGAATTCTCAACATTACCCGCGACATCAGTGGCATGGGAAACGATGTCATAGCTGGTTTCACTTACACTGGTTAGTGTGTAGCTCCAGCTTGTGGTTCCGGAGACCCTAACTCTTGGTTCTGCTTCTTCTCCAACCACTTCAACCCAGAGGCTTCCATCCCAATATTTGTTATCCACACTACGCTTGATGACCAAATCTACATTTGCTACCCCGCTGAGATTATCCGTAGCGGTTCCGGCAATCAAGCCGTCCCAGGAATTGGAATATGTGACAGTTCCTGTCCCTCCATTGATCGGCGTGGTGATGAAACTTTTCGGATCCGTCAAGTCGATGTCGGCAGGGTTAGACGTCACCTGAGCTGTGTTGCAGTTGCCAACAGTATCACAGACATTAGGTGTGACTGAGCAGGTTTGGTCCTCGCCTTGGGTGGTAATCTGGCAATTCACATTTCCACCAGAAGAAATTCCATTTATATCCTCATAGATGAATTGTGATTCTTGCGGTTCTGTATGCCATCCGCTAAAAGATGTTTTATCTTTCAGGTCGGGTGGGGTTGTGTCTATATTGATGACAGTAGCTACGACGCTTCCCGAGTTACCAGCCCTATCAACGAAAGTATAGGTATACGATCCATTCTCAGTGAATATATGGTCTAGTGAACCTCCGGCACTTGTTACAGTAACTGTCTCGCTAGGATTCAATGATGCGACTACTTGGTCGTTGGTTGGAAGTTCAGTGGAATAGCTAACTGTCGCCGTAGGCGCGGTATTGTCAACGTTTAGTTTCCAGAGATTGCTCCAACCACCTTCATTACCTACCGCATCTACGGCTCTTACCCGCCAATAAAAAGTGATTGTTTGATAACCACCAACAGTTCTACTAGTTTTGGTTAGATCTGGATCGGTATATATTTTATGTTCCGCTTCTGGGTCACTGTAACTTTCATATACATAGTGATGTGTCCCACTTACCGGATACCATGACTGAGTAGGATTCCCCTTAACAAAGGCATCATTCGATGGCTGTTTTAAGACTGGATTTCCTGGAGGTGTGTTATCAACTATTACCTGAACGATAGTGGCAGATCCTGAGTCACGATTATTTGCATCATCTCTTGCTGCCAGTTCGATCGTGTATGTTCCATCAGCAAAGCTCGTCGTGTTCCAAGTAAATAGCTTTTGATTTGTGAAAGAGTCTGATCTGTTCACCGTACCAGGGCCAGCAATGGCTTGACCCAGACTGTTTTTTACAACCAAATAGTAGTGGTGAGGGTTGGTATCAGTTACGGATCCATAAATATCTATCGTTCCTTTAAGTTGGCTTGAGGCAGTAGGCGAATTTATTTGCACATCCGGTGCCGAGGTATCCTGTTCAGCTCCGGCGACGATGGGAGTAAGATGGTCGACGTTTGCCCAAACGATCTTATTTGTCTTGTCTACACCCGTGTCAGAGTAGAGATGCCATCCGGAGTCGTCGTGATAATAAATTCCCTTGAGTTCACTTTCAACTATTCCAGCCGGTAGAGGAGTAGAGTATTTAACTTCAATTCTGAGAGGATAGTTGACATCTCCATTTTCTGAGACAACATCGTAATAGGATCCGACTGCAGCCAAGTTACCAGATAATCCTCCGAAAGGAGCTGAGTCGTATTCAGCTACATATATAGTGGCTGTGCTTTCTCCACCTTGGGTGATAGTCAGTTTTTCATCATCGGATTGATAGTTGTATCCAGACTCAAGAACATCGCCTTTGTCTTTTGAAGCAAGTAGCCAGAGATTTGTGTCAACATCAAAATTATTTTCATCTTCTTCATTACCGATGTTGGTGATATATTGCGAGTCGGGCCTTGCACCAGTGCCCCAATAGTTGAAGGCGAGAGATAGGGGTGCTGTTAGTGAAGTGATGAGATATTCACTATTCAGATAGAAGTCGTTGTATTTTATTTCCGTTCCGGTCAAATCTCCTTGGAGCACCATGGTAGCGTTATCCTGGTCGGTAAAGACATTATCCGAAACAGTCGAATCGGCCAAGTCGGATAGATTAGCTCCCTCATAGATATCATCGCCTCTGATGTCGAAACCGGAAATGGTGATATCTGAATTATTCGAGTTGGAGAATGTTCCCGTCAGAATTGCACCTGCTTGCCCTATTATGTCCACATCACTGAGATCTGAAGGAATGTTTATATTTCCCGAGTATTCACCTGGGGCAACATTAACAACCCCGTCGGATGAGACTGAATTTACTGCTTCTTGAAGATCGCTAAAGGCATCGTAGCCGAAATAGTGTCCATCGTTTGGACCACCTTCAGCGTAATCATCATCAACCCAGACTTCTTGCGGGGAATCTACCGAGAGAACTCTTATAGCATCGGCAAACACAATTCCATCTGCTCCTTCGTTTGAAAGGACTACGGAGTAGGTAACACCTTGAGAGAATCTGTAATTCCCTTGGCTAATCAACCCTGACCAGTCACAATTTGATCCTAGTCTCTGATCAATTATTTTTTCTGAAACTCCATCTGCATGAGTTATCGCGTACTTAGCATTAGTGGCTCTCGTACTGTACTTAATCCAGGAAAAATCCACGGAATAATATCCTGTGACCGGAACGGTAAATTGCCATGTAGCAGTTTTAATGCCACCAGTGTTTGTCGCGTATCTTCCATCACTGTTGTATGCATTGGGTGAGCAAGAACCGGCATTACTCCATGCACCTATCTCAGAGTATTCGGAATCACCGTTGTTAATTACCCCCTCTAACTTTGCAGCGGGTGGAGGCTCATCGTTGACTACAACCACAAATAACGTAAAATGATTGAGGCCCTTGATTATAATTGTGTCTTCGGTGATTTTCTTTTCCTGAGTTAATTCAGCAGTCTCCCCCAAAGCATCCACGGACTCAGTGTATTCAACATCAAGATTGTCTTCAGTTTTTGGTATGGGTAATTCAAGGTCATACTCAAAGGATCCGTTTTCCATATCTGAGGTGATGTCATATGCCGTGTCCGTAACTGCTCCAAGAGATTCCACTTGTTCAGGAGTTAATTTCACTTCTTTTATCAGTAGATTACCCGAGCTTTCGGGAAGTTTTGTGAAGGTGATCTTAACTTTATCGTTTTGGGGAGCAGAGTATGTGGAATTCAGAGTTAGACCGGTAAAAGTCCAAGGTGAAATTTCAGCAACCTCAGGGGTTGCAGCTGGAGTGGCTTCATCTTGAGTGTTTTCCTGAAGTGTTTGATCCGGTTCGACCGAGGGAGATGGAATTAATTCGGGAGTCGGGGATGGAGTTGGTGTTTCCGAGGGCAAAGGAGTTTCGGGGGGTTCAGGTGTTGGACTGGGTGTAACTGTAACAGATGGCTCCGGAGAATCCAGTTGTTTTGCCAGAGCAATAGGGGGATAGATACTCTGAAAAAGTAAGTTTAGGGAGATAAAAATAAAGAAACATTTCTTTAGAATTTTTTTCATCAAGAATCACCAAATCGATATACCTTGGACTATCCTCCTTTTTTCACTAAATGTCAATAAAAGAGAAGGCGATATTACCAATTCTAAAGCGACCCTGTCAAAAGAACTTTTTCAGGATGACGAAGTGATGGATCAGTGTGTCCAAGACCGAGTGGTTCTCCGACACCGATAAGACCATCTCTAACCTGAGTCCAAGTGGTAACTTCAGAGTGAGAATAAAGATACAGAGCAGCTGCTCCGGAGACGTGTGGGGTGGCCATGCTGGTTCCGTTTATGGTGTTATATGCTCCGCCTTTCCAGGTAGAGAGTATGTTGACTCCAGGTGCTCCCAAATCAACTATAGGTGAGCCGTAGTTGCTGAATGAGGCGAAGGTGTCGTCCAGTCCGTAACCGGTGGAGCTTCCCAGTCCACCTGATAATCCATCAGTATCGACCAGGGCGGAAACAGTAATGACTGTATCATCGTATGCGGCAGGAACATGGTTGGCGACATCATCATTTTCATTTCCTGCAGCAACAACATAGGTTATTCCTGCAGCGGTTGATGTACAGATTGCCTGATGAAGAGCGTCAGCGTTATCCTTGCCGCAGTTATCGTCACTGTATCCTGACCCACCTAGACTCATGTTGGCAACTTTAATGTTTAAAGCCTGAGCATTTTCTGTGACCCAATCAATACCGCAGATGACCGATGACCATGAGCCGGATCCTCTCTTGTCAAGAACTTTAACTGCATATAGATCAGATTGTGACGCAACTCCTAGGACACCGAACTCATTATCAAGAGCAGCGATTGTACCTGCCACATGGGTTCCATGCCCGTTATCATCATTTCCTGATTTAGTCCTTGGAATGCACGTCATGTTAGCAACTACATTTAAATCTGGGTGGGTAAGGTCTATACCAGTATCAATTACGGCAACACCAATTCCAAAACCATGATTAGCAGAATTGACACCTGCACGTCTGACACCTGTAGGAATAGTCTCCACTGGCTGGGGAGCTGGGGTAGGAACAGGCTTCCCTTTTCCTACAGCATCTATGGATACCAGACGATCTTCACTGATAAATTTAACCCTGGGATCGTTTTTCAGTGCATTTAATCTGCCCTCAGGAACGAGTGCTGAAAAACCCTTAAGTGCGTGACTATATATATTTTGTGGTGAGACTCCATATTTCTGAGCCATATCACTGGCTGCTTTTCCGGGAGTATCAGTATCTTCATTGATGACGATGATATAGCTATCTGGAACTACGTTCTGTCTACTAAGAGCAGAGATTTTTGAGACAGGTAACAATCCTGAGACCAGGAGAATTGCTAGGGAAAATATGAATTGTTTCATGGATTACATTTAATCAGGATTTGAGATGGAGGTCAAATTAAAAACAAACTTTGGTTCTAACAATAACAAACAACCCACCGATAAATGTGGGTTGTCTTAAAAAGAGCACTACCTGTTTTAGAGAGTGGTCCAGTGGTCGTTTTGACCTAAACCGGTTATCCCCTCCTCTTTTAAATAAAGTCCGTTAAGTCCCCCTGCTGGATCGTTTAGCACTTCTTGGACCACTGTGTATTGACCCCAAAGAGGTGAACCAGCGCCTGTCCAAACAATTTTTACAAAATCAGTAAAGTTATGCGTGCCATCTGTGTCGGAATAGTCTCCAACTACGTGATTAGTTACCCAACCTTTACTAAACCCAGAAACTTCTCCGTCAACTAAGCCCCTGTCAAGTTTGCCGTCATTGTTGCAATCTACGTTTGCAATCCAGGCATCGCTCCACTTCATCATCAATTTATCGTCAACATACTCACCAGTAGCATTCCCGTACTTGTCGTCTAGTTTTCTATCTGAGGAATCATATGTCCCGTTGAACATATGAGCCTGATAGTTATATCCGTATTGGTCATATCCAGTAACTACCGGATCTCCTGCGGAATCGACGATCGTTCCACCGCTAATTGTTTTACATTTTTCAGCAGCTAATGCCGGACTTGAAGAATAAACTGCCAATACTGCGAGCATCACAAGAGAGATTAAACCTATTTTCATTTTTATAGAGCTAATTAATATTGTCGTTAGTAATAACTATCTTTATATGTCTTATCGACAGCATTGTCAAGGTTTTTGAACGTTAAACTAAAGGTTTTATTTTTGGGATGGTAATGCTTGGTGGTGAAGAATAAATTGGCTCTATAGGTGGATTTTGTCCATTTACTTCTATCCCAAGAGCGAATGCTAGAGCGTTGGCGATGGTGACTCCTACTCTGGAACCGGTAAAGGATCCCGGGCCGGGATTAACTTCAATTTCCGTGATGTCGGTGGGCTTGACTCCTTTTTCTTTGAGGCATTGCATTAGAAAACCGAAGACATTTTGATTACGAGGTGAGTCAACTTCTTTTTGATATTCCTGATCATCAAGTCTGATCTTAGTTAGAAGGTTGTCGGTGGAGTCGATGTACAGTTTCATTGGTTTATTTTTTTAATGGTGATCTCTCTTTCATTATCATCAGTCTCTTTGAAATAGATATCCTGTCTTTTGGAGGGAAGGATGTCTTTAATTCTTTCCGGCCATTCTATGAGGACGAGATTTGATCTGTCGCCGGTTATCTCTTTGAGGTCGAAGGACTTGATCTCTTCGGGGTGGTCAATGCGATAGAGATCGAGGTGATAGAGACGTTTAATAGTCGGATGATCGGTGACGGGATACTCCCGCATGATAATAAAGGTGGGAGAGGTAAGACGGGATATACCAAGTGCCAGGGCAATACCTTGAGCGAAGGTGGTTTTCCCCGCCGCCAGTTCACCGTAGAGACAAAGAGTAGTCCCCTCCTCCATTTCCAGAACGAGTCGTTGGGCTATCCCTTGGGTTTCTTCGGCTGAGGTTG
>Ga0209518_1003400_pt1 | contig 13666 bp, 12 predicted proteins | sample RifGroB1_FD_183993 | JGI IMG/M metagenome (GOLD analysis project Ga0209518, IMG submission 183993) | Groundwater microbial communities from Rifle, Colorado, USA - Groundwater B1 (SPAdes) (version 2) | ecosystem: Environmental > Aquatic > Deep subsurface > Groundwater | place: Rifle, Colorado... | reverse complement strand
GTTGGAGTAGCAGATACTTCACCTGTTAAAGTTTTTATATCAGATAGATTAGTATTTGTAGTATCTAATTTTGCTTCTATTCCATCTACATGAGTGATTATAGTACTTTGATTTGCAGAAGTTGATGCTCCTGTTGGCAATGCAGAAGTTACAACATCTACATTTCCTATGTTATTATCTCCAGCAGGTAATGGGTCAACAATTTTTTTAATACCAGATACCGTGTTAATATTTGTTAATGCTGTTTCAATTCCGTCAATATGTGATATTATTGTATCTTGCTTTGCTTCTGTAGAAGGAGCAGATATAATTTTAGCTAAAATTGCTGATAGTGTTGATTGAGTGGCAAAATCTTTAGCTAATAATAAATCTTGTTTTGCTTCTGTAGATGCGTTTGCTGGTAATGCAGAACTAGAAATTGTGACAGATGATAGAGCAGTAACTATATCTGCTAAAGTCTTAGATGTTTCACCTGTTTTTGTTATACCATTTAATAATGCTGATAAAGCAATATCTAAATTTGAAGGATTAGCATTTGATGTTACTGTCACATTTGATAATTTATTAACTATATCCGTTAGTGTTTTAGAATCTGCTATAGTGGCAAGCTGTGTTATTATGTCAGATAATGTTTTATCGTTAATACCTTTTAAACTATCTCTTAAACTAGATATGGTAATATCAATATTAGAAGGGTTTGCATTTGATATAACTGTCACATTAGACAATGCTGTGACAATATCAGATAATGTCTTACTACCTGCCATAGTTATAATTTGACTAACAATATCTGCTAATGTATTGCTAGTTACACCTGTTTTAATTATAGAATCTCTTAAACTAGTTAAAGCAATATCTAAATTATCATTCAATACTTTACCAATCACATTATTTCCTACTGGTAATGAATCAGTTATCTTTTTAATGCCATCAGTATTTTTAATTAAATCAATTTCTGTTTTTAAATTATTTATAGATGTAATTATGGAATCTTGTTTTTCAGATGTTGAAGCACCTGTAGGTAATGTAGAACCAATTATAGAAACATTGCTTAAAGCAGTAACTATATCTGCTAATGTTTTTGTATTAGACATAGTAGTTAATTGAGTTAATATATCAGTTAATGAATTATCATTAATACCAATAATAGAATCCCTTAAATTTGATAATGCAATATCTAAATTAGCATTACTAATAGGTAAATTTCCTGTTCCAGTACCTTGAAGTTGTTTCAGCAAACCTTTTATACCAGCCATCAATGTAGAAGAGGCAGTAGGATCAATTACAGCAGTATCATTTTTTGTACCAATTGTAACTAAATCACCATCATTAGACATTACAGGTGTCTTATCCACACCTTTAAAATATTGGAATAATATAAATGTACCTTGTGCAGAACTTCCATTTACATATCTAAATCTAACATATCTTTTAGATAATTCTGTCCATTTAATTACATATGAATTCCCTGCCGATACAACTTGAGTTAATGTAGTTGTCCAACCTGAACCAGAATTATTACTCTCTTCTAAATATAGTGTTCCAGATTGGTCAGCAAATATCCAACCTCTAACTGAACCTTGAGGTATATCATTACTAGTAGGATGTGGTCTATCTACTGGATTTTGAGTATAAGTTTCATTAGAACCAAGAACAGTGCCTATACTATTTGGTGTATCAAATAAAATATTAGGTAAATCACCATGATTCATTGTTGCACCAATAAGATTTTTACCTGATGCAAGTTGTGTAGATAATGTTGATGATAAGGAATTGATTATGTCTGTTATTGTTTTATTACCAGAACCTTCTAAATTTACAATAGCAGTAATTATATTTGATAATGTCTTAGAATCAGCAATTGTAGTTAATTCTGTATAAATATCAGATAGTTTCTTACCTCCACCTTGACCAAAATCAATATTCTTAATTGTCTCTAAATCATTGAATAAATCTGTTAGTGTTTTATTACTTGTACCTTCAAGATTAGTAATAGATGTAATTATGTCTGATAAGGACTTGTTATCAGATAAATCATTTAATATATTTGCTAAACTAACTAGTCTGCCTAACATGGAATATTGAGCAGGTATTTCTACAGGTTCACCTAAAGATTCTTCGATTCCATCAGTATTCAGATTAATTTGTTCCGCGTTTAGTGATATGTTGAGTTGATCATCTGCTAGAGAGACGGGGAGGGGATTGGAAGTGTCAAAACCTATATCAACTTTTTCTATATATAATTCCCATGTTTCACCATTAAATATGTAATCTATTACGTCATTATTTTCTGTGAAAAGATGGAAAATATCACCCATATCAGCATGAATTGGTTGATCTTCTATGGATGTACTGTAAAAATGTTGTGTGTGTTTATTATGATATGTGTTTTTTATTGTCATATTTGATATATCACCTTCTTTTTAGTTTTTGGAGTTTTGATTTTGTTAAAAATGAAAGTTAATTTTTAAATTTATGAAATATTTATAAATTTAGCAAAAATAAAAACCCTTATAAATTAAGGGTTTGTGGGATTGGGAATTGTATGAAAGTTTGGTTTTATATGGATTTTGTTTTTTGATTTAAAATAAATATATTATATTTTTAATCTATATTTTATCCATTCATTAAATTGTACTTCTGTATTGTTTTTAAAACCATACATCTTATGAAATGAATCTTCATCCAATACATGACAATTATTACATAATGTTATTCCATTATTAATATCCAATCTTCTTTCTTTACACCAGCCATAACCATCTTTATGATGTGCATTTAAATTACCACCATTATTATATCCACAACATTGACATGTATAATTATCTCTTTTATATACTTCACTTCTCCAATTATAATACTCTAAATACTTTCTTTTATTTTGTCTTTCTTCTTCTGTTAAATTTGGATTCCAACATGGATGATTTTCTCCTTTACTATTTTCCCTATAACATTTTTCGCAGCGTACACCTTTTAAAAAATTTGATAAATTAATTTCTGATTCATTACCACATTCACAAATATATTTTAATAATGATTTATTATTTATATATTCTATACTTAATAATTTACATTTATTTATTTTAAAAATATTATAAACTTCTTCATATGTATATTTTTTATTACCACCACAAATTGAACATCTGTGTCCTTGTAAAAAATCATAATAGCACGTTCTACTTGGATTACCACAAGAACAAATATAATTTAATGATGTTTTCATAGAAATATATTCTGTTTCTAATAATACGCAATTCTGTGATTCAAAATAATTAAACATTTCCTCAAAATCATGATCGTATTGATATGTTCCTGTACAAATAGAACATCTTCTACCACCTAAAAAATCATTAATAATATAACTTAATTGATGACCATTTGGACATTCTAAAATTAAACTACTTTTTGAATTTATATATTCTCCCACTGTAGCAATAAATTTATATCCTAATTCTTCAATTTGTTTAATTACTAAGTCTAATGGTTTTCTAGTTATCAATCTTTGTTTTATTGTTTTACATTCTATATTATCACAACAATCCATTTCTATTAATTTTCTTTCTTTAAAATATCTGTAGTATTCTTTATCTACAATTTTATTATTACAAAAATCACATTTAACTTTAACTGAATAATTACTTCCGTTAGGTAAATCTTCAATTTTTATTTTAATTAAATCTCCTTGAGAGCAAGGATAATTTTTATCTCTATAATAACTAACATTTCTGTTTGTTATGTTCATTTCAATTTCTTTTGTAATTAACATTTTAATTTCTCCTTTCCGATATTAGAGAATACAATGGAAAAGAGACTATGTATCGGCATAGTCTCTTTGTTTTACTTTATATTTAGTTGCAACTAAATATAAAAACCATTATTATATTTGTAATCTGTTAAAATTTATTTTATAATTTTTCTTGTTTTTCTTCCACTTTAGAAATAATATTTTTATTTTTAATCTCTGATTCCCACTCAAAATTTTCAGGTTTAAAAATAGTTTTAATTTCATCTAATTTGAATAATTTAAGCAATTCATCTAATTCATATACTCTATCTACTATAATACCTTTGGATGGAACAGCAGGATGATTCCATTTTAAATATTTATTCACTATATCACCTCTCCATATTTAAATAATTATACTGCTAAAGTTTCATCTGTAATCAACTTGAAGAATTGAGTTTCGCCATATTCATTAGTAAAACCAAATACTTCACATTCAAAAGGAATAGTATTTGCTTCACCAGTTTTAGTAGATAATTCAAATGAAGGATCTGATTTTGCTTTTTCAACAACAATAGTTTTAATTGCTTTATTGCCACCTTTATCCTCAACTTTAGTTTTAGCAGTAATACGAACTAATGCAGGAAGTTTACCAGAAGCAATATATAAACCAACTGCTACATCAGTAGTATCATAACTACAAATTACAAATACTTTTTTCCCTTTTATAGATTCATGGAAAGTAACTTCTTTTACACTAATTGAATATTTATCTGCTGCTGCGGTTGGATCTCCAACTGTAATTTCAGTTAAAAGGTTGTCATCATCGTCGGTGTTATAAGCCTTCATTGTCCCAGTTTTAGGCGTAACATCGAGTGTAATTTTACCAGTTGTTGCATCAACAGTATAAACCTTATCAAAACTATTAGTTTGGATTGCTTTACGTTTTACAGCACCAGTTTTAGCAACCATTACATTATCATCAATCAGTGGTAAATTTGCAGAAAACTTAGCTGTTGGAGTATGATAAATTGTTGCTTGCATTTCATTATCAGATCCACCACGAATCTCTAATTTTTCATATTGATCACTAATCATCGCATCTTGTGCATAATTTACTCTAAATAAAACTGCTTTAGTTAAATAATCTTGTACGGTAAAATCTAAAACTTTTGCCCATACTTGTTTTTGTCCAATTGCCATAATATATTCCTCCTTAAATTATATATTTTTAACATAATGTTCGAGATTAACATCTTCTGATTTTGCACCAGCAAATATAGATTTTAAATCAATTGTAAATTTTTCTTTTAATTGACCTCTTTTAAATTGATCATATATTTGATATAAAGTTAAATCCCAAACATTAAATATATTAATATCATTATCACTCATATTTGTTAGTGAAGATATTAAATTATTCAATGTTAATGCTTCATTATCATCATATTGAGATAATTTTTTCTCTGCTTCCATAACTCTTTTATCAAATTCATCTAGTTCTTCAATTTTTTCAGGTTTTATATTGTTCATTAATTTAATAACATTTTGTATCTCATTAAAATTATCATTATAAATAAATCTTCTTTCTTCTAATTCTCCAAAATAAAAAAAACCACGTTCATCAAGTATAGGTTTTTCTTTAATAAATAGTTCTAATGCAAACATAAAATCATTTTTAAATTTTATATCAGTTAATAAAAAACAAAGCATTATTTCAAAATCACTTGCTTTATTAAATTCTTCGTTATTAATGTGTTCAATTTTATTATCATTAAAATTATTTTTACTAAATAATAATAAACTAATATAATAATTATATTTATCATATCCAATTTCTGCAATTTTTCTAAGTTTTAATGGATAAATATTAAATATATTATTAAAATTAACAGGAATTCCAGCTAATAATTGCAAATCATCAATATCCATATAAAATCACCTACTACTGAAAATCAGAAAATTTATAAGAAATCATTGAGCAAAAATAATTCTCATTAATGATAGGTAAATCACCACCACTAACAATAGTTAACTCAAATATACCAACATTACTTTCTTTATTGAACATTGAATCAATCTGAGATAAAATATAATCATAACGAACACCGTAATCAGTTTTTAATAACGAAAAATGACAAATTATATAAAATGATAAAACACCTGATTTAAATACGTTATTAACATAATTATATTTACCAAATGACATAGTAATAAAATTTTTTGGTTCAGTTTCCACTTTAGGAATAAAAACATATGGGTATATTCTATTATATAATAAATCTATTGGTTTGAATCCATCAGGAAGAGATTGATTCAAGAAGTCAGAATTATTATTGATTAATGCTTTGACTAAATTATTATTTTCAATTAATTTTATACCTATATTATTTTTATATGTAGTTAATTGATCAAATTGTCCCAAATCAATCTCACCTCCTTAATCAAAATAAATTCTTCAATCTAATATCCTTCAAAACAATTTCACCATTACTATCATCAATCGCTTTCAAAGTAATCACACTACCACTTTTTAATGCTTTAACACTACAACTATTCCCATCAATAATTGTTAATTGGTATGATAAATTATCACCAACAACATCAAAACTAAAACTCTGTTCAACTAAATCCCCATTATTATATTTATTAACTTCATAAACTTTAGTCTGTGTTAAAATAATTTCATTGTCAGGTAAACTTTCAGAAGTTAAAATATAATTATCATCATTAATTTCTGAAGTATCTGTATATTCTTCCTGCATTTCTTCAGTAAATTTCATTGGTAATATAATCAATCCTGTCTTGCTTATATCATCTGGTTTTGTGATGTAGTAACTATATCTACCAATTTTAAAAATGTCGTTAGGAGAGATTAAATTGTTAGTATCATTATTTGCAATCATAACTAGTATGTCACAATCAATTGTTAGTAGGAATTTATTTTCTTGTAGTGATGTAGTAATTTTGTCAATGATGATACAAGGAATCTCATATAATATATTGTTTTGGTTTACATCATAAAACTTCAAAATATTATTACACTCTTGCATTTTCCCTTTAATCTTTATTCTATTATTAGAATTAACACCAACAATTAAATATTTAATCCCACCAAATTCAACTAAATCACCAACATTAATTATCTCATCTGGCTTACATGAAATATACAATTCCTTACTATTATTAGTCAATTCATTGCTAGAACTCCAAATCCAAACTTCCCTATCTATATCATTAATTTTAACATTCTCATAAGCAATATTATCACTAAAATTATCTAAAATATATTGTTTAGTTTCTAATTTATCATATTCTCTTTTATTATTTAAACCATATGTACCATTAATCATACGATAATAATTTAAATCTAAAGTCATAATATAATCACCTAATATTCTTAATATTCATATTTACTATGGTCTATCTTCTTTAATTCACCAGTAATCCTATCTTTATCTTTATAATTTGATATTAACTTATCATTTTCCTTAACAATTCCCTCATACATACTAATAAATGATTTTCTTTCTTCAGCAGGACTAAACATTTTTAAATCAGTAGGGGAGAACCTTACTTCAAATGCTTTAAGTAATGATTTATCTCTATCAAAATATCTTTCACGCATTATTCTTGCCATTAAATCTCTTTCAGTATTAGTTAGATAAAAATTAAATTGTTCTAATTCATCATCATAATCATTAAAATTAACATCAGGAGTGCAAGATAATGTAAAACGTATTATAGATTCAATAATTAAAGATTTCGATCTTTCTTTTGCAATTTCTAATGCAATATCACTAGAAATATTATTATAACTGAAGAAATCAGTATCTTTTTCAATCTTATCCCAAAACTTTTTATAAATATCTTCCCATAATGTTTCCGTTCCCATTATTATTACACTCCTTTCTTAATTTTAATGTTATTATATTTATTCTGTTTCTTTTTTTTCATTTTTAACTTTACTATCTTTTACTTCTTTTTTATCAATCTTATCAGTATTATCTTTTTTATATTGCTCTTCTAATTCTTCTCTTATCTGCTTCATCATTTCTTTTTTCTGCGATTCAAATTCTAACTTCATCTTTTCTAATTCTCTAGAAATAATTTCTTCTTTACTTACTTCTTGATTGGTTTCATTGATTACAATTTCAGTAACTTTCTTACCTGTATAAAGTTCTTGATATCTATAATTAATAACATCAATTACTCTCATGGAAATATCATACATACCAGTATTTCTCATTAATACTAACATTCCTCTAACTCTATCAAACATAGATAAACTATTAATTTTGATTATTTTCTCTAGTTTAGATTTTGTTGGTTTTAATATAGTATCTCTAATTTGAGAATCAGATAAAATATTTTCCCATTCATATATCCCTAATTTTTTATAAACTTCTTCTTGATATTCTTCATCAAAATAAAGTTTACCTTCCCTAAAAATAGCAGATTGACTATTAACTATTCTAATTTCTGCAAAAGAGAGGGGAATAGCAAATGGTTGCTGTTCATTCATTGCAGGTTCAAATAAATAACCTTCTGGTCTGATATTTGTAGCAATACTTACAATACTATCAGAATAATTTAATACATTTATTACACTACTATCAGTAATTGTTATATTATTACTCATGCAGGAAAAACTCCTTTTTGTTAATTTATTTTTGATTGTTAATTGTAAATTTAATAATAATTTCTTCAATCCTATCAAAATCCCAATACCATATTACAAGTAAATTTATATTATTATTCTGTGTATATTCACATTTTCTTTTATCATGTTCAACTTGCCTTTCAAAATCTTTCATAGATTTATGAAAACCTCTACAATACTTTTCATGTTGCATACCATGATACTCTATAAGAAGATTTAATTTAGGGATATAAAAATCATAGGATAAATTCTTTCTTCCTAAACCTAATAAACCATCAAATTCTTTTTGTGATATAAAATAATTTATTTTATATTTTTCTTCATTAATTAATCTATCAAAATCTTCTTGGGATATTTTAATATAATTATTAAAAATTAAAATATCCTCAATCTTATTTTCGCCTTTTGATTTATTACATTTAGGACATCCAGTACCCATATTTTTATCAGTTCTATGACTGACAGTTGTGTCCCATTCATTGCCACATTTATGACATAACCACCAAACTTTATTATCATACCCACAAGTTACATCATAAGGTGTTAAACTTCCATTTTTAGTAGGATGCCATTGTTTTGCTAATTCAGGATTTTTAGTTGCTAGACAATTTGATAAAGTTATTTGTAAACCCTGACAAACTCCACATCCATTGCCAGTATGAATATCTCTCCAATTTGCTTGAAAAATATCTAAGCATTCTGATTTTAAACATTGCCATTTTAATTTCTCATTATTATTAATATATTCTTTACTAATCAATTCAAATGGTTTATTATTTAATTTACACCATAGTTTAATATTTTGAATAGTATATGGATTATATTTATGAAATTTACTAGGTTTAAACCCAGTTAGTAAATTCCCATATGTAATAGTATAGTAATATCCATCATTATCCTTTAATACTAATTTATGACTACTTTTGTAATCTTTACTAATCAATTCATAACCTAAATTTTCAACAAATATTTTTACTTCTTCATATGTATAACTTTTAGCATTAGATAATTTTTTCTTACCACATAATTTACACCTTTGATCTCTATCTTTAAATTTAACAAACCTTACTTTATCATGGTTATTACAAGAACATATAAAATCTAAAAGTTGTTTAATATTTATATATTCTTCTTTTGGAGTTAATAATTCACACCTATGTTCTTTAAAATAATTATAAACTTCTTCATAAGTCCATTTTTTCCCTTTACTCATTTCTCATCAACATCCTCTCTAAATGTATTATTAATTTCAAACTTTTCTAATCTATTTACATCTCTCTGAATTCATAAATCACCTTAAAAATAAAAAGAAGGATGGCAGAGAGTACCATCCTTTCAGTAAATTATCGTCATAATTTACCTATCTTCATAAACTTTCATATAAAAACAAAAAGAACAGAAATTAATCTGTTCTTAAAATTTATCAAAATCATAATTATATAAATCATCTAATCAATTAACTTCAATTAACTTTCTAAATAACTTTCAACTTTCTCATCATCACATTGAACAATATTAAATAATCTTAAAGTTTCAACATCTAATTCTTTACCAGATGCATAATATTCTGGATTAACATAAATTAAATGTCTTCTTCCTACTCTAATTTGTTTGAGCAACCCTTTTTCTTCTAATAGTTTCAATGTTAATCTTATAGTCTTTTCTTCTAATCCTGTAACTGGTTCTAATTCTTTAGGTAAAGGTATTTCACCATTAATTAAAACGCAATTTTGAGGATATGTTATAAAGTCCCTTATAGTGTAATAAACTAATTTCTCAGTTTTATCAAGTTTCAATTCATACACATCCTTTACTTTATCTCGATAAACAATATTGAAATCTCCACCGTCATACCTTGACTTTGTTTTAAAATTTGATTTCTTCTTTGACCTTTTATTAATTAAATTTTGTTCTGGCACAATACCTAAACTCTTAACAGATAATTTTTTAATTTCTTGTAAATTATTTGATGCGTATTTCTCTATCTTTTTTCTTGCATATTTTTCAAATTCAGTTCTAGTAAATATTTCACCACTGTCTAATTTAACTAGAGAACCACCATGTAACTCATGAAATTCATTATTAATGTTTTCTATGTAATTTTTTATTTCTTCATTTTGCATATTCAAATGCCTCCTTTTTCGGTTAAAACGGAAAGAGATTCCGAATAAGAATTATTAATCGGTAAGAGATTCCGTTTAAAATCATTGAAATTCCGAATAACGAAAAATAAACCCTTAATCTACAAAGGTTTGAGTGCGGTTGTCTTCTTCTTTCTTATATAACTTCTTCAAATCTTTCGATCTTGGTATCTGATTATCTCACCTTTGATTAATTTATTAATTTTCTTCCTATTAATAGAAAAATATAGAGGATTAATTATTGCTTTACCATTTTTAAATTCATTTTGCAAATTAATTAATTCATTTTTATCACCTAAAAAATAAACAAATACTTTTAATTTATTATATCTATCTTTTACTACTTCAATATTATTATATTCATAACCTATAGTAATCATATATGCAATAAAATCTGTATCACTGTATCTAAAATTAACTTGCATATTTAAATGCCTCCTTAAATTATATTCCTAATCTATTAACTATTTATTCAATCTAATCAACACAAAAAACACATTTCCTCACAAATTCCACTCCAAATCCACCTCTAAATCCCTCGCACCTAAACTTATACCTAATCAAAATTATCTCTTGAAATAGCCTAATAATTTCGCAATATTTAAAATATGGTAAAATAATACAACCTATAAACCATTGTAAATAGTAGGTTTATAGGTTGTAGAAATTTGAGATGTTTTTGTTGGATTTTTAATTTTGTTTGTATTGATGTATGTAATTTACCCGTAAAACATTATAAAAAATAATCTAAAATAAATTTTAAATTCTAGTTATAAACTGATTCTAATTTGAATATATATAAATTAGATGGGATGAAGAAGCAATAAAAAGATAACACTTCTTCTAAACCTTTCTAAAATATGTTTTTTCACGTATTAAACCTTTACCGTAAAAAGTAAAGGTTTTTACGTTTTTAAATCATAACCAATCAACAAATTCATTCAGATATTAAATTTAATCTAAAATCTTGATAATTTAGGAATAAACTTATTGAAATTTATTTTTTCATTTGAATTGATATTAAGTAATTTATTTATAATTTCTTTTAGTTTATTTATATTTTCTAAAATATAAATTCTCCTTTATAATTATTATTTATTTATGTCATGCTTATAAATCTTATAAATTTACATCCTCTATCTTACCAATTAACTACCATATTTCCTTAAAATCACGATAGGGAAGAAGATAGAGTGGTAGGATAATAAAAGAGAGAGGAGGCAAATATTATAATTATTGTTATAATTCTTGTTATATTTACTATTTAATTGTAAACTAAGAAACTATCTTTATAGCCTAATCCTTTAATATATTCCAAATACTTTCTTCCGTTTGATTCTTGAGCAAAACAATTGAGTTGTATTTTAAAATGTCCATCTTTTTCTACTATATATGTAGACAATCCTTTCTTTTTTAATTGCTCAACAAAATTATACGCATTTGATTTTATAGAGTAACTGCCAATCTGACAACGCCAAAATTTCTTTTTGGTGATTAGATCTGTGCTTGACCACATCTCGTTTATAAATGTAAAACCTTCTTGTGATTTCCAATTTACAATGCTATATGGTATATAAAATTTACCATTATCTCCCCAATTTTTACTCCAGGTATTAACTCCTATTAAAAATCCTTTTTCTGTTACACCGTTAGGATATGTATGAGTTAAATTGTCATTGAATCCTACAATTTTAACTGCGTGTCCTCCAAAACACGAACCATTAGGTTTTCCTATAAATCCACCTTTGGCATACATAAAATCATCAGTTACAATTAATCCACACATTAAAGGAGAAGATTTAATTGCTAATTTAATCTCATTTATATTACTTAAATTAAATAATCTAGCATATCCAGTATTTCTATATTTTAATGCATTATTAAGCATTTCATTTGTAATAATAGGATAATCAAAATGAGATTCTGCTTTTAATAAATTAATTGGCAAATCATCTTCAGGTATAATTCCTTTATTATTTAAAACTGATAATGCAGTACGAATGTACGTACCTAAAATTCCTGGTATTCCATCAATTTGTTTGCATAATATATACACAAATAACGAACTCAATCCATTTTTTGGGCAATCACCTTCCACTGTTTGTTGTATATTCTTTGTACCAGCAGAAGTACCTCCAACACAAACATTTAATTTACCTTGATTTATTTCAATGTTATCATATTTCAACCAATCAAAATTAGATTCTATTGCAGTGTCATAGGGGATCGCAGAACAGAGACTATAGTCTAAAATATCATCAGGGGATGGGATATAACCTTGTGTTAAATTAATAGATTGAATAGAAAACACCTCCTTTTTAAATTATTTAAATTTGTTTTGTTTATTAGTTTTTAAAAATTATATTCACTATTTAATACTAACTATTTATCTTCTACAATCCGTTTAATAATCTCAAAAAATAACCAACCAGGAATAGGTAATTCTAAATTCTTTTCTTCTTTCCATACTTCAGGATCATTTATGATACCTTTCTTAGATAATACATCAATTGCAGATGTACCTAAATTTTTTTGCCAATCTAATAATGCCATATTGTTTTCCTCCTTTTTATTGTCTTTAATTTCTTCCTTAATTTCTTCTTTATTATCTTTATACTTAATTCCAAAATACTCACATACTGCTTTACAATGAGATTCAGCAAGAATTTCTAATTTGTCATCATCTTTTGCCCATAAATATTCAGTAGGATGATCTACAAATCCATTTTCACTAAGTACTGTTGGATATTTTGTACGTTTGATTATTCCCACTCCTGAATTGGTTTTCTTCAATCCTCTATTTATCATTCCAGTATCTTTTACTAATTGATTTAATAATATATTAGCAAACTTTAGTGTGGTATATTGATGAAATCCTGGAGCAATATCTGAATATAATACCTCTATGCCAGATGCTTTTTCATTAAATGCATTAAAATGTAAAGCAATTGCTAAATCGCATTTATGACTATTAACAAAATTAATTTGTGCAGTTACATTTTTCTCATTTAATAAATTAACTTTAAAACCATTAAACTCTAATTTAAATTTTAATTTTTTTGCTAATATTTCAGTTCCTTTTGCTTCTTGTGTACCATTTTTATTCGTTGCACCAGGGTCATAACTCTCACCTTTTAT
>Ga0209518_1003392_pt1 | contig 13690 bp, 10 predicted proteins | sample RifGroB1_FD_183993 | JGI IMG/M metagenome (GOLD analysis project Ga0209518, IMG submission 183993) | Groundwater microbial communities from Rifle, Colorado, USA - Groundwater B1 (SPAdes) (version 2) | ecosystem: Environmental > Aquatic > Deep subsurface > Groundwater | place: Rifle, Colorado... | reverse complement strand
ACAGAGATTCATCTTAAAAACTCCCCTTGTCTTCCTCTGGGAGATAAGGGGCTGGGGGTTTGTGGGTAAAAAATCTTTAGGGTTTTCCAGGGTTGACAAACAGATTGATAGAAGAAAGATTCCTAATCCTTGCTACAAAAAAAATTTCCTCCCTGATTTTAAAGATTTTTTATCCAAGAAGAATAGCTTTTAACCTACTCTTCTTTGGAAAAATCTTTTGCAATGTAAAACCATTTCAATATAGATTGGATCAATTTTCAATGTTTTCACTTTTGATCCAATATTAATTTTCAATCTCTCTCTCTGAATTATATTATATTTTTATAACCTTTTTGAGAAGATAAACATTGGATTGGATATGGAGGAAAAAATGAAAACAGGAAAAATTCTTTTCATCAGCTTTTTAACGATTATAACTCAATTATTATTTGGTTATAAAACCCTTAAGACCGAACACTTCTATATCCATTACCCGGACGAAATCAACCAGCAGGCTGTCTTAGAGATCGGAAGCTGGGCAGAAGGCGCTTATAAAATCCTTCAAAACCTCTATCATTACGACCCTGCCCCCATTCATGTGGAAGTCCATAATGAAAGCGATATTCCGAACGGGAACGCCTCTGTCACTCCCTTTAATAAAGTAAACTATTATATTATCGAAGCGGATTATGACAGCGAAATCGGATTTCGGAACTGGCCTCAATCCCTTTTTATTCACGAACTGACTCACATTTTTGAGATGGATGCAACCCGCGGATACTCCTCCGTTTTACGAGCTGTTTTCGGAAAACCGCCCTTCAATCCTTTCAATACCGCCAAGATAGACCCTTTTAATTTTATCACCGCCTCTATCCTTCCCCCCATCATGCCGCCTTTCTTCACTACTCCCAACACAGTCAACCCTACCTGGTTTCATGAAGGCGCCGCTGTTTTTAATGAGAGTTTTTTTGCCGACGACGGAAGGCTTAATTCCACTGAATACAATACTCGGTACCGTGAAAACGCTCTCTTCGGATTTGCCGATATTGACCAGTTTACCTCTTATTTTACTTTAAACACACCTTATCCTTATGGCTCTGGAATTTTTTCCGAAATCTACACTATTTTAGGAAAAAAAGAGAATTTCACGGGAGATTTATCCAATATTCACGCAGGAAGATTTTATTTCTTTTTTGACGGCGGGATTTCCACGCTTTTCGAAGACAAAAAGATTCAAAACGCTGAAGATTTTTCTTATTCAGGCGTTTATGAGGCTTTTAAAAAGAACGAACAAAAACGGCAGGAAGAAAAACTGAGCCGTCTGGCTTCAAAGCCCCTGACCAAACCTGCGCTTCTTTTAAACCGCGAAGAACAAAGAGAAGATATCAAAGCCTTTACCCTTTCTCCCTCTGAGAAAAAAGCCTATTTTATCACAGAATCCGACTTGAAATGGGATTTTTTCAGCGGATACAGCCGGGACAGTCTTTATGTCTATGATATTGAAAGAAATGAAGTTAAGAAACTGTTTAAAGGTTATTTTACAGGGCATCGTCTGGAAATCGGTGCAACTGGAAAATACCTTTATACCCATATTTACAAAAAAAACAATACACAGATTTTTTCAGTTCCGGTACGCTACAATCTTGAAAAAGATGCTTTAGAAACTCTCTCTGAGAGCTTAGTTCGTTTTTATGACATTGCCCCTTCCCCCAAAGAAGACAAAATTGTCGGAATTAAAATCGATGAACAGGGGAAAAAACACATTGAAGTTTATGTTCTTGCTGATAAAAAAGCAATTCGGTTAGCGGATAATATCAGAGGAATCAAGCCGTTTTTCATATCCGATGAAAAAATTGTTTTTCCTCAGTATGATTTTGAAAAAGGACAAACCGATTTTATTCAGGCAGATATGAACACAAAAGAAAGCTCTGTCCTTTTTTCCATAGAAGGAAAAGTAAGAGACCCCTACCTTAAGGAAAGCACAATCTATTTTTCCTGCGATAAAAACGGGGTTTACAACCTTTACAGCTACCAGACAACAGACAAAAAAGTAAAAATCCTCACCAATGTGGAAACCAAAGCTTATTTTCCTACCGTGCAGGACGGGCAGATTTATTTTGTCTATTCAGCCTTGAGCGGCTACAATATTGCATCTATTGAGATGAAATCAATCCCAGACTATCAGGAGCTTGCCTCTGTGAAAGAAAAGCGGATCGCTTCGTCTCCTTATGAAAAAGTGAAAGTGAGTGAAAACATTGAAGACTATTGGGCAATCCAATACCTCCGCCCCTACTGGTGGCTCCCCTATGCGACCTTTGACGGCTACGACCGGTGGAACCTGGGGATTTTCACCAGCTGGAACGACCCTTTAGAAAGACACAGCCTCTTTTTAATGGCAAACTATGATTTAAAACACAGCAACTATAATTATGAATTTCAATATAATTTTACTGGTGATGAAGGGATTCTTGTTACCTTGATATCCAGAAAATTTCAAACCATTCAGCAAAAAATTGAAACCCGAGAAAACTATCTTCAAAACCTTTTATTAGGCTATCAGCTGAGAACTTTTGATTACACTCTCAGCTTTAAAGCCGGCGGTTTTTACAACTATTATTATTACCTGATTACAGGATATAAAGATCATGACCGCTATGGACCTTCCGCTTTCATAGATTTTTCAACCCGTGATTTTTACCGGGAGTCTTTCAGGCAGGAAGACGGAATCTCATTATCAGCTAATTACAACCATTATTATGTTAATAACAGTCTAGTTGCTTCTAATAAACGCCAATACGATGAAATTACCGGAAATTTAAAAATGTCTTTAGGCGGTATTATTTTTCAAAAGGGAGTTCTTTCTTTCTTAAACACAGCCAGCGGCGCTTTTGGAAAATACATCGATTTATCCAAAGAAGAAGCTTTAAACGACAATAAGATTTACCGCCATTACTCGCTTGGAAGTCTTTATCTTCCTGAATATAAAAATCTTCCCATCGGCGAAACCTCAGCCGATCAGAATTACCTCAGAGGATATGAATCCGGGCAGGCAGGTGGAAATTATTACCTTGCCGGGTCTCTCGAATACCTGATTCCCCTCTTTGACATGATGGGAGGAATCGCAAACTGGCCGGTTTATTTCAGGGGAATCTATATCAACGGGTTTCTAGACTATGCCCTGACTTCGAATAAAAGCTTCAAAGACCTGCTGGATCAGGGAGCCTACTATTCCTACGGAGGAGAGCTGGGTATCTCCACTCTTTTATTCTACACTGTAGCGGCAGATTTTCTGATAGGCTATGCCTATAATGTGCAGTACGCAACCAATCAGCTTTATTTTACAGTAAAAATTCCTTTCGGAAGCGGAACAGATATTCAGAATATTGGGGTCTCAAACCGAGAATTTGATCAAAATTTAAAAATGATGGATTAGAAAAAGGATTAATGCTATGACATTCAATAAAAAAATCGCGGTAAAACTGATTATTGTGCTTGCAGTGGAAATCATCCTCGGAGTTTTCATCTTTTTTCAGAGGGAAAAACTCAATGAATCGCCTTTCAGCAGTGAATTTTCATTTCAATTTCCTTTTTTAGCAGGCTCAGACTCTGAAAACAACCTCTATCTTCTGGATAACGGCGTAAAACGGCTCACTAAAATCAAGCCCAGCGGGGAAGTCGTCTTCAGCCTCAACGGAGGAAAACGGGGAGAGGGCGAGTTTTATCAGGCATGGAAAATGGCGATTGATAAAAATGACCGGGTTTATATTTTTAACGGTGTCAGAAACATTAAAGACGGCTTAACCGATATTGAACAGATTATCCGGTACAATCCAAACGGAAGTTTTGATAAAATCGTATGGGAAGACCAGTATAACGATGAAAAAAGACAGGAACTTTATGATATTATCGGCGGTGAAAGTGTTTTAGCATTGACTGTCAAAGATGATTTTGTCTATTTTTTCAGGGCTGAATGGGATAAAATCAAAGACCAGACGGTGGAAAAAATAACTCTTTATAAAATAAACACTGAAAGCAAAGATAAAAAACCTGAACTGGTTCTTTCTCTTCCAATCGGCGGCGGAGATATTGTGGACATTACGGGAACCAATGAAAATGATATTTATTTTACCAAAAGAGACGGGAAAATTTACACTCTGGATAAAGGACAGTTTAAAAGCATTGAAATCTTTCAAAACGATCCGAAGAGAATCACCAAGCCATGGAACCTTTCAGTCAGCCAGGACGGCACTGTCTATTTCATGGATCTTTTTGAACAGGCTATTGTCACTATTTCTCCCGATAAATCAGTGGTGAAAGATTTCTTTTCAAAAACAAGACAAGTTCAAAAAAATCCTGAATTTAAAACTATGATTTTACGAACCATTACCTTAAACCCGAAAGGCGCAATTACCACTATCAACGAAACCAATAAAAACCTGATCTATATCCAGCCGGACGGTGAAATCGGAGTGACTCTGGATAAAGGGAACTATTCAACGAAAGCAATGATTCTCCGATGGTTTGTCTGGATAGAAGTTTTAATTTTTGCCGTCTTTTTTCTATTTTTTTTCAAGATTGTCTATGTCAATATTTTCAATAGAAAGATTTCTTTGATTATCAAGCAGCTCACCTTTTTGATGCCGATCATTTTTGCGGGCATCTACTATACTGCCAATATGATTTACGAACAAGTTTATACCAAGTATGAAGAACAGCTTTCCAGAACCCTTGCCGCTATGGCGCAGGTCGGAGCTCCCAGAATCAGCGGTGATACGCTTGAAAAAATCACAAAACCGGGTGATTTTATGAACGATGATTATCAGAAAATCAAAAAAGAGATTTTTGATAATCTGAATAACCGCAAAGACTCCTGGAACGAAAATCTTTATACCATTATCTATAAAATTATTGACGGAACTTTTTATATCGCTGCCAATACTTCAGGCTATTACGGGGTGCTTTTCCCGTGGGCCAATATTCAGGCGATTCATACCGCATCCTATGAAAAAGGCGAGACAGGGTTTATTCAATACACAGACAGTGAAGGCCGCTGGCTGATCGGTACCTCGCCGATTAAAAACAGTCAGGGGAAAATTGTGGGGGTCTATGAGCTGGGCACCGATATGTATGTGGCAAAAGAAGTGCGGGACCTTTTTGTGAAAGAACTGACCCGGGGTCTTATTATATCGATTGCGATTTTTACGCTGATTTTTATCATCCTTGCCTATATGCTTCTGGTTTATATCCGTATCCTCCGAAACTCGGTAGAAAAAGTGACCAGCGGGCAATGGGGGATCACGATTGATATCAAAAGCCGGGATGAGATCGGCGATCTGGGGAAAGGGTTTAATGTGATGTCTCAGCAGATCAAGAATTACATCTTGGAAATCACGGCTTTAAGCGAAGCTTATTACCGTTTTGTGCCTCAGGAATTCTTGAAATTTCTGGAAAGGCAAAGTATTGTGGATGTGAGACTGGGGGATCAGATTCAGCGGGAAATGACCGTCCTTTTTTGCGATATCCGATCCTTCACCTCTATTTCCGAAAAACTCACACCGGAAGAAAACTTTAATTTCATCAACGAATACATGGGGAAAATGGGTCCTGTGATCCGGCAGCATGAAGGGTTTATCGATAAATACATCGGCGATGCTATTATGGCATTGTTCCCTGAAAACCCGGATAATGCGGTCACTTCAGCCGTTGAAATGCTTCAAGCCCTCAACCGCTACAATGTGGAAAGAATGGATCGGGGGCAGGATATGATTAATATCGGAATCGGGCTTCACTTCGGAAAACTGATGCTGGGAATAGTAGGGGAACAGGAAAGAAGAGAAGGCACTGTTATTTCCGATGCGGTCAATCTCTCATCCCGTCTTGAGGGGCTGACTAAAATGTACGGCGCTGGAATCATCATCAGCGAGCACACAAGAGCCAATCTGAAAAAAAGTTACCGCACCCGCCTTCTCGATAAAGTAAAAGTGAAAGGAAAAGCTGAGCCGGTCGAGATTTTTGAAGTGGTGGACGGACTTTTAGAAGACATTGCCGGTAAGAAAATAGAAACCCGCGATGAGTTTGAAACCGCCTTAAAGTTTTATTTTCAAGGAGAGTTTGATCAGGCTCTAAAAGCCTTTGAACAACTGGAAAAGAAGAATCCGAAAGACAAAGCAATTCACCTTTATATCGAACGCTGCGGCTATTTTGTGAAAAACGGAGCTCCCGACGACTGGGACGGAGTAATCGCTTTAGATCATAAGTAATTTATCTGAGTAGAGATGAGAGATATCTCAGTCTCTACTGAGAATATACTGAAATGATTTTAAATTGAAAAAACTTGACCCCTTTCTGTCATTCCCGCGAAGGCGGGAATCTATTGACAATAAGTGTTTTAAGTTACAGATTCCGGTCTTTTGCAAGCAAAAACCGGAATGACAGGTTTGTATTTTATATTCAGTTGTATATAAAAATTGGAGAAAAAAATGAAATACAAAAATGTCTTATTCATTTTACTGCTGTCAGTATTTATGTTGAAATGCGAAAATAATAAAATTGATATAGTCCCAAAAATTCATTCTGTCAATGTTCTCCAGACAGATTATGCCCCGGCTGATATTATTGATTTTACTTCAAAAAATGAAACATGGGCAAAATTAGAAATACATGGTGAAAATTTTTTTCCATCTACAGACATATTAATTACAAGCTATTGTACAAAAGAAATCATCGAAAGTACAAGAATTTTATGTGGGGTATGCTGTTGGGAAAAAGCCGGTAAGTATCTCGTCAGAGCCAAAAATTTAGACAGCGATTGGAGTGCGGATGAGGTTTATATTACGGTTTACTGATAGTCAGATTAAAATTATTATTTTTCTTTTTTTACTCTTTCTCTTCTCCTGCGAAAATAAAACCGTTCAGGCTGAAAAACGGAGAGAGGCTTTTATTCTTGCTTTCACACAGGAAATCCAACTGGAAGAAAAAAAATCTGAGCCGGATCAGAAAAAACTCTTCTACCTTTATCAGCAGCGCGCCCATCTTTATCAGGAAGACGGCGAAACCAAAAAAGCCGGGAAAGACCTTGAAAAACTGAGCCAATACCAAGAAAAAGAAAACCCGGCCGACAATGAGTTTTATCAAAATATCCAGAAAGAACAGAAAGACAAACTCTCCCGCGATGCCTATCAGAAAAATGCTTATGATATGATGATTGAAAATTATAAGCAATATCTTTCAGAAGAAAAAAAACGGAAAGCTTATTCCGGGAAATAAAAAAAGAATTTTTAAAGATTTCTCACTGCGTTCGAAATAACGGGAAAATTAAAATTTTAGAAACCAGTAAAATAAATACTCAAAAAAAAATAGATTCTAACTCAATTTTTTTATAGAAATAAGTAAAATATTTTTATATTGGAAAAAAATTGTATTATTTTCTATCTATGATTTTTTGAGGTTATTAGGAGGTTTTTTGATGAAAACAAAATTTGAGGAAATAGTCGATGTAAAATCGATTGGAATAGAACACAATCCAATCAAAATGAATGATATTTTAAAAAAAGCAAATGAAGAAAACTTAAAACCGTCTTCTGAAGACACCGACCGTGTGTTACTCATCGCCATCGATGTCCAGCAGGACTTTATGGAAAACGGAGCGCTTGGAGTACCCGGAAGTTTGGGCGATGTAGAAAGACTCAACCGGTGGATTTACGCTAATATGGAAAAAATCACTCAAATTACTGCTTCTATTGATACCCACAACCCGTTTCAGATATTTCATCCCTGCTGGTGGATGGACGCAAAGGGCAACAACCCTGCCCCATTTACCGCCATTCCATTAAAAGATCTGGACGATGGAAAATGGGCTCCGGCGGTCAACCCGAAAGGAAGCCGGGAGTATGTGGAAAACCTTGAAAAACTTGGAAAAAAAACTTTGGTCATCTGGCCCTACCACTGCCTTCAGGGAACTGCCGGTAATGCGCTTGAAAATCAGTTTGGAAATATTGCTTATTTTCACTCGGTCGCCAGAAAAGTGATTATGGACCGGATGGTAAAAGGGTTTGACCCCATGTCTGAAATGTACGGAATCATCAAAGCAGAATACGACCCTAAAAACAGGGTCAATTTCGACTTTCTTAATAAGCTTTCCAGCTTTGACAAAATCGTGATCGCCGGAGAAGCCAAAAGCCACTGCGTTCTGGAATCCATCAAACAGATTCTGGACCACTACCAGTCCAATCTGGATGTAACACAAAAAGTGTATATTCTGGAAGACTGTATGTCCGGCATTCCCGGATTTGAAAAAATTACGGAAGACGCTTTTGACAATTTTAAAAAACAATTTAAAGTCAATATTTTAAAATCAACCGATTTTACCTTATAATGGAGGAACCTATGGCAACAATACTCGGACTCGAAGAAATAGAACAGGAAAATACCGCGGTCGATGAGCTTGAAACTGAAAATGTCAACCTGATTTTTGTGGGTGTGGACTGTTCCGGCTCAATGGATGCTTTTATCAAAAATATGAAATCAGAACTTCAGGCTTTTAAAACCGCTGTGGCTAAATCCAAGGAAGCGGATGAAATTCTGGCTGCCAGAGGTAATTTCAGCGACACGATCCAGATCGGCGGGTACAAAAAAATCTCTGAATTCGACGACTCCTACCAAACCTACGGCATGACCAAGCTCTATGATGTGATTGTGGAAGGGGGCGACAAACTTCTCCAATACCGCGATTACCTTAGAAAACAAGGCATGAGGGTCAAAGCTGTTTTTTCCATTTTTTCAGACGGCGCCGATACTGATTCTAAACACAAGCTTGCCGATGCCAAGGCAAAAATCACCGAACTCAACAAAAATGAGATTGTGACAGCTTTTATTTCCTTTGGTAAAGACTCGGTAAAGATTGCCACTGATTTGAAGTTTAAAAATGTTCTGGAAGTGGGCCGAAGCGAGTCAGAACTGAGAAAAGCTTTCAGTTGTCTGAGTAAATCCGTGATTGAAAACTCAAAATCCGTGACCAACAAGACAGACGATTTTTTCACGATATAAGCGGGAAAAACTATGTTTATCAATAAAATGGGGTATTACCATATAGAATACGGGATTAATAATCAGGATTTCGGATTTGAGATCCCGGGTTTTAAATGCGTGGTGGACGGGTGTTCGGGTGTAAAACACAGTGAGGTGGGAGCCAAGCTTTTCTGCCGGAAACTTGAGAAAGCTCTTGTTTCGGGAGAAGGGTTTTCCTATCCATTGATCGATTCTATTTTTAAGGATTTAATCGATTTTATCGGAGGAGATTCAAAAGACCTTCTGGATTATTTAAGTTTTACTATTCTTTTGCTGGAAGAAAGAGAAACAGAGTTCCGGTTTTTTGTTTCAGGAGACGGTATTTTGATCAAAGAAAGCCCTGATCATAAAATTATGATTGAAGATGTCAACCATTCTGAATATCCTGCCTATTTTATTTACCGTTTTATTGATCCTGAAATGGTTTCTCCCCATCTTCTGGAAAACTCCCGGTTTCAGGAATCAGTTTTTCCAAAAACTGAGTTTAAAACCATCGGAGTTTCCACTGACGGGCTCCGCTACCTTTTTCAGCTGGAGGAAGAAGAGCAGGCTGTCTTCAAAAACCTCCTGATCCAGAGAAAAGAGTTCCCCATCAAACGCTTTATTAATAAACATCATAAAGTTTTTCAAGACGATACGAGTTTTGTGTTTTAGCAGCAACTTTTGTTTGTTAAAAATACCATTTCAGATAGGTGTAAAAAAAAGCGTTTGCGCCTTGAAATTCTGAGTCAGAGTTTTTTTGATTGAGATAAAACCCTCCTCCCAGCGTCCAGACGGCTTCATCACTCAGATTATAGGTCAATACAGGGCTGAGATACAGGCTTTTTCCTTTCGGGTCAAAGAGTAGAAAAAACTCTGAGTCCAGCAGTTCGGATATTTGATACCCGAAAGAGGCTTCCATCAAAAAAGGGTTTCGGGTGATGATTTTTCCCGAAGAAAGAAAAAAAGAAGCGTCTTCAAGTAAAGAACCGGCAAAACCGGATGAAATCAGGGTTTCATTTTCTAATGCCTGTAGATAGATTTCATTTTTTTGCCAGGGAGCCGAGTTGAAAAAAAATTCCAGGCTGCTTCGAAGTTTTCCCCCGAAAAAAGCGTAGCTTCCCCCTGCCGCTATCTGATGAGCTGTCATATGATCAAAAACTTTTTCTTCTTCTCTTCTTCCTAAATAACTGAAGCGTAAAGAAGCATCCCCTATTCCCATATTTGCCTCAGCCCCGAAAACCAGGGAGTGAAACTGCCGCCCCGCAAGAAATACCAGATCGGTTGTATCTGCTGTTATTTTGGTTCTGATAAAAAGATTCACATCTTCCGCATTCATTGATTGAAAAACTGACTTATTCTCCCTTGCATAGGGTAGAGCAACAAACTGCACAGAGTCAAATTCGTTCCAGTACCACTGAAAATAAAAACAGTCTGCCCCGCTCACATCCTCAATATCCAGAGCAAAAGAAGAAACCGGAGTAATGAGATTCAAGGGATTTAACAACCTCCCCTCCCCCCAGCTGACTGTCTGCCGTCCGATCACGGCAATCAGGGATTCTCCCTGATACTTGACAAAAGCCCGCTTAAGATTGATTTGAAAAAGACCATCCTGATTTATGTTGTAATAAAGAGAGGGAATGGGCTGGTTTCGCTGTTTTTTGCCCCAGATCAGCCTGAAATCGGTTTCATTCATGCTGTTTGAAAAAATAAAATCAAAGTCCGCGTTGAGGTGAAACTCCCAGGAAGAAGAGAGAAACTGAGTTTCGAAAGCCAGCCGGTTGGCAGAGGAGAGAAAAAGCTCGTGGACAGTGCCGGGGGCATTTGGTTTTGTCCCGAAAAAAAGGGTTCGGATATACCCGCCGGCAGAAAAAGAAGATTCATCTTCCTGTGTATAGCCCCCTATCGTTAAAAAAAATAAAATCATCCACAAAAAGACACTGCTTTTCATTTAATTTTCCTCCAGACGCCCGTCTCTCAAACGAATCAGCCTTTTTGCCCTGTCCATCACCCTTTTATCGTGAGTGCTGAAAAGAAAAGTAGTTTCTTTTTTCACCGCCATCTCCTGCATAATATCCAGTAAAATATCCGCAGACTCGGAGTCCAGATTGGCAGTAGGCTCATCCGCTAAAACTACTTTCGGATTGCTGACCAAAGCGCGCACCACAGCCACCCTCTGCTGCTGCCCTCCGGAAAGCTCCCTTGGGAAACGGTTTTTCAACTCTTCGATTCTCATTTCACTCATCAGAGAAAGCGCTTTTTCCTGTCTTGTTTTTTTATCCATTCCTTGAAGCATCAAAGTATATTCGACATTTTCAAGAGCCGTGAAAACCGGAATCAAATTGTAAAACTGAAACACAAACCCGATATGATAAAGCCGAAACCTTGTTTTCTCTTTTTCTTTCAATGTATTCAAGCATTGATCTTCCAAAAAGATTTCTCCCTCATCCGGTGTATCCAAGACCCCGATCATATTGAGTAAAGTTGTTTTCCCAGACCCAGACGGTCCCACCAGAGCCGCAAAATCTCCTTTCTGAATCGAAAAACTCACCCCTCTGACAGCCGGAATTTTGAGTACACCCTGCTGATAATCTTTTTTTAAATGATTGACTCGAATCAGTTCCATTTCATGTCTCCTTTCTTATTGATGCAAAAGAGCTTTGACAGGTTTTATCCGGATACTTTTCCAGGCTGGGAAAAACCCGGCAAAAAAACTGGCTATGACAGATAAAATCAAAGCGTTGACAAAGTTTTTAATATCCAGCGAGGGATAAATCGTACTGGCCGATTTTGCCATCAGTTCCATTCCCTTTGCAAAAAACGAAAGGGAAATCCCATGATATTCATAATAAAAAATAATTCCAGAAGAGAGGACTCCTCCAATGAAAACTCCTATCAGGGTCAGAAAAAAAGCTTCCAGAAGAACCATGGAAAAAACAAAACCCGAAGGCGTCCCGATGGAGCGCAGAATTCCAATTTCATAAGTTCTTTCAATCACCGACATAAAAACAGTATCAAAAAGAATAAGACCAAACCCCAGCATGAGAATCAGATAAAAAATGTAGCTGAACTGGTCGTACATCTCAATCATCCTGCTGATTGCCGGTTCCATCTCATCATAGCCCATCACGGCCACTTGAAATTCAGTTAAAGTTTGTTTCAGGATTTGCAGCACTTTGGATTCTATTTTCTGATTTTCAAGCCCGAAAACCAGATAGCTCACCCTATCGCTTTTTCCGGAAAAAAGATTGGATAAGTCTTTTCTCTTGACTAAAACGCTGAATTTATCAATGGGTTCGGCTGGAGACTGAAAATACCCCGTCACCTTCACCCTGACCGATGAACTGCTCCCCATCTGATCTGAAATAGTAAGTATCAGAAAATCCCCGACCTCTATCTCAAATTTTTTCAGATTGTACTCCCCAATGAGACAGGGAATGATCCCCAGCTCCCGCTCTCTTTCAGAAACATCGGTTAAAAAAGTGCCGCCTTTCAGCCACTCATGAAAAGAAGAGACCCCAAGTTCTGTTTCCGGCTCTACTCCCAGTACCGTCACTCCCTGGCTTTTATTATCCAGCTTAAGCATCGCTTCTCTTTCCATGCGTAAAGAAAACGAAACTCCAGCAGGCAGATGGGCATTTTTGACTTTATTTTCAATTTCAAAAGGTTTTTCTAAAAACATTCCGTTTTTTCTTTTTTCAGCATAGCCTGAGGGCCTGATTTGAATATACCCCAGCCCTGAATCAATCCCCGATTGGATCATTCCATTCAGAATTCCGTTTAAAAACCCCATAGTGAAAAGAATCCCGATCATCCCGACCGCTGCCGAAGAAAGAATCATCAAAGACCTTTTTTTCTGCCGCCAGATATTTCTCCATGCCAAACGAAAAAGAACCGCAAAAGAAAACCTTTGTTTCATCCCATACTCCTACCTTTCAGAAATCACTTCTCTTGGATTGATTTTAAATATTTTGAGTGATGACAACACAATAAAAAGAACAACAGGAATAATAAGGCTCAATATCCCAAAAAGGGTATCGCTCAAAGTCAGACTGGTTTTTAAAATGGGAGCAAATCCGGAGGTGGTAAAAACCTCAGCGTCTTTTCCAGTAATGAGAATCGGATTTTTATAAAAATAATACCCTGCCCCGTATCCGATCGAAAACCCGAAGAAAATACCGGGTAAAAGTAAAAAAAACATCTCAAAAAGAAAAGTCATAAAAAGCCTTCCCCTTGCCGTGCCCAGCGCAATCAGGATTCCAAACTCCCGCCTCCTTTCAAAAACCGCCATCTGAACAATATTTAAAATTCCAAACGCAAGAATGAAAATAATAAAGAAAAGCGAGATTTCTGTACCTGCCTGATCAAAATTCATGAGCTGGATAATTCCAGGATTCAGTTCCTGCCAGTCGTATAATACGGGGTCATAGTTATTAGAACGCCCCCTGTCTTCATTTTCCCCAAGATGCGGAAGGGGAAATTTTTCTTTCAGCCTTGATTTTATCTTTTCAGCCTCATGGCTGTCTTTCGCCTGAATCACAATCGATGTCGCAAGATCCAGCCCCTCTTCCTCAGAATAAGTGCCGAAAAGTTTATGGGCAGCATCTAAAGGCAGAAAAATAGTTGAAAAATCAAGTCCAGTATCGTCTGCCTGATAAAAACCATA
>Ga0209518_1003390_pt1 | contig 13697 bp, 11 predicted proteins | sample RifGroB1_FD_183993 | JGI IMG/M metagenome (GOLD analysis project Ga0209518, IMG submission 183993) | Groundwater microbial communities from Rifle, Colorado, USA - Groundwater B1 (SPAdes) (version 2) | ecosystem: Environmental > Aquatic > Deep subsurface > Groundwater | place: Rifle, Colorado... | reverse complement strand
AAAATTACCTGGCGCTGCAAATCTCCGATAATGGGAAGTCTAAAAAAAAGTGTGTCTGTTTGGGTTCTACCTGTTTTTGTCGCTCTATATAATTTAAAAAGGTAAAGCCCAAGTCCCCCAAGACCCAAAAATACAGGCCAGAAATTTATTACAAAATTTGACATACCAATAAGAATTTTTGTCGGTAAGGGAAGCTCGGCATTAAATTCGGAATAAAGACTTGTTAAGCGAGGGATAACAAAAATCATCATAATAAAAGCAACGATTATCATTCCAGTGACTATTATTGCCGGGTATATTAATGCGCCTTTGACCTTGCCTTTAAATTCTTGTTGTTTTTCGAGTGAATCGGCAAGACGCGTTAAAACTTCATCCATAACACCTCCAACCTCACCTGATTTGATCAAAGCCATATACGTCTTTGTAAAAACTTTGGGATGATTAGCAAGCGCTCCGGAAAGAGAATCTCCCGCTTCAACGTCCGCCAAAATCTGGGCGACTACTTTTTGCATCGAGCCCCCCGATTGAGACCTTAAAATCAAAAGCGCCTCGGTAATGGGAAGTCCTGCATTAATCATTGTCGCAAGCTGTCTGGTAAAAGTCGTCACATCAGCAGCTGTAACTTTTTCTCTCAATCTTCTAATAAAGGTCAGGGGAGAATCGATTTTGGGAAGTATTGAAAGAACTATTAAACCCTTTCCATGAACAAGCTTGGCCGCGTGAGTGGGGGAAGAAGCTTCGACCTCACCAGTAATCAGCTTTCCTGTTTTATCTTTAGCCTTGTAATTAAACCGTTTCATTGGAGCAAACAATCTCTAACAAACTCATTATGTATTATTTAAGGAAGTCTATCAAGATAGTATACTGAAATTGGTGTGGGGGTACTTTAGTAGAGGATCGGGCTTATCATCCACGATCCTGCGGGTGCAAATCCCGCTACCTCCACACCCTTACTTACCGTAAGTCTTGACAATCATTTAGTCTTTTGGTACACTTTTTGCAGGTGATAAGCCCGATCCAACTCTACTAAGGTAGAATCGCCAAGATCCGCCGTAAAAAGCGGATTTTTTGGTGGAGACTATCGGCTATACACTCCTGACTAACCTTGTGAGTTCTTCGGGCCTGAGGGACCAAGATTGGGCGGTCTCAAGAGTGATTTTTCCTTCGCGAACGAGAGCCGCAAGCGATTTCTCAATTGTATTCATACCCGCCTCCTGCGAGGTTTGCAGTATGCTATCGATTTGATGGGTCTTACCTTCTCTGATTGCCGTTCTTATGGCAGTTGTTGCCAGCATTACCTCGTGAGCAACAACCCTTTTTTTACTTACCCCCGGAATAAGCCTTTGGGAAAAAACAGCCTCAATTACATTTGAAAGCTGAAGTTGTACCTGTTTCTGCTGCTCCTCGGGAAAAACGTCAACAATTCTGTCAATCGTTTGAGCCGCTGAATTGGTATGAAGTGTGGCAAAAACCAAATGCCCAGTCTCCGCAACAGTTAAGGCCGCAGCAATTGTCTCGTAATCACGCATTTCTCCAACCAAAACAACATCTGGATCCTCCCTTAAGACAGACCTGAGGGCAACACTCCACGAATGGGTATCGCTCTGCATCTCGCGCTGGGAGATAATTGACTTTACAGGCTTAAAAATAAACTCAACCGGATCTTCAATACTGACTATATGACAGCTTCTTGTCTGATTAATCTCATTTAAAATTGCTGCCAGCGTAGTTGATTTTCCGTGACCGGTCGGTCCGGTAACGAGAACAAACCCCTGCCGGAGAGTCGTAAATGAATGAATTATTTTGGGAAGTTCCAGTGAATCAACCCCCGGAATTTCAAGAGGAATTCGTCTAAAAGCAGCAGCAAGGGATCCTTTTTGAGTGTAAGCATTGACCCTGAACCGAGCCTTTTCAGAAAATGACAACGAAAAATCAATCTCCTTATTAACCTTGAGTCTTTCAAGCTGCTCAGCGGTCAAGATTGCCTTTAAAAATTCGCCTATCATTTCCGGGGTTAAAACTCCCGAACTGGTAAGGGAAATAAGTTCCCCCTCAATTCTCAAGGTGGGGAAAATTCCGGAAACAAGATGTAAATCAGACGCGCCGGCATCAATAGTATTTTGTAAAAGTTCTTTTATGTTCATAGTTTATTCTTGAGCAACTCTCAGTATCTCTTCTACTGTAGTGGCTCCTTCGGCAACCTTCAAGTACCCATCTTGTTTCAGGGTTATCATTCCCTCCTCGCGAGCTTGCTTCTCGATATCGGAAGCTCTTGCATGCTCAAGTATCAGTTTACCGATTTTCTCGGTAACAGGCAAAACCTCAAAAATTCCGACTCTTCCAAAATATCCGGAATTTCCACAATCCACGTCTCCCTTACCTTTATATAGTTTTGGATCTCCAGTAGGCTGCCACAAATTTCCTAAAATTGCCTTCATATCAGTAACTATTTTGGGATCTGGAGAATAGGACTCCTTGCAATCCTCATGAATTTTCCGAGCAACCCTTTGGGCAACAATACAAGTCATACTAGATGCCAACAAATAAGGCTCTGCACCCATATCAAGAAGCCTAGGAAGTGCTCCCGATGCATCGTTAGTATGAAGAGTTGAAAAAACCAAATGCCCAGTAAGAGCAGCCTGAACAGCCAAATCTGCAGTTTCTCTATCTCTTATCTCGCCGACCAATATAATATTTGGGTCTTGCCTTAAAAATGATCGCAAACCTGAGGCAAATGTCAAACCAACAGCCGGATTAATCTGCACTTGATTAACTCCCGGAATTTTATATTCAATAGGATCCTCAAGAGTAACGATATTAACTTTGGGAGTATTTAGCTTTGAAATGACAGAGTATAAAGTGGTGGTTTTCCCCGAACCCGTCGGGCCGCAAATCAAAATTATTCCGTGGGGTCTTAATATCGAATCCTGGAGATTTTTTAATCCTCTGCCTCTCAAGCCCAACTCCGGCAGTTCCGGAACTCCTCCCGACTTTTTCAAAAGCCTCATGACAATTTTTTCTCCCCATGTTGTGGGAAGGGAAGAAATACGGAGATCGACTTCCTCTACCTCACCTTTAAAATTAAATCTTCCATCCTGCGGAAGCCTTCTTTCATCAATCTTCATAGCAGAAAGGATTTTTATTCTTGAAATCAGCGAATCGTGAAGTTCTTTGGGAATTGTCAGTTTCTCCTGCAAAATTCCATCAATTCGGTAACGGACGCGGGTTACTTTTTCCTGCGGCTCAATATGAACATCGCTGGCTCTTGATTTTATGGCAAAATCCAAAATCTGGGAAACAATCTCTGCTATTTTTTCTTCCCTTATAAACCCGCCCTTAACCGCAGCAAAAGTTTTAACCTCTTCTTTATCGGGGGATGCTTCTTTCAAAGCCTCGGTAACCTCTTGGGTCAGAGTGGTTCCATAGCGAGTTTGAATAAAATCTTCAATTTTTGATTTTTCGGAAGCCACAGGCTTAACATGAAGATTGGTTTTTTGCTCAATAAACTCAATTGCGGAAAGATCCAAAGGGTCCGCCATCGCAAGAGTCAAAACCTTATCTTTTTTATCAATCCCTATGGGAAAAACACTAAAACGCTCGGCAACTTCCGAGGGAAGAGCGGCTAATGCTTCAGGGGCAACTGGGGTAGAAGAAAGATCTGTGTAGGGAATATTATATAATTTAGCTCTTGCCTGAATAATTTTTTCTTCGGGAACCATGTTTCCCTTTTTAAGAATATCTTCTTGGGAAGATCCGGATTGAATTTCGGCAAGTTTAACCTGATCAGCGCGCTTTTGATCAAGAGCACCGAGACCAACCAAAATATCAGCTAAAGTTCCGGAAGTCTGGGCAGTCATAGTATACTTCCATTATGCATGCGTTTTTGTTAATTGGCAACTCCGGGTGGGAGGACTTAGCCAAGAAATTAAATGCTAAAATAATGCCTTTTCCAATTCAAAAAATTGATGACGTGAGAAGCTTAAACAGTCTTATCAGATTAACTTTCAATGAACCGACTCTAGTAGTTTGTGAGAATATTCATGAGGCAACGGAAGAGGCGCTAAACGCTTTTTTGAAAAATCTGGAAGAACCGCAAACTAATATCTACTTCGGATTGACCGCACCTTCAGTAAGAAAAGTGCTGGCAACGATTGTATCAAGATGCCAAATAATTAAATTACCAATTACCAATTACCAATTACCAAACAATGATCAAATTATCAAATTTCTAAATTTAAAAACCGAGGAAAAACTAGCTCACATAGATACGATAAAAGACAGAAAAATAGCTATTGAATTGGCCGAAAATTTGATTAATTTTATGCATAGCAAGCTCCATGAAAAAGAGGTAAAATATGACTTAACATCAAGAAAAATCGAAATAGTACAAGAAACTCTGACTTGCTTAAAATTAAACGGCAATGTAAATTTACACCTGTCGCGTATGGCAATTAACATATAACTTATGACTAATAAAAACGATTATACAGCTGATCAAATTCAAGTTTTGGAAGGCTTGGAGCCGGTTAGAAAAAGGCCGGGAATGTATATCGGCTCAACCGATTCCCGTGGACTTCATGAATGTTTAAGAGAAATTGTTGATAATTCGGTCGATGAAAGTTTTGCGGAAGTCGCCGACACAATATGGGTTACACTAGGGAAAGATGGAAGCGCAACTGTCCGAGATAATGGCCGGGGAATCCCAGTTGAAAAACATAAAAGTGGAGTATCTGCATTGGAACTGACGATGACAAAACTCCACGCCGGAGGAAAATTCGGTGGGGGAGCATATAAAGTTTCAGGAGGTCTTCATGGGGTAGGAGCAAGCGTTGTTAATGCTCTTTCATCGTATTTTAAAGTCGTAGTTTTAAGAGACAATAAAGCGTATTTTCAGGAATATAAACAGGGTAAGCCTCTAAACAAAGTTGCTGAAGACATAAAACAGAAAACGTTTGACGGAACAGGAACAATAACAACATTTTTGCCCGATAAAACAGTTTTTGGAGATATTAAATTCGACAAAAACAAAGTTAAAAATTTGTTAAGAGATCGGGCATACCTCATTGCCGGTTTGACCTTTAATTTTCTTGATGAAAACGACGAGGAACGCTCGACATTCTATTTCGAAGGCGGAATAAAATCTTTGGTTGCCCATTCAAACCGGGGTAAAAATACTCTAAACGAGGTAATTTATTTTTCCAAAGAAGAGGGGAGTATTGCTTGCGAAGTTGCAATCCAATATTCGGATTCTTTCAATGAAAATGTCAAAGGTTTTGTAAACGGAATTTACACAACCGACGGAGGAACTCATGTAACAGGATTTCGAATCGCGCTAACAAGAGCCATAACCGATTATTATAAAAGGATCCAAAATGGAAATGGCAAGGACGAAGTTGCCCTGACGGGTGATGATATGAAGGAAGGTCTAACGGCAATAATTTATATAAAAATGCCCTCCGAATCGCTTCAATTCGAAAGCCAAACAAAAGCAAAACTAAATAACCCCGAAATTCAGGGATTTGTCGCAACAGCAGTCAAAGAAGGTCTTGATACTTATTTTGAAGAGCACCCGGGGGATGCCAAAAAAGTTGTTGAAAAAATTATGCTTTCCGCCCGCGCAAGAATGGCAGCCCGGGCCGCAAAAGAAGCGGTTTTGAGGAAAGGGGCGCTCGAAGGCGCAACCTTGCCTGGAAAGCTTGCTGATTGTCAAAGTAACAACCCTGAAATATCGGAACTATATATAGTAGAGGGTGACAGTGCGGGTGGGTCGGCCAAACAGGGAAGGGATAGACGCCATCAGGCGATCCTTCCTTTGGGGGGGAAGATTCTTAATACGGAAAGAGCTCACCTTGACAAAATTGTTAAATTTGATGAGATCAAAGACCTTATTATCGCCCTTGGTGCGGGAATTGGGGACTCCCTAAATTACGATAAAACCCGATATCACAGGATAATTATCATGACTGATGCCGACGTCGACGGCGCCCACATAAAAACTCTTCTTTTAACATTCTTCTTCAGACACATGCCGGAAATAATTTCCAAAGGCTATCTTTATATCGCGCTCCCGCCGCTTTACCGACTGGGCGTCGGTAAAGAAGCATTTTACGCATATGATGATGAAGAAAAAGATAGAGTTCTTTTGGAAAATAAAAACGGAAAAATTCTAATTCAACGATACAAAGGACTTGGAGAAATGAACCCGACACAACTCTGGGACACAACCATGGATCCTGTCAAAAGAACTCTCAAGAAAGTGACTATTGAGAACGCCGAAGCTGCCAGCAATATGTTTGAAATGCTCATGGGCGAAGAGGTCCCACCCCGCAAAAAATACATCCAAACCCACGCCAAACTCGCCACCCTCGACGTCTAACCCGCGAGGTCGACCCGCGAGGTTGATTTATTGCTCAGCCAATAAATGCTCAATCTTCTTCAGCTCTCTTTGATAATCTGCTCTATCAAAAACAAATTTCCTATAACTCCCCCTTGTTTTAAACGATGCTAGAACCGTATCCTTATCACATATACTTTCTTCACCGCCGCCAATATATTCAAGCAAGGAAGACCATTCATACTTCTCTAATCCTCTCAGATTACTAACCACGTTGGATGAATACGGGTTCAGATGAATATACCTAGACAAATGTAAAAGCTGTTCCTCGTTTTCCACCAGAACATTTTTAAATTGATCCAAAAATAACTGCCCGACACGTTTCGTCTTTGTATTGAAATATCTAGTATAACTATTGAGGACTTGGCTTAAGTACCTTGATATCCCGCCGTCAACCAACTGCTCTAATAGTAAATGAAAATGATTGGGCATAAGACAATAACACTTAATCGAAACTAATTTCTCACCCCAAGAGGTTTCTAAATAATCTTCTCTTTTTGATTGGTTAATTTCTAAAAACTTAGATAAATTGAGCGGAGGATTTGAAAATCTATAAAACTTGAGTGTTTGATAAAATCTTATAAATTCAGCTTGATTACCAAAAGTAGTTCTTTTGTCTAAGCCCCTATTAAAAACATGATACAGCTCACCCGTCACAAGCGGAACTTTTCTATAAGTTGCCATCCAAACCATTCTACAACAAACCAACCCGCGAGGTCGACCCGCGAGGTTGATTTTCTATTGCAAATATATTCCAACAGCTCTAAAATACCAATCATGGACTTCTTGTATATTTCACTTTTCGCAGGGGCAGCGGCTATTGTCTATAGCCTTTGGCAGACCGCAAGAATTTTGGCTCTTCCTAAGGGCACTCCCGATATGATCGCCATATCCGACGCAATTGCTGAAGGAGCACAAGCTTATCTTGCCAGACAATACAAAGTCATTGGAATTATCGCCGCCGTAATTTTTGTCATACTCTGGATTTTTCAAGGAAATCTCCCCGCATTTTCTTTTTTAATCGGCGCGTCTTTATCTGCTGTTGCCGGATTTGCTGGAATGAATGTTGCGGTTCGCGCCAATGTCCGGGTTTCCGAAGCTGCCAAAAAAGGACTTAAAGAAGCGCTAACCACTGCGTTTGCCGGGGGGAGCGTAACTGGACTTATGGTTGCAGGCCTTGCCCTGATTGCGGTCGCCGGAACTTACCTCTTGACTCAAAAATACAATCTTCCTTCTTTAAATTCTCTAGTTGCCCTAGGATTCGGCGCCTCTCTCATTTCCGTTTTTGCCCGGCTCGGGGGAGGAATATATACCAAGGGCGCAGATGTCGGAACCGATATGGTGGGAAAAGTTGAAGCCGGAATTCCGGAAGATGATCCCAGAAATCCGGGAGTGATTGCCGATCTGGTCGGGGACAATGTCGGGGATGACGCAGGAATGGCTGCCGACCTTTTTGAAACCTATGTTGTCACCACCGTTGCAACCATAATTCTCGGGCAGACGGTTAATTTTCCGCTTGCCATTGGAGCAGGAGCAATTGTAGCCTCAATTATCGGCACATTTTTCGTCAAACCCGGAAAAGACAAAAAAATCATGCCCGCGCTTTACAAAGGACTGATTGCGGCATCTATTATCTCAATAATAATCTTCTACTTTTTGACCGGCCTGATTATGGGCGGAGACATAAGAGTATTCCTCTCCACTTTAATTGGAATTATCGTCACATTCGGAATGGTTGTTATTACCGAATTTTTTACATCCAAAAACTACCCATCGGTTAAGTCAATCGCAGAGGCCTCCATAACCGGACACGGAACAAATATTATTGCCGGGCTTGCCGTATCTATGAAATCGACATTCGCCCCAATTATTTTAATTTCGGCAGCAACTCTTTCCGCTTACTATTTATACGGCCTTTATGGCGTGGCGATTGCCGCCATGTCCATGCTTTCTTTAACCGGAATAGTGGTTGCCATCGACGCTTTTGGCCCGATTACCGATAATGCCGGTGGAATTGCCGAAATGACAAACCAACCGGAAAAAGTCAGGGATGTCACAGATGCCCTTGATGCTGTGGGCAACACAACCAAAGCGGTTACCAAAGGATATGCAATAGCTTCGGCGGGGCTTGCCGCATTGGTTCTTTTTTCAAGTTTTACCCAAGAACTTGAAAAAATGGGTGCGCAAATTTCCTTCTCGCTTTCGGACCCCAAAGTACTTGTCGGGCTTTTTATCGGAGCTTCGCTTCCTTATATATTCGGAGCGATGGCTATAGAAGCCGTAGGCAAAGCGGCGGGCGCAATAGTCACTGAAATAAGAAGACAATTTAAGGAAATAAAAGGAATAATGAAAGGAACAGCCAAACCCGAATATGGCAAGGCTGTGGACATTGTCACCAAAGCCGCATTGAAAGAAATGATAGTCCCCGCAGTTCTACCGGTTGCAGCCCCGATTATCGTCGGAGTTTTTCTCGGAGCCCAGGGGGTGGGCGGGCTTTTGATAGGAGTTATTACATCGGGACTTTTTGTGGGAATCTCGATGACCACCGGGGGTGCCGCCTGGGACAACGCTAAAAAATACATTGAAACAGGAAAATTTGGCGGGAAAGGCAGTGAAGCTCATAAAGCCGCTGTAACCGGAGATACGGTCGGGGATCCTTACAAAGACACTGCCGGACCGGCGATTAACCCGATGATTAAAGTCGCCAATATTGTCGCTCTCCTTATTGCTCCATTTCTGGTTTAGGGGTAAAATTAGGCGTGGACATAGGGAAAGTATTACCTACAGAGATAACTTCAGAACTCTCAAAATCATATCTTGATTATGCAATGAGTGTTATTGTTGCAAGAGCGCTTCCCGATGTTAGGGACGGCTTAAAACCGGTCCACAGGAGAATTCTCTATGCGATGCATCTGATGGGACTTCACCATACATCATCCACAGTTAAAAGTGCAAAAGTCGTCGGAGAAGTTTTGGGTAAATACCACCCCCACGGGGACATGGCTGTCTATGATGCCCTGGTTCGCATGGCCCAAGATTTTTCCCTGCGTTACCCATTAATAAAAGGCCAGGGAAATTTTGGATCGGTCGACGGGGATCCTGCAGCAGCCCTAAGATACACCGAGGTTAAACTTGCATCCATATCGGATTTTATGCTCCTGGACATTGATAAGGAAACAGTCGATCTGATTGACAACTTCGATGCAACCCTGAAAGAACCTGTCTATCTTCCGGCGCTTCTTCCCAATCTTCTTTTGATGGGGAGTGAGGGAATTGCGGTAGGAATGGCAACCAAAATTCCGCCGCACAATTTGTCGGAAGTCATTGATGCTATCACCGCAATGATTCAAAAGGGCAAGGTCGTCTCTGAAGAAAAAGCTCAACGTAAACAAACCGACTTTGTAATCAAAAAAATAAATCTTGTTGCGGCGGGAGAGGCCAGGCCCTTAAGCGAAGTCGAAGTGAATCCAACTTCAATTTCCTTCGACAGCGATATTGAAATTTGGGAGCTGACCAAAATGATCCCCGGACCTGATTTCCCAACAGGGGGGGCAATTTACGACGCAACAACTCTTGCCGAAGTTTATGCAACAGGCAGAGGAAAAATAACCGTTAGGGGAATAGCAGAAATAGTAGACAGCGGCAAGCGTCCCCAAATCGTAATAACGGAAATTCCGTATCAGGTAAATAAAGCCGAAATGGTTGCAAGAATTGCGGAACTTGTAAAGGATAAAAAGATAGTAGGAATCGCGGACTTGAGGGATGAATCGGATAAAGATGGAATGAGGGTTGTGGTTGATCTAAAGCGTGACGCAAAACCAAAAGCGGTACTTAACAATATTTTCAAACACACCCGCCTTCAAACAACCTTTCCCGCAAATTTTGTTGCATTGGTTGACGGAACCCCGCACACACTTAACCTCAAACAAATCCTGACCGAATACGTCAAGCACAGACAAAAAGTAGTTACCAGAAGAACTATATTTGAGCTGACGGAAGCCAAAAAGAGAGCCCACATTTTGGAAGGATTAAAAATTGCCCTTGATAACCTTGACGCTGTCATTAAGACCATACGAGAAAGCCGTACTCAAGATGATGCAAAGGAAAATTTAATAACCGGCTTCAAGCTTTCGACAATACAAGCCACTGCCATATTGGATATGCAGTTGAGAAGACTCGCTGCGCTTGAGCGGGAAAAAATTGAAAAAGAATACGAAGAAATCGAAAAATTAATTGACACCCTAACGGCAATTCTCAAAGATCCTCAAAAAGTTTTGGATATTATTATCAAGGAACTATCCGAAGTGAAAGAAAAATTTGGGGACGCAAGAAAAACAAAAATCTACAAAAGCGCTTTGGGGGAGATGAAAGAGGAAGACCTGGTCGCCAAAGAGGAAACCCTCATTACTGTTACCAAAACCGGATATATCAAAAGGCTTTCATCTACCTCTTATAGGGCTCAAAGGCGGGGAGGAAAGGGGGTAATCGGAATGGCGACCAAAGAAGAGGATGAGATAGAACACATTCTGTCGGCAACCACCCACGACACTATTCTTTTTTTCACTAATAAGGGTAGGGTATTCGGGACCAAGGCCTGGGAAATTCCTGAATCTTCCCGCCAAGCAAAAGGCCAAGCATTAGTAAATTTTCTTAATCTTGATCAGGGAGAAGAAATCAAATCAATTTTACCCCTGTCAAAAGACTCCGGCATAAAAAATCTGATAATGGCGACAAAACTGGGGATTATCAAAAAAACCAACATTAACGAATTTGAAAACTTAAGAGCTTCGGGGCTTATTGCAATTAAATTAAGAGGAGAGGATCAATTGATTTCCGTTCACCCGACAAGCGGAGAGGATCACATTATTCTTTTGGCAAGAGGCGGCAAATCCATAAGATTCCCGGAGGTAAATGTCAGGTCCATGGGTCGCGCTACTACCGGAGTGGCAGGTATTAAATTAGAGACGCAGGACGAACTGATTGGAATGGATGTTTTTCCGGGCAAGGAGCATATTCCTACAGATAAAAGAAAGAAATATTTCAGAGATATTTTAACAATAGCCGAAAAGGGTTTAGGGAAAAGAACTCCGATTCATTTTTTCCCAATTCAAAAAAGAGCAGGAAAAGGAGTTAAAGCGGCGGTTGTAAACCCCAAAACGGGGAACTTAAAAACCGCATCGATGGTAACAAGAAAGATTGATCAAATAATAATTACTTCCAAAATGGGACAGGTCATCAAACTTCCTCTTAAAAACATTCCACAACTTGGACGCGCCACCCAGGGAGTTATATTAATGAGATTTGCAAACAAAGGTGATTCTGTCGCCGCCGCCGCCGTCCTTGAAAAAAATAGGGAAGAAGAGGACAACCCCTAAAGCCCCATTATAATCCAAAAACTTCTCAATGGTGTAACGGGAAGGTTGGTGCCGTTCTGGATATTGATGGTGAGGGGGCGGTGGCATATGCTGAATGCGGCACCTGTCACGATATTCTTCGGGAAGAACTATAATAATATATATTAATATAGTAAAAGCTAAATTTCCTTTTGAAGCCTGTAAATTTTCCTATCCCTTTCAGCCACCTTTTTACTATATTCACTTAAGGGCTGGCCTTTTATCGGCACATCAAAAATACCTGCCAAATCCTGCAAAATAATTTTTGCATTGTCAGAACTTACAATTCTTTCGGCAACTTTTTTTACAGCTCCGTTTCCATACTTCATATGAAGGCTCATTTTGGCAATCGTCGTCGGAGTTACTTTCAGAATTCTTCCTATATCTAAATAGTCATTCCCTTTTGCTATCAAAACGGCAATTGCCAGCCTTTTCGCAAGGACCGTTTTTTCGATAGGGGAGAGAAAATCATCCAGGAAATCATTAAGTTCTTTCTTGTTTTTGAATCTGATGAGGGAGTCGGAAAGTAGATCAAAAATTCTCTCCTCGACCTCCGGCTTTAGTTTGAATCTGGAAACCTGCGTCACACACTCACTATATTGATATATATTAATGGAGTCAAGCCACTTCTTCGTTTACCTTAATATCGTCTTCACCACTTATATCTTCAGGGGGGCTTTGATCTTCACTAATTTGGGCCTCACCCAAAATCGTTTTGGCGATTGCTTCCATTCTCCTACGAACATCCTTAGCAAGAAATTCAATAAACGCCTCCGTCTTTTCCTCTTCTGTTTGAGACATTTGACCCGAAGTTTACTTCTTCTTCTTCTTGTCAACCTCATGTATAGGTATTGACAAAGATACTCTCAAGAGATATATTAGATGTACTATGAATGGTACTTTTAGTGTTCCCATTACACAGCTTAAACAAAACCCGGCAGGGGTAATCTCCGATGTTAATACAAAAGGGCTTTCGGCTATTATCATGCAAAGGTCCAAACCCAAAGCAATTATTGCCGACTACGAATACTTCATCTCTTTAGAAGAAGGCCTTATGGATTTCATGGATGGAATCGAGGCAGAAATAGCCAAAAAAGAACCCACTCTCTCTCTAAAGACATATATTAAAAATAGATGGGGCAAAAGTTTCTAAATGGAAGTAAGAATAACCAGAAAAGCGTTAAAAGAAATTGATAAACTCCCATCTGCCTACGCTAAGAAAATAACTAAGAATCTGCTAGATCTAGAATCTAACCCATTTCCCAGTAATTCTAAAAAACTAGTCGGAGAGAAAAATTACCGGATCCGAATTGGAATATATAGAGCAATCTACACCATTGACAAAGGAAAGAAATTAGTCCGCGTGCTAAGAGTAAAACACAGAAGAGAAGTCTATAGAGCTTGAAAAAGATGGGGAAGAAGAGGAAAATGAAGTATGAATAAAATAGGAGCGATTATAATCTTCTTTGTTCTTCTTTTTGTTTTTGCAAAATGGGGCCCAAGTGTTCCTTTTTCGGTTCTGTCCCAGCAAAAAGGTGAACCAATGATTGTTCAGGGAACCGGGAAATCTTTCGTCACACCCGATATTGCCAAAGTAACAGTTGGAATTGAGGAAAGTGGGCAGGCTCTGAAACAGGTTCAAGACAGCGTAAATAAAAAATCAAAATCTTTAACAAATACTCTTAAGGGACTTGGGATTGATGAAAAAGATATCAAGACAACTTCATATAATCTCTACCCCCAATTCGATTACACTACCACAACTCAAAGGATAATGGGATACCAGGTTTCAATAACTTATGAGATAACAATTAAGGATTTTGATAAGGTGAATGAGGTTTTGGCTACAATAACTAACGCCGGAGCTAATACAGTCGGAGGAATAAGTTTTGAAGTCAACGACAAAACCA
>Ga0209518_1003388_pt1 | contig 13705 bp, 13 predicted proteins | sample RifGroB1_FD_183993 | JGI IMG/M metagenome (GOLD analysis project Ga0209518, IMG submission 183993) | Groundwater microbial communities from Rifle, Colorado, USA - Groundwater B1 (SPAdes) (version 2) | ecosystem: Environmental > Aquatic > Deep subsurface > Groundwater | place: Rifle, Colorado... | reverse complement strand
TCTGCGAACGCCAACGATCCGTCCGTTTACGGAGAACTATGAACGCGAACTCTATTTGGTCATGCACTTCCCTATCCTCGTATCGGACAAAAATAAGGTAAACACGCGGGAGATCGACTTCATACTTCGAAAAAAAGCAGTGATCACGGTCCAGTACGAACAAATCCCCGAGCTTGAAGAAATCTGGGCTGAATGTGGCGGCAACGGCGATTCGGCTGAAAAATACGGCAGGTCGCCCGCTCATCTTTTGTACTATATTCTCAAACTGATATTTTCCCGGGTGCTCATCGAGCTTGACCAAATACAGGCACAAATCGACAAGGCCGAAGAAGAAGTATTCGCCGGACGGGAAAAAGAAATCCTTACCGATATCACGATTCTTAAGAGAGACGTGCTTGATTTCTCGCGAGCAGTAAAGCCCCAGCGAATGACGCTCGAATCCCTTCTCGAGGAAGGTCCGGAACTCTACGGCGCCGAGTCGCACCCGTTTCTCAAGGCGCTTCTTTCAGAATACAACCGCGTTGCAAATCTTCTGGAAAACCACAAAGAAGCGCTTGATGCGCTCTATGACACGACGTCATCCCAGCTCGCGACAAAGACGAACGAGATCATGCGCGTGTTTACCATCCTTGCCTTCATAACCTTCATCCCGACCGTAGTTGCGAACATTTACGGAATGAATGTGGTAAACATTCCTTTTGCCGAACACCCGATCGCGTTCTGGATTGTTATAGGATTCATGATTATCGCGACTGTGGCGATCTACCTCGCGCTCAAATGGCGGAAACTGGTGTAAATGGCCGATATGATCCGACTCTACAATACGCTCACGCGAAAAATTGAGAAATTCACGCCCATCCGAAAAGGACGGGTCGGCTTGTATACCTGCGGGCCTACGGTCTATAACTACGCGCATATCGGAAATCTCCGTACATATATATTCGAGGACGTCCTTCGCCGGACGCTTGAATATGCGGGGTATCGGGTGCGACACGTAATGAACATCACGGACGTCGGGCATTTGACGTCAGACGCGGACGCGGGCGAAGACAAGCTCGAAAAAGGCGCAAAACGCGAGGGGAAAACCGTCTGGGATATTGCGCGATTCTATACGCGTGCGTTTCTCCGAGATATCCGCGCGCTTAATATCAAAAGAGCCGAGAGAATCATTCCCGCAACCTCCGCAATCAAAGACCAAATCGCCATCATAAAAAAACTTTTTGAAAACGGATACGCATACGAAACGCCCGAGGCCGTTTATTTTGATGTTTCAAAGTTCAAGGACTATACGAAACTCTCCCGCCAGCGCCTTGAGGAAAAAAAGGCGGGTGTGCGTGCCGAGGTTATCGAAGATCCGGCAAAAAAACATCCGCAGGATTTTGCTCTATGGTTCAAACGAGTCGGGAAATTTGCGAATCACACCATGCATTGGCCGTCGCCCTGGGGCGACGGATTCCCGGGCTGGCATATCGAGTGCTCCGCAATTTCATCCTCGGCCCTTGGCCAGCCATTCGACATCCACACGGGCGGGGTTGACCACATTTCGGTTCATCACACGAACGAAATCGCGCAATCCGAAGGCGCGTTCAAAAAGCCCCTTGCGCGATTCTGGATGCACGGCGAATTTCTCCTTGTCGCCGATTCAAAAATGGCAAAATCCGCGGAAACGTTTTTCACGCTTCAAGAGCTAGAGAAAAAAGGATTTGATCCATTGAGCTATCGCTATCTCACTCTTACGACTCACTACCGTTCGAGAATTAATTTTACCTGGGAGTCGCTTGCCGGAGCCCAACAATCACTCGATCGCCTGCGCGGATTTATCCGCTCGCTTCTTTCCGCACGGCGCCTGCGAGCGAAAGGCGACAAACAAAAAACACTGGGAAAATATAAAACGGAATTCGAGAATGCTGTTTTTGACGATCTTGATACGCCAAAGGCACTTTCGGTATTCTGGAGTGTTATGCACGCCTATAATTCTGATGCTAGCCGTTTCAATCCATCGGCGGTTTTGAAACTTGCGTATTTGTTCGATACGATTCTCGGCCTCGGCCTTTCAAATATCAAAAAAATCATTCCGCCGGCGGATATAAAAAAACTTGCCGCAATGCGCGAGCTTTGCCGGCAGGAGAAAAGGTGGAAGGAGGCCGATGAGATCCGTTTGAAAATCGAAAAAGCGGGATTCCGAGTGCGCGATACCGAAACAGGCCCGATTCTCGAGAAAATCTAGCTTGTCCGGCGCCTCTATCCACACGTTTTCACCGAACGCCCAAGGGAACGGTATTGCATGAATTTCTCCTTGCGCGCTATGCTTGAGTGACCACTACTCTATGGCCACAGTTATGACAATCACAGAAAAGCGGACATCGGAAATCCGCATGCCACCTCAAAATATTGAGGCGGAAATGTCTACGCTCGGCTCTCTCATGCTTGATAAAGACGCGATTTTTAAAGTCGCGGACTTTCTCGCACCACGGGACTTCTATAAGCCCACACACGGCGACATTTATGACGCCATACTCGACCTTGTTCAAAAACGAGAGCCCGTGGATATCGTGAGCGTCACAAACCGCCTTCAAGAGAAAGGCAAACTTGAAGGAGTCGGCGGATCGAGCTATCTCGCAAGTTTAGTGAACACGGTGCCTACGGCGTCACACGTCGCGCACTACGCCTCAATCGTGCGCAAAAAAAGAATGCTCCGCGATCTTATCGAGGCGTCCCAGCATATTGCGGAGCTCGGCTATAAGGAAGAGGATGATGTCGACCAAATCATTGACGAAGCGGAACAAAGAATATTCGCTGTTGCCCGCGGATCATTGAAACAGGAATTCCAGGCCGTGCACATGGCGCTTGACGAGGCGTGGGAAAGGATCGAGCAACTCCAGAAAGGAGACGGGGCGCTCCACGGAATCCCGACCGGATTTCCCGACCTCGACAATTACCTTGCGGGTCTCCAGCGCTCGGATTTGATCGTCCTTGCGGCGCGCCCGAGCTTGGGAAAGACGTCGCTTGCATTAAATATCTGTAGAAACATCGCGGTTGACCACAAACGCGCGGTTGCGCTTTTCAGCTTGGAGATGTCAAAAGAACAGCTCGTTGACCGTTTGCTTTCTTCGGAAGCAAACGTAGATCTCTGGCGTCTGCGCACAGGGCGCCTGCGCGAAGAAGAAAATGATTTTTCACGTATTCGGGATGCGATGAGCGTCCTTGCGGAGGCGCCCTTGTATCTTGACGACTCCCCATCACCCACGGTCATGGATATTCGCGCAAAGGCGCGGCGCTTCCAGTCCGAACGCGACCTTGGGCTTGTCATGGTTGACTACCTCCAGCTCATCCAGGGCCGGGGAAATATCGAATCACGAGTGCAGGAAGTATCCGAAATTTCGCGGGCCCTCAAGGCAATGGCAAAAGAATTAAATGTTCCTGTTCTTGCGGTTTCCCAACTTTCGCGAGCAGTTGAGATGCGCGGTCCTTCTTCGCGGCCGAAGCTTTCCGACCTCCGGGAATCGGGGTCAATTGAACAGGATGCGGACGTTGTCATGTTTATCTACCGCGAAGACAAGGTCCGCGAGAATTCGGATAAGCGAAACATCGCAGAAATTCTCATTGAAAAACACCGCAACGGCCCCACAGGCAAAATCGAACTCTATTTCAACGAGGAAACCGCCTCCTTTAGATCGATTGATAAGCACTTCGGTGACATCGCCTAACATTCATGTCCGCGCGCTACCCAAATTCGGTCCAGGACCTCATCGATATTTTTTCTAAATTTCCCGGCATCGGGCCCAGGCAAGCCGCCCGGTTCGTATTTTTTTTGTTGCGCGATAAAAAATTCCTCATTCCCCAGATGAAAGAGACACTCGAAACAATCGAAAAAAGCGTGGCGCTTTGTACCGAATGCTATCGGACGACTGATGCGAATGGGGATCTGCCTCTGTGCGCTCTCTGCGCCGACTCAAAACGAGATCATTCAACAATCGCCGTAGTGGAAAAAGAATCAGATATGCAGAATATCGAGAAAACAGCGGCGTTTATGGGCAGATACCATATTCTCGGAGGCGTTATATCAGCCCTTGATCCGGAGTCACCCAAGCGAATCCATTTGCGTGAGCTCCACGCGCGGATTTCTAAAGCACTTTCCGCAGCCGGACAAGCAGAAGTCATTCTTGCGACTTCCGCAACCACTGAAGGAGATATGACAGCGATGTACATTGAGCGAATCCTTGCGCCCCTGAAAGACCAACATCCGCGCCTTCGCGTGACGCGCCTTGGGCGCGGGCTTTCAGCGGGGTCAGAGCTCGAATACGCGGACGATCAAACGCTCCGAAACGCACTCAACAATAGAAAATGATACGCATGCCAAAACACGAAAAGCCAAAAGTATTTCCTGATATTCCCCGATTCGATGAGGAACCACCTCTTGAGGGCCCGCCGCAATCAGCGGAAGAATCGGTATTCTTGTCAACGCCGCATCTTGCGCGAGCCGCGGATTTGAATATTCAATTCCAGCAAGCAAAGTCAACGGAAAGAAGAAAGCTTATTGATTCGCTTGCCGAAGAAATCACACAAACCCCGCATGACGTGCCGGCGATATTTGATGCGCTTGAGATACTCCGTGAGATCAAGAGCTATAAAACCGAAGATTTCACCGAGAATCTTGAACGAGGAATTGACCGCGTCCGTTTCAAAGAATTCCCGCCAACACCGGAGAATCTTGAAGGATGGCTTACCATTGCCGCAGAAAGCAAACTCTATAAACCGGTTGCAGAAAAAATACTTGGCAGAATGATTGGGCGCTGTACCGATAGGAAATCCGTAATGGAATTTCTCTATCAGCTTGCGCTTGGAGGATTTAGAAGCGCCAACCAGGACGTGGTGCGGGTCACTGGCGAGATTTTCGGGGGCAAAAAATTCCTCACTCCAGAAACCGCGCAATATCGCAATATTGCCGCCGCGTTCTTTGATACCGATGATGAAACTCTACGACGAGTCATAGAAATACAGCACACCTTAAATTTTTTAACCCAGTATCGGAACCACGACATTCTTCCGTTTTGGCGGCGTGAAGATACAGTTCCAGAAGATAAAAGAATATCGCAGTCAATCCGGGAGTTAAGAAATGAAAACCCACAGCGCTTTAATGCGCTCATGAACTACTATACGAGACGAGATCAACATGGGACACTTAGTGAAACGCCGGCAGAAGTAACCCTCCCTTTTCCGCTGTCACTCCTCGCTGAACATGGTCCTCTTTTCCAATGGATTACAGAGCAGTTGAGGATTGAGGGATTAGTCAGCACGCGCGAAGGAAGACAGGGAGTCATCCTTACCCTACCATTCCGTGAAGTGATTCAGGAGGCCAAAATTCACTCACCAATTGAACTCGCGCGCTTTATCCGAGATAGATTACGGACAGTCGAACTTGGGAGAAACGAGGGCATACTTGAGCATCAAGGGTATTGGCAGACGCTCGCCCATATGGTACCGGAGGCGTCGAACGAGGATCACATACTTCGACAACTTGCAGAAATAAATGAAGGGATACGCCGCGACATACGAGACAACACAACGCATCTTCTAAGCCCTCGGGGCGATCTTATTGAAATTACAGATCCGCTACTTCGGGAATGGGGATTCCAGTCAATTCTTTTTGAAATGGATGCGAGAAATCGGCGAGACACAATTGTGACAATAGATGTAGAACGCTACCAATACCGCGCCTTGCTCGATGAATACTTTTCGCTGAGAACTACGGAAACCCGACAAGGAATAACTCTTTCACAAAGAGGAAATTTTATTTTAAATGTCATGCTGAGTCATTTGCGGGAAATCCGCTGCACTGAAAATGTTGACGAGGTATCAGGCGGAGAACAAGGAGAGGGAGAGGAACACTTATTTTTCAGTCGCCGGGCGCATTTGCGGCGACTCCCAGAAAATCATAATCCAACGCCCGAACAAATCCGCAGAGCGCTTACCACATACGATATTGATCTTATCCGCATAAACCGCGAGGCACGACTGCGGGGAGAGCATAGGAAGCGAACATTTGTTTTCGAAACAGAGATTTCAGCGCTTGCCGGAAGAGGGCCGATCCGATCTCGCGCGCCAGATGCGATGAGGGAATTAACAGAACTCCTATCAAGCTATCAACCGCAGACATCACCCGAGAATGAATAATCCCCGCCTTTTGGGTGCGGGGATTATTTTGTATTTATTCCGATTATCTCGACTTCCGTATAGTGCTGGCGATGGCCTCTTTTCTTGCGCCACCGCGCTTTTGGGCGGTATTTAAACACAACGACTTTTCTCGTGCGAGCTTGTTTGAGAACCTTTGCATTCACAGTAGCTCCCGGAACCGTCGGAGTCCCGATGATGATATTGTCAGCGTCGTCAACGGTGAGGAGAACCTCGGTAAACACAAAATTCCCGCCTTCGGCGACATCAACTTTCTCGATCTTCAATTTTTTCCCGGGGGCCGCAACATACTGCTTTCCGCCGGTTCTGATGACAGCCCACATATTTTGAGATAGTTACAAAACCCTCTCTTTGTAGAATAGAAAATAAAGCGGCAATTGTCAACAAAAATGCGGCCATAGGCCGCTTTGGTTTAGACAGTTGCGTTCGGACGCACAGGGTCGGAAAGCTGTTCGAGCCGACTCCCATTCGCCTGAAGAATCGAGAGCGTTCGATAGAGCGTTTCGCGAATCGCTACAAACCTCGACATTTCCTGTCTCACGTACTTGAGGAGATTGGCGTAGTTTTGCCTTACCCTCGCAAGATCCGCTTTCTTATGGAGCAATTCGAGGCGAAGAGCCGCTACGTCTTTCTTATGGAACAGCTCGAGGCGAAGAGCTGCTGCGTCGCCTTGCGCCATAATCCTTGCGTCAGCTTCGACGCGAAGCGTGTTCTCAAGCTCGCGAATTTTCGCATCCCGCACTTTGACCACGTACCGATCATAATCAGATACTGACTTTCGAAGGAAATAGAACCCGATACTTCCCCCGAGAATGGCAAGTCCGATGGCCGCGGCAAGTACCTTCGAAACCACATCCACATACCCCCAAGCGGTTTCCTTCTCCTCCGAAAGGATTTTGACCGTTGTCTCAAGAGACCGAATCGTCATTGCGCCGGATACAATATCCCATCGAAGGTCGTTCGAAGTGCTCGTGTGGCGGGCTTCGGCGGCCTTGAGCCGGGATTCGACGACAGTTGTTCCGTGGCGGGCTCGCACAAGGTCGCGCTTTGCACTCTTTTCACTCGCTTCAAGAGCACGCACATGTTCAAAGCACGCGCGGGCGTCATAGGATTCGCTGTCCGGATCGCACGAATTTTGCTCTGCCTTGACCATTGATGGAAAGAACCCAACCATGAAAGAAACGATGATGCTTGCGAGTACTCCGGTGAGAAATCGCATACGTCCTCCCTAATGTATATCGAAATCAAACTACCATAACTCTCGAAACAAATCAAGTGCCGAATGTCATTCGCTCTCTCTGGGGCCTGAAATCGCACTCGCCTCTATCCCGATCTTTTCTCCGGTTATTTTCAAGAAATCCTTGTCTATTTTCCCAAACTCTTTATATGCGTGATTATACATACTCACGGTTGTTCCAAGATTTTTTCCAAGTTTATCAAAATACGTGTTATATCCGTCTAGGTGCTTCCTAAGATTTTCAACCTGCCCGATAATTTCGCGCGCTTGTTCAGAAATTTTTTGATTCTTGAGTCCTTGAAGCACGGTTTGAAGATACGCAAGAAACGAGGTGGGAGAAACAATAATAACCCGCTTTTGTCCCGCGTAATGAATCAAATTGCGGGTATCGTCTCCCATTGCTCCAACCTTATTAATAAGTAAATCATAGTATACGGCCTCAGACGGAATAAACATAAAAGCAAAATCCATGGTACCTTCTTCTGGTTTTACGTATTTTGACGTTTCGTCAATTCGGTTTTTTAAATCCTGAACAAATGCGCTTTCGTAGCGCTTTCGTTCTGCCCCGTCTTTTGCTTCAAGTATCCTATTGTAATTTTCCAAACTAAATTTTGAGTCGATTGGAATAATTCGTTTATCAACAAAAACCACCGCGTCAACAATTACGCTATTCGAAAACGGATACTGCATTTTATACGAACCCGGCGGCAGTACGTTTTTGAGCACGGTCTCAAGATAATACTCGCCGAGTATCCCCCTCTGTTTCGGGTTTTTTAAAATATCCTGAAGATTTTGCAATTGACTTGAAAAATTTACCACTTGCCGGTTTGTTTCGTCGAGCTTGGTCAGCTTCTCCGTAACCTCACTGATAAGGCGGGCTGACTGCCCGGAAATCCCCTGAATCAAATCAGCTGTTTTGCCCAGCTGTTCCTGGTTTGAGCGGTGCGTTTCGCTCAGTTTTGTGTCAATCAGATGCCTCAATTCCCGATTCTGCTCTGAAAGCTGACTCAGACGCTCCAAAAGTGCCCCTGCTTTTTGGGCCTCCTCCGGATCCCCTTTTTTCCCGCGAGAAAGGTACCAAAAGATCCCTCCGAAGCCGAGTGCCAAAACCGCTAATATAAGCCAAAATTGAGTATCCATAACGTTAATTTACCAGTTATAAACCTTGACTTTTTACTCCCACGGGGGTATACTGGGTGAAGGTCACGGTTAGTATTCCGTGGTTTTTAATTGAAGCTAATTCAGGGGTACCGGATCCCGCTGGGGGGCGGGAAGACGACTGCCTCTACTCATATTAGCGCATATCTTACGGCATTCATACTTGCGATCTCGCTCTTAACACATGGAGAAGCAAAAGAAGCCACAGGGAGTGATACGCTTGAATACAGCCATCCGGTTCCGCTGGTAGTTGCGACCCGAGGCCCGAAACCAGCCGATATCCGGGGGTACGCGGAATACGCTGCAGAAAACGCCGGACTCGCGCCAAGCACCATCCGGGATCTTATCCGGTGCGAATCAGAATGGAAACTGGACGCCAAAGGCGACAACGGTGCCTCGCACGGAATTCTCCAATTCAAAGTCCCGACATTCGAGCTATACACAAAAAAGTACGAACTCGACGGCTACGACATTGAAAACCCATTCCATCAAATTGACCTTGCGGCGCTCATGATCAAAGACGGCTATATATACCACTGGAAGAACTGCGGCAGAAAACTCGGACTCATAAAATAGTACATCACGAAAGATTATTTAAGAAAAAGCGACTCAACCTCGCTTTTTCTTTTTTTCGATATACTATACCCACCCAAGCCGCCCTCCGAGCCGCGCTACCACGCTTCGATCGAGACGATCTATGACCTCGGGGAATCTTTCAAGTTCATCCGCAAGAATGGATTTTATTTTTTTCACTTCTTCTTCATCCACGCCTTCCGCCCGTGCGGTGAGATACGGCGATGTGTTTGAGGCACGGATAAGCCCCCATCCAGTGGGACTTATGGTAAAACGGATACCATCAACTGCAATCGATGGATACTGGCGTGATAATGATTCACTGATCCTTTTTACTACCTCAAATTTCTTTTCATCAGCGCAAGGAAGTTTAAATTCTGGTGTTGCAACCCGTTTTGGAAATGCATTCATCAATGCAGAAAGTGCTCCTTCTCGGGCTATAATTTCGAGCATCCGAGACGCTGCCCATAATCCATCATCAATACGAAAATAGTCCTCAACAAAGAAGAAATGACCCGATTTCTCTCCTCCAAAAATAATCTCTGGATCTTTCCGAAGTGTATCTTTAATCGGCGCGTGTCCAGTACGATGCATAAGAGAAATGCCACCAAACTGCGGTACAAGCTCGCTTAATAACAAGCTTGATTTAATATCAAAAAGAATTTTCTTTCCCGGGTTTCGGGAAAGCACATCTTTTGCAAAAAGAAGCGTTATGAGATCTGCTTCCCAAAACACACCTGTCTCATCTACAAATCCGACGCGATCACCGTCTGCATCAAACGCAATACCAACATCTGCGTGCTCTTTTACCACCAGCTCCCTTAGCTCATCAAGAAATTGGCTTTGCTCGGGATCTGGAATATGATTTGGAAATGTTGCATCAGGCGCGGTGTAGAGCTCGATTACATCACATCCGAGTTTGCGGAGAATTTGAGGAGCAAATATCCCCGCGCTTCCGTTTCCACAATCAACTACCACCTTCAATTTTTTTGAAAGTGTTATGTGAGTCGTGAGATACGCGAGATACACCGGGAATGCCTCAAGGAATTCTCTCGTGCCTCGCCTCGTCGAATCTGGGATACGATCTCCAATTATCATTTGCTTCATTTCTTGGAGCTCTTCGCCAAAAAGGGGCTGTACCCCTCTTTTCATCAGTTTAAATCCATTGTAAAAGTACACATTGTGGCTGCCAGTAATGTTTACCCCTCCGTCGTACCCGCCATGCGCAACCGTAAAATAGACAAGTGGGGTGAGCGCAACATCAATATCAGCAACATCGCAGCCGGAGGAAAGAATGCCTTCAATAAAAAGCTCTTTGATCCGCTCGGCACTCGGGCGAATTTCATAGCCAACGATCACTTTCTTACCACTTTCTTTTTGAATAAATGTGCCGTATGCTTTTCCGATCGCCTGTACAACCTCATCAGGAAGCGTAACACCGGGAAATGAGCCATACCATTTTTCGTACTCGGCAACCGCCTTTTCACTAAAGCCAGTATCAATAACTCCCCGAATATCGTATTCTCGAAATACAGCTGGATTCACGTTCATATATAGCGAAACGAAAACTAATACTTAAAAGTATACACAAACTATGAGTTTAAAAATAGGGATAGTGGGACTTCCCAATGTCGGGAAATCCACGCTTTTCAAGGCGCTCACGAAACAGCCGGTTGAAATCGCAAACTATCCGTTTGCGACCATTGATCCGAATATCGGGGTCGTCGCCGTTCCCGACGAACGTCTTGGGCGCCTTGCGGAAATGTCAAAATCCAAAAAAATCGTCCCGGCGGCGATTGAATTTGTCGATATTGCGGGTCTTGTCAAAGGCGCCTCAGAAGGAGCCGGCCTTGGAAATAAATTTCTTACCAACATCCGAGAGGTTGACGCGATTCTAGAAGTAGTTCGGGTATTCGAAGGCGGAGATATTATTCATGTTTCAGGTGCAACAGATCCGGTTGCCGACATTGATATAATCGAATACGAACTTGTCATGAAAGACATGGAGACAGTTTCGAAACGCCTTGAGTCAGTTGAGCGCGACGTGCGCGCAGGGAAAAAGGAAGCAATCGCAGAAAAAGCAGTACTTGATGCTTTGAAAAATGCTTTTGACGTCGTAACACCCGCGCGGAATATCCGACCATCCGCTAAAAAAGCCGCAGAAGAGTTTGACGGAGTCGCAAGCGGGCTCGCGCTTCTTACCGCAAAGCCACTTATGTGTATCCTCAATGCGTCTGAAGAAATGATGCAGGCGGCTTGGATGCCATCTGACGCGCTTGCCAATAAAATCGGCTCTACTCCCTATGCGGTTATAAGCGCAAAAATTGAATCAGAACTTGCAGATCTTGACGAGTATGAACAAGGGGAATTTTTGCGCGAACTTGGCATGCACGAAAGCGGGCTTACAAAACTTATCCACCTTGCGTACGAGACACTCGGCCTTATCACGTTTTTTACGACCGGAGAGGACGAAACGCGCGCGTGGACCATTCCCGCGGGATCAAGCGCTCCGCGGGCGGGCCGCGCAATTCACTCGGATTTTGAAGAGAAATTCATCCGTGCGGACGTCATAGAATGGAATAAGCTCCTCGAGGTAGGATCATGGGCGCGCGCCCGCGAACTTGGAGTACTCCGCACCGAAGGAAAAGAATATATTGTAAAAGACGGGGATGTGATTGAATTTAAAATTTAGATCCAGTCGCGGACGTACGACTGCGCGCCCTGTGATCGAGCAAAAAAGGCCGTTAGGCCTTATGAGGATTTTTGAAGATCGCTTCGGCGAGCGTAATAGCGCTTCCGAGCATAAAGAGCACATCGCCTGGACTTATACGGATCACTACGTCAAAGAGCAAACCCGGAATCCAGTCACCGAGAAAATTAAGCGATGTCGCGTAGGACATTAGAGTGTATCGGCCCTCCACGAAAGTACCTTTAGAAACAAGCGCTGGTATGTCGAATTCATTCGCGAAGAGAGCAAGAGAATTGCCAGCACTCCCAAGGAAAGAGAGTGGCATGCCAACGCCGCTATTTGCCGCATTTCCCACGACGAAAATTCCCAGAATCATCAGTGTTGTAGCGTGGCTCACGTATGGATCAAGCCAAACGCCCCACAGCGGAATCGCGAGAACCAAGAAAACCGAAAGAAGGAAAACGACAAGCATAACAGACGCCAACCGTTTGGCGCGATGCCATAGGAAGCATGCAATAAAGAGCAGTGTCAAAGGACCAACAATGGCGGTATAACGAATCACCAGAAGCGTGAATCCTCTATCCCATTCTCCCATCTGGACGCCTCCTTGCTCGTTTCTCATGTTGTACATGAAAGCGAGTATACGAACAACCCCCCTTGATTTTTTTAATGAATTTGCTACACTAAACAAATATGGAGAGAAATCCGAAAAAATACGAAATTGCCTATATTCTTCACTCCTCGACCGCAGAAAAGGCAGTTGCGGAGCAGGCCCAGAAGATTGCCGCCCTCATCGAGGCAGAAAAAGGCATAATTTCCCATTCCGATGCTCCACAAAAACGGCGCCTTGCATACCCAATCGGAAAAGAAGATCACGGATACTTTGGGTGGATAAAATTTACCGCGCTTCCAGACGCAATCGCGGCAATCGAGAAAAAACTGAAAACCGCGACGTCGCTTTTGCGCCACCTCGTCGTGGAAGATACAATTCCATTACAGCAGTTTCCACGAATGCCGCGACCGGCGTCAGCACCGATCGCCGCAGTCCCGCCCAAACGCGAGCAAGAAGCGGACGAACGCCTTGACCTTGAAGCATTGGATAAAAAATTGGAGGAGATACTTGGGAAATAAATCCTACTATCACTGTTTTGTTTAGAATTTAGATATTAGGATTTAGAGTTTTAAAAAAATATGAATCTCAACAAAGCATTTATCATGGGGAACCTTACCCGCGACCCGGAACTTCGCCAAACGCCGTCGGGACAAGCCGTGTGCTCGTTTGGGGTTGCGACAAACCGTTTCTATACCGACAAAACCGGACAAAAACAAAAACAAGCCGAGTTCCACAATGTTGTCGCGTGGGGGAAACAGGCGGAAATCGTAAACCAGTATCTAAAAAAAGGAAGTTTGATCTTTGTCGAGGGCCGCATTCAGACGCGAAACTGGCAGGATCCGCAAGGAGCAAAGCACTACCGGACCGAGGTTATTGCAGAGCGCGTTCAACTGGGACCCCGGTTTGGCGGAAGCGCGGCGCCAATGCAAGAATCTGCACCCCGCGCGGAAGCGCAAAAAGAAGACGAGACCCCCATTATCGAGCTTCCCACCGAAGAAGACGAAATCGACGTTAAAGAAATCCCGTTTTAACCCATGCGATCTGAAAATACCAAAAAGCAGTGCTATTTTTGCACGACAAACCGCCCAATCGACTATAAAGACGCTGATACCTTAAAGCGCTTCATAAGCGCGGGATCAAAAATCTACTCGCGCCGGAAATCCTTTCTCTGCGCCTACCACCAGCGCGAACTCGCCGGTGCAATCAAGCGCGCGCGCTACTTGTCGCTCGTGCCATATACTTC
>Ga0209518_1003387_pt1 | contig 13705 bp, 12 predicted proteins | sample RifGroB1_FD_183993 | JGI IMG/M metagenome (GOLD analysis project Ga0209518, IMG submission 183993) | Groundwater microbial communities from Rifle, Colorado, USA - Groundwater B1 (SPAdes) (version 2) | ecosystem: Environmental > Aquatic > Deep subsurface > Groundwater | place: Rifle, Colorado... | reverse complement strand
CCGGCTGAAGATTGGTCCGGTTGTTGACTTGATGGGGGTTGGGATTGCAAAAAACCGGCATTTGCCGCTTTCGGAGTCGCGGTTGCGGTAATCCAACCGGAAGAGGTTCGCTGAGCAGTTTCTTTGGTTGTATTGTCGCCGATAATATCTCCTCCGCCGATTTTCCAATTATCGTTTCCGTCAACGGCATCAACTTGATTATTTGTTATGTCTTTCAGCGCAAGTGTTGCTCCGCTGTTTGAAAGGCCTGCGCCAAATGATGTCGCGAGATCGGCCGTGATATTATCAAAAGCATGATAACCGCTTCTTTCAATAAAATAAAAACTATTTGCCGGAATAGTATTTTCAAGAGAAATATCTTTTTTCCCGACTATACTTAATATCCACCCTGTCAAATCAACTATATCATTACCATTGTTATAAAGTTCAATCCATTCGTAATATCGCCATTGGCCAGAATCAACGCTATCAACTTTGCTTCCCATCCAGGCAATTTCATTGATAACAACATTGGCAAAGGCCAAAGATGGCAACAATATCAACCCCAAAAACAAAAACCCCGACTTTTTCATTAAAGTCAGATTAGCAAACGGAATACCGGAGGTCAAATTCTTTCTCTCAAAATTTTTCCTTCAGCCATTACCAAAATAGAAACGCCCCCAAAGCCTAAAACTTAATGCTGTCGCCGGGATGGAGGATTTTTTTATCGTTGTTGACTTCGTTCTCGCTCTGAATTTCTTGCGTAGTTTTTTCCGCTTTTTCTTCCGCCTCTTGAGCGGCCTCTCTTGCCGGTTCTTCCGGCGCCTGGTTCAAAGCCTCTCCAAGAACTTTTCTTAAATTTTCCAAATCCGGAGAGGGTTTTAATTTTTTCGCGATTGCCGGAGAATTTTTTTTAAGATTTTCAAGCGACAGCCTTTCGTTGGCAACGCCCTTTCTCACAATTTCGCCTTCGTCAAAAGACGGCGCGCCTCTTGAAAGCGGTTTCGGCCTAAAGGATGACGCTTTTTCCTGAAAAGAAGCCGGGGGAGGATTCTCCTTGTTAAGATATTTTTCTTTGCATTCTCTGCAATAAACAGGCCTTTTCCCGTCGGGTTTGAAAGGAACCTGGGTTTTTGTTCCGCATCCGGAACAAATTACCTCAAACAAGTCTGGTTTACTTGCGGAATCTGCCGGCTTGGCGTATTGACGCGGAAATTCTTTTTCAAATTGAACGGCATTGGTTCTTGTTTCTTCGGCCGCAATTTTAATAACCGGAGCGTGCCACTCGCTGATTTTTCTTTCAACTTCTTTTTTTGAAAAGGCGTATTTTCCGCGAGAAAATTCAATAATTTCTTCTTTGTACGATTTCTCCGGCATAGGAATCGGCGGAAGCGTCATTGCCGAAAAAGGCCGGGAGGCGACGCCGTTAATCATCAATTTAAGATAAATATTGGCAAATCCTAAATTGACGATATCTTGAATCGTAAAATCAGGAGCGAATTCTTTTTCTAAAATTTCGGCGTCGTAGGCGCCAACCCTGAAAGCTATCATTGTTCCGACGTTTCCGAAAACAGCGTCGCGGACGCTTTCGTCCATTTGGGTAATATACTGGTGGGCTAAGATAAGATCTAATTTATATTTTCGGGCTTCGGAAAGAATGTCTTTAAAAGATTCTGTGGCGAAGTTTTGGAATTCGTCCACATAAAGATAAAAATTCTGCCTCTTTTTTTCGGGAACATCCACGCGACTCATAGCGGCAAGGTAAAGCTTGGTGATCAGCATGGCGCCGATAAGACGGGAATTATCTTCTCCTATCCTGCCTTTTGAAAGATTCATAACCAGAATTTTTTTCTCGTCCATAATTTTGCGCATATCAAAGCTGGACTTTGATTGCCCGATGATATTGCGAATCAAAGGATTGGAGATAAATTGCCCTACTTTATTTTGAATCGCTGCGCCCGCCTCGGTCATAAAACGATCGGTATATCGGGCAAATTCTTGCTCCCAAAAAGCTCTTACCACGGCATCAGTAAGCTTTGAAACAACTTCTTTGCGATAATCTTTGTCGGAAAGCATGCGATTAATGCCTAAAATAGTTGAATCTGGATACTCTAAAAGAGCCAGGATGCAGTTGTTCAAAATATATTCCATTCTCGGAGACCAAACATCGGGCCAGATTTTTTTGAAAACTCCCATCAATCCCGACGCCACCAAATGCCGCTGCTCAACGCCGACATCTTCCATCACGTTAAATGCCATGGGCCAATCCGTATCATGGGGGCAAAAATAAACCACCTCTTTAACGCGCTTCTCGGGTATAAAACTAAGTATTTTTTCGGCGAATTGGCCATGCGGATCAACTATGCCAACGCCCTCTCCTTTTTGAATATCCTGAATTGCCATATTTTCAAGAACGGTGGACTTCCCCATGCCGGTCTTACCGATAATATATACGTGCTTTGAACGATCGTCTTGTTTAATGCCAAAACTTCTCCGCTCGTTGCGAAAATTAGTCTGAGCAAAATAGACAATGCCATTGTCGCCATTGGCATTGCCGTTTTGGACTTCTTCTGGGCTGATTAAATCATTGGGAATTTCGCCGTTGATATTATTGTTTTTTATTTCCGCCATATTTTAACTGCGTTGCGCTTTCAGTATTCTACCTTCTGATTGATTAAATTGGCAAATCAATCGGCGGTCCTCCCCGCTTTGCTTCAATTCTGCCTAAAGTGGGAGTTTCCGCCACCCTGCCCGGAAAATGGAAAATTGTCGCCAGCCCTTCCGTATTTAAAACAAAAGGCTTGCGGCGATAAGGTATGTAAAAATAAGAGCGCTGCTGATAAGCGCTAAGCATTCTTTTTTTTCTTCTTGTTTCGCGGGTTTTTTTAAAAAAATAATCAACGCCGGTTGTTGTGCCCGGCTTAAAACCGTTCATATCTTGAGTGCTGTATTGTTTCATCGCTCCGGTTAAAAAAACCGGACGCATGGCATTGTAAGCTTCGCTTCTTGCAAGATACAACGCCCTAATGCCGGTTTCATACCCAAGCCTGGAAATATTCCGCTCAATGGCGATCAAAACATCCCTTTGACCCGGAGATAAAATTGGTTTGGAAAAATCTTCCGCCGCTTCTCCAGACGCTCTTTTTTTTTGCTGAAGTTCGTCAATAATCGGCTGGGCTTTTTCTCTCCAATCTTTATCCGCGGCTCTAATCAAAATTTGAAACCAAATCTGCTCCCCTTCTTTCAGCGAACCCAGCGATTCCAAAAAGGAAGTGAGAGGATCTGTTTTTTCCTCTTCTTTTGTTTTGCCGGCCTCAAGACCAAATTCGGGATAAGTTCTAATCGGATAAGCTTCTTCTCTAATCAGAGTGAATTCCACTCCCCACATCTTCCAGCTGTCTAAATCTTCCGGCGATATTATTTTTGAATAATCTTCAATCTCTGAAATTTCCGCTCCGGGATACTGGGCGTAAATCTGCGCTTCAACAAAATCCCTGAAAGGAGCTTGAATATATATCAAAAAATGAATCTGGCCTCCGATTGAAACAACTTCCAGGCTATACCACATTCTTAAAAATCCTTTCCAAAAGCGGTCAAGCATATTCCCGCTTCTTGTGTTATGAAACGCGTTTAAAATCAACTCCATCGCCTTCGGGCTTTTCATGATTTCCCTTGGAATTTTTATTTCCAATAATGTCCATGAAAGGCCGTGAATAAACGAAAGCCGAATATAATTAAGCCAGCTTTGCCAAAACAAATAAGCCGCCAATGCCGGCGCCCAAATAAACCAACCCTTTAAAAAATATCCGAAAACGAATTTAATTGACGGCTGATTGAAAAAACCCTTGATAAGGTGCCAGAGCGTGCTCATTTTTTATTCAATTTAATCTTAGCAATCTTTATTCTACAGCCTAATTCAGCGCAATGTAAGCGCCGTCGGCATTTTTTTTGAAATGTTTGCCGTTTTGCAGATTTATTAAAATCGTATTCTCTTTGACATAACGTTCCTTCATGACGGTTTTGATGATATCCTCTTTTGACATTGGACCAAAAGAAATAAGAATTTTTTTAATGACGTCTCTGACAATTCCTGATTCATACCCCCATTCCTTCAACGCATAAAGACCTCTCCCGACTAAAACAAACCTCTCGTCTTTTATAAGTTCGTTGTGGACGGTCTGAGTATTCACATTCCGAAAAAATACTTCCGAAATCGCTTTAGCGGTTTCGGAAAAATGCATTGGGGAGCCATGCCGCCTCATCGCCAAAAAGGCCAGGTCGCGCATTCCTCTTGGCCGAATGTTTGGAGAAGAAACGGGACCCCACTCTCCCAAGGGATTTGAATCAATAAGCCGCGATATTTTCACAAGAAACTGAAAAATATTTTTGCCGGCGCTTTGGCCAACCGCGCTTTTAACATATTCAAAAAAGCGGGATAAAATTTCTTTTTCCGGAAGCAAACTTTCATCCAAAAGCTCCCTATGGAGACGCCTTAAAGATTCGTGAATTATTTCGGCTCTGCCTGAATCTATTGTCCAGCGATGATGAAATTCTTTGTCTTCTTTCAGGTGGCTGAAATCATCTCCTAAAACAAGAAGGAAGCGGATATGGTGCCTTGTCGGACTTTGACCGGCTATAGAATTTAAAAATTCTTTCTCTTGGACAATGCCGCCGAGCATATCAATTTTATTTTTTAGTTCATTAAAAACATCGTCCAACTTTGAAAAATTTTCACTTTTTTTCAACCGACGCATGGAATCCTCTTCAATCTGCCTGACTCTTTCGCGGGTAATATTGTAATCCCGGCCGATAGATTCAAGCGTTTTCGGAGGCACGGCTCCCAGACCAAAGCGCCGTTCAATTATGTCGCGTGGTTTCTTATCAAGGAACGAAAGAATCTCCCGCGTTGCTTGTTTTGGTTGAAAATTAAGCTTTAATTGGCCCAACATATATTTTATTAAATTCTATTAATATATCTTACTCTACTACATTAATAAAAATACGTCAATACTATCATCATGTCAAAACGATATTGATAAGCCTGTTTGGTATGAAAATTATTTTAGCGGGAATTTTGCCGCCGAGATGCGCCTTGATTCTTTCCTGCGACAAGGCGATTTCTCTCGCTTTTTCTTCGGCGATGCCAATCGGCGCCAAAACCGTGGCGCGAACTTTGCCGTTTATTTGAATCACCAATTCAAAATCCTCTTCTTGCGTTTTAGACATGTCGTATTGCGGCCACGCCTCAAGATGAACGGATTTATAGCCCTCGGGCGGCTGTCCGGATTCTCTTTGCGAATGACTGACCCCAGATTTTTTGTTAACAAAAAATCTGGACCATAGTTCTTCGCTGAGATGGGGCGCGAAGGGCGCCAAAAGCTTAAGAAGCGTTTTGTAAATTTCAACGTCAATCGCCGATTCTTTTTCCAATTCACCCGTCAAGATCATCAACTGGGAAACCGCCGTATTGAATTTCATATTATCAAGATCTTCGGAAATCTTTTTAATGCTCTTGTGAAGTACGACTTCGCATTCGCGGCACTTTTCCATGTTTTCATTATTATTTTTTCCGCCAGGGGTAAATACGCTCGCCTCGCTATCGCTATGGCGAAGCGGGCCTTTGGCGGAAATTTTTTTCTGCAATTTCCATATCCGATTCAAAAACCTGTAAACTCCGACTACGCCTTGATCGCTCCAACTAATGGCCTGGTCAAACGGCCCCATAAACATTTCGTACATTCTTAAGGCGTCGGCGCCGAAATTTTTTACGATGTCGTCGGGATTAATCACGTTGCCGAAACTCTTTGACATTTTTCTGCCATCTTGGGCTAAAACCATGCCGTGCGATCTCCTTGCATAATAAGGTTCTGCTGTCGGCACCATCTCTATATCGTATAAAAACTTGTGCCAAAAACGGGAATAAAGAAGATGAAGCGTCGTATGCTCCATTCCGCCATTGTACAAATCGACAGGCAGCCAATATTTAATCTTTTTTTTGTCCCATTCATATTTTTGCGGGTTCATAATATACGCAAGATAGTACCACGAAGAACCGGCCCAATTCGGCATTGTGTCAGTTTCTCTTTTTGCCGGACCTCTGCATTTCGGACACCTCACATTCACCCATTTTTCTATAGCCGCGAGAGGAGATTCTCCCGTTTTAGTGGGTTTATATTTTTTCACATAAGGCAATTTTACCGGCAAATCTTTTTCTGCCACCGGAACCGCTCCGCATTTCTCACAATGAATAATGGGGATTGGTTCTCCCCAATAATGTTGTCTTGAAAAAATCCAATCGCGAAGTTTATATTGAACCGTCTGTTTTCCCTTTTTTTCGCGCCTAAGCCGGGCGGTAATTTTTTTTATGGCTTCTTCGGATTTTAACCCGTTAAATTGCCCTGAATTCACCAAAATACCGTAATCAACATAGGCTTCTTTCGCGATATTTCCCCCTGAAACAACTTCTCTCGCTTCTAATCCGAATTTTTTGGCGAACTGATAATCGCGTTTGTCATGGGCCGGCACCATCATCACCGCTCCTCCGCCATAAGCCGCAATAACATAATCGCCTATCCATATCGGAATTTTTTCGTTGTTGACGGGATTTACGCAATAGGAGCCCGTAAAAACACCCGTCTTGTCTTTCTCTGTTTGGGTTCTTTCCTGCTCGCTTTTCTTTTTCGCCGCCGAGATATATTTCTCTACCATTTTTTTGTTTTCTTCTGTCGTTAATTTTCCCGATAACGGATGCTCGGGTGAAATTACCAAAGCCGTAACTCCGAATAAAGTGTCTATCCGCGTCGTAAAAACGGAGATTTTTTTATTTGAACCTGTAATTTTAAAATCAACCTCCGCGCCGCGGGATCGGCCTATCCAGTTTATCTGCTGGGTTTTAATTTTTTCCTGATAATCAACCTTGCTCAAGTCGTCAATTAAGCGATCGGCATATTTTGTGATTTTAAGAAGCCATTGCTTTATGTTTCTTTTTTCCGTTTCTGCTCCGCATCTCTCGCATCTTCCGCCGATGACTTCTTCGTTCGCCAAGCCTATTTTGCATTCGGGACACCAATTAATCGGCATCTCCTGCCGATACGCCAACCCGTGTTTGAAAAATTGAAGAAAAATCCACTGAGTCCATTTGTAATATTTGGTGTCGGTGGTATTGATTTCCCTGGACCAGTCAAAAGAAAGGCCCAGCGATTTTAACTGCTTTTTAAAAATCGCTATGTTTTTACTTGTGACAACGGACGGATGAATTCCCTTTTTGATGGCGTAATTCTCCGTGGGCAAACCAAAAGCATCCCAGCCAATCGGGTATAAAACATTATACCCTTCCATTCTTTTTTTCCGGCTTAGGGCGTCTAAGGCCGAATAGCTTCTGACATGGCCGACGTGCAAGCCATCTCCCGAGGGATACGGAAATTCAATCAGAATATATTTTTTGGGCCTTTTATCAAAATTATTCGCTCGGTAAAATTTTTTCCCCTCCCAAAAAATTTGCCACTTGCATTCTATTCTTTTGAAATTATATTTTGGCATACTCGTTTGACTTTATCCAAATTCTAAAACAAAAAAGCCGTTTCTTCAAGAAACGACCGGTGATTTTTTCCGCAAACACGACAAGCGAAAACCCCGGCCATGCCCGGATTTTCGTTTATTAATTATTAATAATCGACCCCTCGTTTTTTACATTTACTCTATATTATTTCAACTAAAGACAATCTGGAAAGGTTTCTAACCAAGCGCCAAGCCAAAATCATGGAAATCCCAAAAGAAAGGCCGACAATAGCGGCCGGCAGAAGAGGAGCGCCATAAAGCGCCGAGCCGATGAAGGAGAAAACGCCGCCGGAATGGAAAGAAACGACGAAATTCTCGGCAATTTTAGCCACGAAAAATTCTCTTGCCGTAAGCCATAAGGTTAAGCCGAACGATAAAGGCATTCCCAATAATACCGGCCCCGCCTCCCTTAAAAACCAAATGGCGTAAACCCGCCTCATTATCCTTTTTGTTAAATTAATGTTGTTTATCATGTTTATCATGTTTTCCCGTCACATATAACTTAAAATCTCCTTAAAAAGTTTTCGCGCCCGAAATAGTTTCATTTTTATGGCTCCGATGGACATTCCATTTTCGGAAGAAATTTCAGCATAAGGCTTGTCTTCCAAATAATGTTGTCTCAAAATAGCGCTCAATTCTTCGGGCATCCTGGAAAATGCGCTTTCTATAAGATCCTGTTCTTTTCGTCTCTTAAAATCCGCGTCATGATGCTTGTCTTCAACCGATAAAAGCGCGTCGTTATACTCGGCGTCGCCAACCGTCTTTTTCGCTTTGCGGTAGCGCGTCAGAGCGGTGTTGACAAGAATCTTATAAGCCCAGCTTTTGAATTCAACGCCTTCCTGCTTTTTGAATTTTTTAGCGTTGAAATAAATTTTCACAAAGGCGTCTTGAGCCGCATCTTCGGCCTCTTCTTTATTGTTTAAAATCCGGAAGGCCGTGCGCCAAAAACCGTCTTGATATTTTTGAACAAGATTTTCAAATAAGCGAGGATTTTCCAAAGATTGGATCAAAACTTCCTCGTCTTTTTCGTTTTTTGATTTGTCTGACGCGTATTCTTCCATTTTGCTTGTCTCTTATTATTTATCGCTTTTTTCCACTCTTTCAACGTATGCCCTTTCCCTGGTATTAACGCGGACAACATCTCCCTCATTAACGAAAAACGGAACGTTAAGAGCGGCGCCGGTTTCAAGTTTCACCTGTTTAAAACCGCCCGAAGCCGTATCTCCTTTAAAGCTCGGCGGCGCTTCCTTCACTTTCAAATCAACTTTTATCGGCAAATCTATGTTAATGATTTTTTCGCCTTGGTTGGAAAAAACAAGAGCGTCAATAATTAAATTCGGCTTCATCAAGTCGGCCGAGTCGCCGATAATGTCTTGGCTCAATTTAAACCGGACAGCCGGCTTGTTTTCCTCGCAAAACCAAAACTCCTGCCTATTTTCATACAAAAATTTAACTTTTTTCTTGGAAATATCCGCTTTTTCAATCTCCTCTTGGGGATGGAAAGTTTTAGAAATCACCTTGCCGCTAATCAAGTCTCTGATTTTGGTTTGGGCCGCCGGCTTTCTCTGCTGCATTCTTAAAAAATTAAACTCTAAAACCACATAGGGTTTCCCGCCTAAAACAATGAAAGTCCCCGGTTTTAATTCGTTATACCTAAGCATAAAATCAGATTGTTAAAATTTTGACACAAAATCAGATAAATTTCAATAAAAAAAGCGCGGCGTTGCCTTATTTTTGAAAAATGGTATATTAATATCGGCAAGCCCGGCGATAGCTCTGCCTTTACATATAAAGGCGGGGAGGAAAGTCCGGACACTTCCGAATGCATAAAATTTATGTGTTCGGTAAAAAAGTACAGGCTAACAGCCTGCGTCAGTTTTGTTCACCATAGGTGATTACAAAACTGAGCGTCCCGCCGAAGGCGGGACCCCGCCGTCGCTCTCCGAGCTATGGCGGGGTGCTCAATTTTGCACCACCTCCGGTGGGCAAAATTGGCAGAGGTGCGAACAGCGACGTTTTGAACCGAAAGGTTCAAAAGAGCCCTATCCCAAGCTAGTTGGCTCAACTCCGCCATAGGGATAAAAAGCGGAAGTGAAACGGCTAAATCCTTACTGGGTGCAAGGCCGTACCCCGCCAAGGCGGGGGGTGCCGCTTGAGCCCCGCAGTAATGCGGGGCCCAGATAAATTATCGTCCCAATGCTGTTTACGAGTATTCGAGTAACTACAGCATTACGGACCCCGCCATCGGCGGGGTTCTCAATGTGCTAGTCTCGCTTCGCTCTAAGCACATTGGAACAGAATCCGGCTTATGACTTGCCAACCCGCCCCCGCTTAGCGGGGGCGGGTTTTTTGTTTTGGTGTTTGTTGAAACCTAATTATTGACGCACTTTTGGCTTTTCGGGATGTATGCGTATAGCAAAAATACCACCTTTCATAATTCTTTCTTCCCAATCATCAGCGATTCCATAGTAAATCCCAATACCTTCTGCCAATGACTTTGCCCACGGAAGGCATTTTTTAAGGCTTTCTTTCTGGAGATAATCCCTAACGCTCTTGTAATGCTTAACACCATCAACAACTGTGACTGTTTTTTTCTTGCTTCCTAAATCAGAAAAAATAATCTTGTCGCCACGTATCATTTTCCAATAATCTCTCTTTTTTGACCACGCCCTTCCCTCAACAGATTTTTTTCCACTTGCAACGTAAGGATAGATGTGGTGATAAAGATTTAATTTCCAAATTTTCATAGATATACGTAGATACGAATGGATTAATGAGCAATTCGGCAATCTTTTTAGATTTTGGAGACGAGGGGATTTGAACCCCTAACCTTCCGGATGCAAACCGGATGCTCTGCCATTGAGCTACGTCCCCAATTTATTTCGCTCCTTGTTCAATGGAGCTACCGACCCATTTATGTCTATTCAACGCCAAATCTATAATATGTTCAAGCAGCCGGGGAAATTCAAGGCCGACGGCTTCGGCGGCTTTGGGAAAAAGCGATTCGCCGGTTAAGCCGGGTAAAGTATTGAGCTCCAATAAATAAATACCTTTTGTAGAAACAATCATATCCAGCCGCGAATATCCTCGGCAACCCAACGCCCGATGGCCCAGCCGCGCCATATTTTCAATCTCTCTTTTTACCGGCAGTTCAAAGGTCGCCGGGCAGATTTCTCCGGTTGAACCGCTGTATTTGCCTTCGTAGTCAAAAAATGGCGGCTTGCCCGCCGAAACTTTAGCGCAAGCGGGAATGATTTCAATCGCCGGCAAGGCGTAATGTTCTTCTCCTCGGAAATTATCCAAAATGCCGCAAGTCGCTTCTCTGCCTTTAATATATTCTTCCGCGAGAACCGTTGAATCCAGGGTAAAAGCTTTTTCTATTGCTGAAACAAAATCAGAAAAATCATGGACAATGCTTACGCCTATTGAGGAACCGCCTGAAGCCGGCTTGATAACCCAGGGAGGGCTGATGTTCCGGAAAACGCCTAAAGCCGCTTCGCGCATCGGTTCTTCTTTTTTAATGACAATTGTCCTGGGAATTTTCAAACCTGCTTTTCTAAAAATGTCTCGGCTTAAAACTTTGTTCATGCCCAGCGCCGAGGCCAGAGCGCCGGAGCCGGTGTAAGGAATGTTGATAGAATCAAAAATATGCTGGGCTTTTCCGTCCTCTCCGAAATACCCGTGCAAGGCGTTGAAAATCACATCAACTGAATGATTGAGTCGGCGGATATTAGAAGGTTCGCCGTCCTCAAAAATCTGGCCGTCTTTATTTAAAACAATATCTACGCCCCGATATTTTTCCGGCAAAAAATTCAAAACATTCCACCCGGTTTTAAGAGAAATTTCATGTTCAGCGGACGGACCTCCTCTTAAAACTCCTACCGTAATTTTCGCCATATATATTATAAATTATTACTTTTGCCTTATATCGGTTAATCGGGCAACAATATTGAATAATCAAATTCTGGATACCAATTTCTTCCCGGGCATTGCGCGCTTGTACCGACATTTGGATTACTAGCTTCGAATTTCTTAATTGCTATAACGGCATGATCAAATGAACAACCATTCACACCAGCGCTGTAATGATAGTAAGCATAAAAATATGCGGAGCTATTTATGGGATCAAAGGGCACTTTTGACATAAATCCTGAAGTTCGAAGTACATCAATAAAATTTCCTTCGGCGTCGCAAGTTGCTTCCCAGCCGTCCCAACAACCGCTGTGTGCTTCTTGAGGATAGACATTATTACTGTCAAGATATAACTCTAGCGCGGTACGGATTTGATTAATATCGGCAAGCCTTCGCGCGTCTCTGCTTTTTGCTCGAGCAGATTTAATTGAAGTAAAAACAATACTGGACAAAAGCCCGATTATGGCTATCACCACCAAAAGTTCAATAAGCGTAAACCCTTCGGAACGTTTAGTATTTATTTGTTTGTAAATCATTTTGAATATTATGGAGATTCAAACGGACTTGAGGGAACCTTGGGGGCTTGGCTCTCGCTACCGCCAAAAATCAAAAACAACGCAACAACAATCGCCACTGCCACAAATCCAAGCAAAACATAATTCGCCTGTTTTTCGTCCTTGATATATCCGCCGGAATACTTAATGACCCACTGAATGATTTTTGGCGTTTCGGGATAAAAAATTTGGGTAGACCGTTGCCATTCCTCATGAAATTTCGCGCCGGAATCATTATTATTTTTATTGTCTTGATTCATATTGATAAAAATGTTTCTTGCTCAGCGCCAAAATTAGGTATTCTCATTCTTACCGCGCCCGACTTCGCCTTGACTTTGCGAGCAGAAGGTATCGAACCTTCGACCTCTGTCTTACCCGCCTGCCAAAGCCGACCTGAAATTTTTGGAAATGGGCATGGGAGGGATCGAACCTCCGGCCTCATTCTTATCAGGAATGCGTTCTACCACTGAACTACATGCCCAAAAATTTCAGTTTGTTCGGCGGGCAGGTCAGGACAGCGTTCTGCCACTGAACTATGCTCGCATATCGGCTTAACTATTTTAAGAATAACAAAAACCTGCGTCAAAATCAACGCGGCGGCAAAAGACAGTCAAAAATAGCAAAATTATTCACCAATAACAAAATTATCCGCTAAAATTTCACGCGCGCGATCTTAATCATCTTAATCTCAGCGTATAATCAAAGCCATGGCTTTGATTATACGCTACTTCCAAATTCGAGCATAGAAAATAGGCCTAAAATCAATCAGTTTCCGGCTAATTTAAAATATTCTTTTAGCTCATCGTCATTCCCTAACCTTTCTGCGACTATCAATCTTAATTCATCTTCGGACAGACCAAAAAAATCTTTCAATAATTCTATTTCGTCTAGACACTCAAAAGGATGTATCCAAACGCTCTTTTGTAAACAGCAGAATCCAAGTTCCTTTAATTTTCCTCTGAATGCTTCCCGATAGTTCTTTCTTAATTGGGAAATGTCAAAAATTACTATTCTCCATTTTTTATCCCATTTTCTTGGTTTTTTAATTTTTAAATCATTTATTTGGAATATGCCGGCTTTTTCCCTGCCTTCTTTGGTAAGGCGAATATAAATTTGGTTGGCTTTTCTTTCTATTTCTAAAAATCCTTGCTTCCGAAGATTGGAAAAAGTATCGCCAACTTTCTTTTTTGGATATTTCTTCCATGTCCGATAATTTCTTAAAAAATTTATTATAAAATAAGGCGATTGAGCGGCAATGACTATTGTTCCCGATATCAACAGCCACTTCATGATATCTTTGGCTATCCCTGACCTCGGCTTTTTAAAATAGTATTTATATTTTCCCAAAATCATAGTAAAATCATAGTATTGATATGCTTTTAATCATCATTTTAATTATTTTAATCCACTTTAGCGTAAAACAATAGCCATGGCAATAATTTTACGCTATCTCTATCACTAGTACTAGAGATAGAGATAGAGATAGAGATAGAGATAGAGATAGAGATAGAGATAGAGATAGAGATAGAGATAGAGATAGAGATAGAGATAGAAAAATCTGGAATAAAATAATAAAGGTAATAAAGGGGGTTTTTGCGAGAGTTAAAAGTGGTTATCAATACTCAAAAACGCCTTAAATATAAGGCGTTTTTGATGCGCTATTATTCTTTCTTTTGTTCCGTGCCGCCCCGCCAAAGGCGGGG
>Ga0209518_1003383_pt1 | contig 13727 bp, 13 predicted proteins | sample RifGroB1_FD_183993 | JGI IMG/M metagenome (GOLD analysis project Ga0209518, IMG submission 183993) | Groundwater microbial communities from Rifle, Colorado, USA - Groundwater B1 (SPAdes) (version 2) | ecosystem: Environmental > Aquatic > Deep subsurface > Groundwater | place: Rifle, Colorado... | reverse complement strand
TCTTCTTTGTTTCGTATTCTTGTCCTGGCCGGAGACAATACTATAGAAATATAGAATATTTCGATGTTTTCATTTGATGCTCTGATTTTCGCTACAAAGTTAATGAATCCTAAAAGGACCTCTTCCGCCGTCCTGGGTTTTCTGCCCTGAATATCATTTGACCCGGCATAGAGGAATACCTTTTTTGGACGATATTGATTTACCAGCCTTTCGGTATAGAAACTGATTTCGTTGATTTTTGTCCCGGGAATTGCTCTGTTAATAACCTCTTTTGGAAAAAGGTCTTGTTCAAGTGTATCCCAAAAACGCATTATTGAACTGCCGGTAAATACAATCTCACAGGTTTGCTTTCCAAGACGATTGTCCTGCTTATGATATTGACTCACAAAAAACCGGAAAGCGAGTGGTTTGTCCTTATGGGCAGTAAGGGCGACATACGCTAACGCCGCTCCCAAAAAAACAACGATCATTAATGCTATCCACATGCAATATTTCTCCATGGTAGAATTAATATACGCTTAACCGGCAAGCCTGTCCCGCGCAACGGGTTGGCGCGGCTTGTGCATGAACGACAGAAGAAAGCAGCACAAGCCGTGACTAAAGGCGATGTCCGGTTGAAACGATTGTTCTGGGTCTTCTTCGTACTGCTATTTTTTATATAATATTTCCCAACCTTCTATATTTTTTTGTTTCTTTAAATATTCCTCGCATTTGATATAATCATCATGTGACATATATCCAGTATTCATATACTGGGTGCTTTTGTTATCAGAAATCTTGATTACCTTAATCATAATCTTGATAGGTAATATTGTAATCGAACCCTTTTTTGTTTCAAATGGAATATTCACATCAATGTCTTTTGCGGTCTGGCTTGATTCTATGTACCTTATCTTGATGCTATTTACCCGGTAACTACCCGGATCCAAATTACTTGTAATCGAATAAGGGAAATATGGATCAGCGCTTAAATATCTATATTCCGTATAAAACAATTCATATTTTGCAAAAGTAGCCGCGCTGCTATCTTTATCACGCTCAACAAATACTACTACAATAGATTTATCATGACTTTGATCGATTTTTGGAATAGTTGAACAACTGACAAATAAGCTTAGTATCAACAAGCCATTGATAATTTTCATGCATGCTCCTTTTATTCGCTAATCTACATCAAACAAACTACAGCAACAGATTATGACTTATTTTTCCACAATTGCACATTATTGGATGCTTTTTGTGCACGCAGCGTCCGCCTGACGCTTTCTATTCCATTCCTTCATTCCGTTCACCCGCCGGCTTTCCGAATCAGTATAACATGCCACGCACTTTTCCTGTCCTGAATTTCTCCTTCTTTCATATAACTTATCATATTGGAGATTTTGTCTCTCTTGGTTCATTCAAGTTTCATCCTTATCCTTCTCCTGAAAAAATCGCCGAGCTTCTTGCTGAGAACTGGCGGCCGCAAACTCCTTACTTCCACGCTCGAGGACTTGGAGCGAAAACCCCGGGCGGGCGCGCGGCGGATTATTCCGGGGATGGTTATGGGTAGCACGAAGACGTACGCGATTACGCGTGGGTACCTGTAGGGGGGGGGCTAGGCGTGGTCCTGGAGTTCAGTCTGCAATTAGTCGCTGGCGGTCCTGTTCTTAACCGGGACGATGGTGACGTGAATGATGTCGATGTCGGCGCTGACACCGCGAGATGGCTCATGGAGCCGGGCTTGGATTCGATGTTCATGCGGAAGTCCTTGTCCAGGCCGTTGGCGCGTCCCTCCGCGCGCGCCGCATGGACGCGGTCGGGCGGCCCCGCGATGCCAAAACCGCAACGGACACGCGGAACTCCGCCGCTCTGGCTTTTTCCCCCTGCATATGCGAGGGACTTCATCGCCGCCCCGCGATCCAAGCCCGCACACCTGGAAACGGCCCTTGCCTTATGGACATATAGTTTGAAATATGCGAACCATGAGTCCGCTACCGTCATCTCCACCGAGCGCCCTCGCCTAGTGCCCTCGCCGAGCGCCCTCGACGCCGCGGTGGAGGCGCTGGTCGCCGCCTTGGGAGGAGTTCGACGATGAGGGGATCATTCATCGCATTGATCGCCGTCGCAAGCGCTACGGCGTTCTGCGCATGCGCAAGCTATATGGAAACCGCGGTCGGCGCATTGCCGCCAGCGGGGGACCGGATAATCGTCAGTTCTTTCGAAGCGGGAAACGCGACGGTCCACCTCATCCGGACCCGTGAGGGAGCGGTCCTTGTGGATACGGGATGGCCGGGACACGAAAAAAAGATTCTGGAGGAAATTTCCCGTATCGGCGTGCCTTTGGAACTGATCTTCATCACGCATGCCCATATCGACCACTACGGAAACGCTGCCGCGATCCGCGCCGCGACAGGCGCTCCCATCGCGATACACGTGGCGGATGCCGACGATATGAGCAACGGCAGAACCCTGCTTCCCGAGGCCCGTAGCTGGGGCATCTTCGGCAAGGCTTTCCTTCCCATCGCTGAGAGGCTGAACCCGCCGCCGCCGACCGTTCCCGATACGCTCGTGTCCGATGGCTCGATCCTTCAGGCGGGCGGGCTTCAGATGCGGGTCCTCCACGTTCCGGGACACACGGTCGGATCTTGTTGCCTTGTCGTAGATTCCGGAACCGATGGAGCTGGCCCTCTGGTCTTCGCGGGAGACCTCGTCGCGTCAAAGCCCTACCTCATGGCCCAGCGCTACTTCGCCAGCGATTTTTCGCAGATTCCTTCCGGCATGGAAACCCTCAAAGCACTCTCGCCTTCCAAAGTCTTCCCGGGACACGGAATGCCTTTCCCCGGCGAACGCCTGGACGAACTGAGGCCACGATACGGAGTTCCGCAATGAGGAAGGCCGCCGCAGCCGTCCGGCCCTTGGCTTCAGGCCGGTGTCCATAAGATGTCTATTTGGGCGCGTCCCTCCGCTTCGCTCCGGGTCGGGCTTTCCGCTCCGACTCCTCGCCATAGCGGACCTCCGGTCCGCTACGGCTGCGGGGTCTCCGCTTCAATCCCTCGCGCGGGAGAGCCAGGTATGATATAATTCTGCATCAATGAAAGACGAATGATGAACAAACTGGAGATTTCATGGAGTATTCCTCGAAATACCGGTATACACGGCATGTAGTATATTCCATTGAAGATGCTGAGCACGGAGCGCTTGCTCATGTGATTACTGTTTACCAACCCGATCCTCTGGAATGGGATGGCTTTTTTACCAAGAGCAAGACTTGAAAATGAAATGCGTTATTTGCAAGGACGGCGAATATAAAGCCGGTATGGTTACCGTGGTTCTGATTCGTGACGAATCGACCGTGGTGATAAAAAAGGTACCCGGATATGTATGCGCGCAGTGCGTCGAGTACGAGCTGGATTCCGAAGTCCTGAAGTCCGTGCTGGCGATTGCCGAATCGGCCTTTCAAAAGCATGCCGAGGTTGAAATCGTGCGTTTTGTTGCCTAAACCGGAGATGTGTCCGGGGTTTTGCATGCAGGACGCGGTCGTCCACCAAGGGCTCACCCAGAACGACTTCCGAATAGCTTCTTCAGTATTTCCTTCATAGGTTCCTTATTCTAGCTCTGTCTCATAAATTCCAGTCAGACTAACGCTGTTCCAACCTGCGTTTTGAGTGGCGCGAGCCTTGCTTCGCAAAGGTCGTGACGCCCAAATAACTCAGGTTGAAAACTTTGTTAGGTGCCACTTTTTACTCCGTAATGCAAAACATAACTCACTCGCATTGACTTAGCATGAGAGTGAGAGCATGCAACTTTAAGTTCTTGAATTTCGTTTTCAATCTTACTAATATCTTTCTTGACAATACTTTGAACTAGTCCCTGTGAGAGAGCTATTCCTTCGAATCTCCTTGCATCACACGCTTCCACATTGTCAAAGAGTACTGAACCACAGTATGCAAAGAAACCGGAACTTCTGATGTTTTCGAGATGCTTTTCTTTGGGATACTGTGTTGATGATTCGCTTAGTTCCGGGAATTTCCTTACAACTTTTTTTGCTTTCTGAACCAGAGCATTATAGGCATTCTCTGCAACCCAGTTCCAGCAAACTGGCCATTGGCAATCAAGAATAATAAAAATTCCATCTTTCTTTAGGATTCGATCCACCTCTTTGAGCGTGGTCTTTGGCTCCATCCAGTGAAATGCCTGGGAGCATTGAACAACATCAGCAGAACTAGACTCAAGAGAAGTCTGGTAACTGGTTCCATCCAAGAAATCTAGGTCCGGATAATCCAGTCTTGCCTGATTTCGCATATCTTCGGTTGGTTCAATACCGACAACCGAGTTTGAGACGGCTTTCCAGATTATTGTTGATAAACCAGTTCCAGATCCAAGATCAACAACCCGTTCAAATCGCAATTTGTCTTGGATCCCCAATGCAATTTCCACAACCTTTTGAGGCGGTTGAGGACGAACTAGGCTATAAAGATCAGCAAATCCAGCAAAGCGCTTCTTGTCGATATTTGGCATTCAATTCTCCTAATTTCCCCTGCCCGGAAGGTCCGTCCAACGGCATAATAACCTGCAACGCGTACATGGTGCGAGTATTGCGAAAGCAAAAATCATGACATAGCGTTGTCATAGAGGTCAGACCCTCCGGGCGCGTCGCGTAGACCTACGCATTTTTCGAGAATAGGGACGATACAAAGAGGAGAAAACGGATCAGTCCGTCATTCTCGTAGAGTTCATGCATTACGCGGATCGGATTCGTGCGCAAGGAATCGCTTGAGAAAACCTGCGGCCAGGGTATCGCGATGCCGCCGGCGGCTCGCCCTGCGGCCTGCATTGCTTTCAGGAACTCGTGTGCGATCAGTCCTTGCCCGATGACGGATGGATGGACTCCGTCAAGACCGAACAAGCCTCCTGCCACTTGCTTGCCCTTCGGGTCAACGTCGTAGTATTTGGAATCAACGGGAGGATAAAGCCACTGAAATTCAGGCGGGTATTTGTAGGTCGGGCTACCGCTGTTCCGTTTCCAGGCCATATCGGTAAGGCAATCGGAAATCGGAACTATGTGATACTTCACGCGCGGGTTGTCGGCTTTCAGGTTTGCCGCTTCAGTAAGTCGAATGATGATATTGTTGAATTCGATAATAGTCTTGTCGATGAAAAGGGCGTCGGGAAAGCTCAATTTGGCGTTCATCTTGGTCGCAAGGGGTTCGGAGAGGAAAAAGTAGGTGTAGTCCTGATAGTACCGGAATTGGCGGTCTGTCCGGCCGCTGGGATCGGGAACAATTCGGGCTTCCCCGATTCCTTTGGTCAAAGGCGCTATCGTAACCAAAGGAACCGTTCCGACGAAAATGTGGCAATCCTGGCCCGCATTCTCGCCGACTGCCTCATCAACCTTCGCCATGAGGAGACTGAATTCAGCTTCGAAGTCCCGGGGATGCCAGAGATTCCAGGTTTCTCTTGTCTTCCTGTTGGCATTGATGGCTGTCGTGCCGTCCCCCGGGGTTTGTTTCACGTTGAGGCCGATTACCGTGCCGAGCGCATTGTTGGCCCCAAGCCAAAGGACAAGGTTTTCGACACCTCCATTCGCACAATGGTACGAAAGCCAGTCCAGCGGCGATTTCGTGTTGTGCGCAGGAAGTGCGTGAGGATTCAGCACACGGTAGGCATTTCTGTAAAAGGATTCTGAGGCGACCCCAACCAGATCATCTTTCTTGCTGTCCGGGTTACTGTTTACCATTTGCGTGCACAGTTCAGGGGTCACCGACCATGCATCGGCAACAGTCATCCCTTCCACCGCCACATTATGAAAGAAAGGTTGCGGTGAACTTATGGGGAGACCGAGTTTCCCTTGTCCCCTCTCAAAGTATTCTTCCCAGCCGTCCAGTACATGATTGATGTCAAACGCAGCGGCAACCCATTCCAAGCCGGCAATGTCATTCCCTCTTTTTTCCTGAAGGTATCGCAGGACTATTTCCAGATCGACTTTCAGCTTATTCGCACCCCAATCGAGGTACTGATACCCGCTGATTCCGAGAGCCTCCGCGAGCAGAGTGCTGAAGGCAGTCTCTGTCCTGGCGGCTCCACCATGGATGAAGCCTTGAGAAACACTATCGCCAATCGTAAACAACCGAATCGACATAGGTACCTCCTGAACAGATAATTAAGCTCCCGTAGGAGAACTTTTAAAAGTATCAAGATCACATGTATTCGAGCCATTCCTTGGCACGGGAGCCATTCTACCTACAGCAACTCAGCGAGTGGCTAATATCTCATTCAACCCCTCAATAACCTGAGCCACGATTTCCTCGGTTGCTTGCCCAATCTTGCCGGTAATCCGATCTACTGACAATGTTCTGATTTGGCTGATTTTCACCCATAATTGTTTTGGCATCTCGGTTTTTCCAAGCGAAAGGGTCAGGGGGAAACCCGCCTTGGGCTTCTGGCTGGTCAGGGCGACCGCTATCACGGTCCCGGACTTAGCATTAAAGACGTCCGAACTCAGAATCAGCACTGGCCGAATACCGGACTGCTCATGCCCGATAGTCGGGTTGAGGTCAGCCCAACGAATCTCGCCTCTCAGTATTGGGGCCATTGTGAACCTTCGATTCCCATACCTTCTTCCGCAAAAGCCTTTTCTTCGTCTGGATCGAGCTTATCCAACTCCTCGCTTAGGCGGTTTCTCTGAAGCTTCTCGATTTTTTCGTCCAGAGCTTCTTGAATAGCTCGACTCCGATTGGGATATCGCCTTTCCTGGACCAAACGATCAATTCGAGTCAAAGTATCTCTCTCAATTGTTATTGCGATCTTCGAAGCTGCCATGCTTGTGCCACCTTGGGTATGATGATATATCATACTATGCCTTTTGTCCACAGTGACACCACTGCAGGGTCAGACCCTCCGGGCGCGTCAGCCGACTTTCAAGATGGTCAGCATGGCCAGGGTGGTTTCGTAGTAGCTGTTGGGGAACTGGTCGGTGTCCCAGCCGTTGCGGGGGTCGCCGCGGTTGGCGTCCACGGAGCCGAACAGGCCCATGGCGGCGGCGGTCTCAAGCTCGTGCTGGAAGTCGTGGCCGGCCAGCTCGGCGTGGTTGGCTTCGATGTTCATGCGGAAGTCCTTGTCCAGGCCGTTGGCGCGTAGGAAGCCGGCGACCGTCTCCACGTCGAAGTCGTACTGGTGCTTGGTGGGCTCCATCGGCTTGGGCTCGATGTAGAAGGTGCCCTTGAAGCCGTTGGCGCGGCCGTAGTCGCGGGCCATGGTGAGGAAGCGGGCGAGGTGCTCCTTCTCGCGCTTCAGGTCGGTGTTCAGCAGATGCCTATTTGGGCGCGTCCCTCCGCTTCGCTCCGGGTCGGGCTTTCCGCTCCGACTCCTCGCCATTGCAGACCTCCGGTCCGCAACGGCTGCGGGGTCTCCGCTTCAATCCCTCGCGCGGGAAAGCCTGGTACGGCGCAATCATCATGCACGGACTATGCACCATTTGTACGTACAAAGTGCCATTGATTTTGGCTATTTGACACCGCTGCAGGCAGGGTCAGACCCTCCGGGCGCGTCATGTTCTATTATTAGAACGAAGATTCATCATCATCAATCTTAATGCGCTTTTCCGGAAATATTTTATTGTATAACCATTGTAGAGTTTCATCATCCCTAACTATTTCTTCCCGGCCTTTTAATATTCCCCTATAGAATTCATTAATATCATCATCAGAAATAATTCCCCATATTTGATTTGTTGATGCTGCTGCTTGGCAAATAACATTAGTTTGTTCATCAGAAAAATACGAATATGTAGATAGTCTAGCAATTATAGAATGTGCGTTTCTGAAGTTGCCAACATTAAACAACAAGGCAATTTGCCTGTTCTTTTCTTCTTCTGTCTTCAGGCTGATTGCTTTTAAGTGCTCATTAAAGAAGGCAGAGAGGCTGGTGTAGAAGAATATTTTTGATCCTTTTCTTGATGTCCATTCCTTATTAAGATATGAACATATGTTTTGTCCATTTAAAGCAGAAATAAAGTCTTTGTCTTCGCTAATGAAAAATACATCCTCTCCATTTGGAATAGCTGCAAGTAATGATTCCCAATTTACTGCATCGCCGTTTGAATTGTTTTTCCCTGGTGGATTTCCTAATGAATACCTTGTTTTCGCCGCTTCCATAATTTCTTGAGTATAATGAATCCTTCTTGCCTTAACAAATAGAGCATTAATAATGATATCCGCATGGAGTTTTTCATTATAGATGTCTTCATCGAGTTTCTTGCATAGATCTCTATGCAATGTATATACCGTTTTTAGCGTCAGTTCGAATGTTTTGTATTCTTCGTATCCCTTACATATATTGGGTGTTTTTATTTTAATATCCTTGAATTGCTTGTATGCGTCTGCAACCTTAGCATCACGATTTCTAAGCACTTCATTCACAACTTGATCCGTTACAAATAAACAGTAATCAACTTCAATTGAATCTTGCAATTTTGAGAACTCTATTAAATCATTATTTGAATAATGATATAGATCAAGCCAAATATTGGAATCGATGAACATATTCACCATAACTACCTCCAAAGTCAATTCAAATGAGCTTTACTCTATTTAGAGAACCAATTTGATGTGATCGGTACTAATATTCCTCCCATTTGCGCGCGAGCTTTAGTTCGCGTCCGTAGAACATTTGCTTAACCTGCGAACCGAAGGTGAGTAAGGTTGAAGCAGTTGTTGTACAGAAGCCCGCCACTTACTATTGAGCCGTTTGCCATGGACGGCAAAAGGCGTTTTGCCTTTATCCTTTTTCTACTATTTCAATTTCTTCTGCTGTAATATTATAGAGTTCATAAACTAAATTATTAATCTGATTTTCTAAATCACTTGTATCGAAATTGGCATCAATTGATTTTTTTTCCAATATTTTATCTATTATGAAAATGAACTTTTCTTGTGAATCAGAATATTTAATTTTAATATTTCCAACAGGCCCAGGGTAATACTCAAAACGATAATCCATAAGTTTACCATAACTTTTAAAAAAATAATCCAATAATTTAGAATTCAATAAAGCTAATAAATACTTTAATTGAAATTGATCTGCATGCCCTTTCTTGATAGTGATAATTGTTGTATCAGCACTTGAATATGATCCATTTATATCTAAGGCAAATGTATTTACAGAAGCTTTATAACGACATACAATTTTCTCCTGTTCAAATGTTTCAGGATTTCGCGCCCATTGTAAATCAAACCATCTTATTTTTCCATTTTTAACTTCACGACGTCCAGAAAGTTTATTTTTAAATACCTGTAATCTATTTAGCAAATCAGGGTAGGAATTTAAATTTTTAATACTGTTTGTATAAACTAATTTTCGTTGTTTTACTGGTCGGATAATGTATTGAAAAACATCTCCAACTTTAATAAATGTTTTAACAAACCGGTCAGGTAAGGCAATAAACTCATTTGTTTCTGTAATAAATGCTTTGTCTAAACCTGTTACAATTCCTTGTGTACAAAAAGCAATTGATTCCAAGGACACTGAATTGTTTTTTATTTTATTTATCAATGATATTTTTATTGAGTCGCCCAATAACCATTTACTGGTTGCTCTTATGTTATTGTTAAAAATAACAATATTGTCATAATGTAATATATCAACGATATTAATTCGTTTTTCATCAGTAAATTTATAACTAAAAAAACTTTGATCAGAGGGTTCATTGTTTTCAATAGAGATAATTAATGCTTTTATTCCAATGCCGTCAAATATTGTAACGTTTTTGAAATCAATGATATTTTGAATTGTTGCTTTATTTGAAAAATATTTTCTTAGTCGAACAGCAAATTCTGCTTCGAGCCAATATCTTGATGTAATAAAACAAAGCTTGCCAAAAGATTTTAATAGACTCATACCTTTAGCAAAGAAAAAATAGTAAATATCCGCTTTACCGTCAAAAATTTCATTATATGCATAGGAAAATAAAGTTTTTTCATCATGAGAATACATTTTAAAATTAAGGTATGGTGGATTTCCAATCACCACATCAAATCCAACAAAATCACCATCATCATTTAAAACCTCAGGAAACTCAAACCTCCATTCAAAAGAATGTTCAAAGATTTTGTTACTACGAATTTCTTCTATTGCTATGTCTATCGAACGGATACGTTCATCAATTTCATTTCTTCTTTTTTCACGAATTGCAAGCTCTTTTTCCGACAGTTCAAACAATTCACCTTGACCAAGAATATCTAGCTCAATCATTAGTTTCTTTTTTTCTTTAAATTCCTTGTCGTTATTTTCGACTTCTGATCTAAAATTGTTTTTAATGTTTTGGATGAGTGTTTCCAGTTCCTGCTTTTCACCTTTTGATGTTGCATTTTTATACTTTAATACAGCATCTTTATATTGCTGGACAGTGTATCGCAACTTTTTTAATTCTGGTTTTATGTCAATATTGGTGTTAAACCGACTAATTAAACTATTGCCACATTTAATGTTAATATCAATATTTGGCAATGTCTCAAGTTGTGTATAGTTGCTGTCTTCGGTGTAATAGGCACTTTTTAACAATTCTATCCATAGGCGAAGCCTGCATATTTTTACAGAATTTGGGTTAATATCGACACCAAAAAGGCAATTTTCTATTATTGTTCTTTTTTCGTTAAACAAAGTTTCTTGTATGCGTCTGCTCTCTGCACTATTAGGATTATAGCTAAAAATACTACCGTCTTCATCGGTTATTATCACTTCATCATTTTCCAAAACTATCGTATAGTCTTTTAGTCGCTTGCCTTTTTTATCTAATAAAATACCTAAATAACTTTTAACTGATAAAATTTCGTTAAGTGCTGATACTAGAAAATGTCCAGAACCTACAGCTGGGTCACAAACATGCAAGCTATTAGTTATAGAGTTGGCTTCTACTCGGTCTTCTATCTTATTATGCAAATCTACCAAATCTTTACAGTTCCACTGTTTAATTTCATTAAACTTCTGGACAACAGCTTTTTGGATGGTCTCCTTACACATATACATTGTAATGAACCCTGGAGTAAAAAATGAACCATCTTTGTATCCATTTAGTTTTTCAAATATCAAACCAAGTACTGAGGCATTTATTAAGGTTTTATTATTTTCCTGTACTTCCTCGGCACCTTCACTAGAAAAGTCATATGCATTTAAGAACTCAAAGAGATATTCAAGAGTAGAAAGTTCTCCTGTGCTTTTCTTACCTGCATTGTCTTTTAGCACACTTGCGGAATAGATTGGTAATTTAATATCGGTTAGCTGGCTAATAGGAAAGTATTTAGTTTCAATCTCTGATTTTTCAAAAAGTGAACTATTTAAATATGGCACATACGCAAAGGTTCCTTTTACATATTGATGTCTATTTTCTGGTTTAACAGCTAAAACCTTAAAAAATAGGTTATTTAATTCGTCAAAACCACTAATTTTATTTTTATTAAGAAAAGCATAATCATGATTGCCTTTTTGGTACTTGATCTGTTGTGCTTCAAGTAACTTTAAGAAAAGTATCCTATTTATCCACGTAATCACAAGTTCAAGAGAATTATCAAATAATCTATCTTCATTACTATCTTCATCCATTTGAAAAATAGTAGATTCCAATAAGGAGCCACCATTACGACTACCGTCTTTTTTTCTTTGAATCAATCTTTTGGAACCGTCTTTTACTTCTTCTAATCCAATAATATGTAGCAGTTCGCTATAAAAATTCTTATTTAGTGAATTTGAGTCATTTTCAAACGGCAACTTTAATAAATGTTCAGGCGATAATATCTTATAAAGTGCAATGAGCGAGGTATCGTCTTTTATGCTATTGTTATTCAGCACATCAAAATATTCTTGAATATTAAAAAAAACAAAGCCGATGTCATTTTTGATTTCATCTATGTATTTACTGGCTATATTGTTATAAAAGAACGATGTATCTGTCCCAGACATTCTGCCTTCTTGAAAATCAATAAATTGTCTAACAAGCTCTTTGTTGTTAGCAAAATATTTTTCAAAATGGATAGCATCAAAGATATACCATTCATTTATATTGGTTGCCACCAGGTTCTTTATATCGAGATTTTTACCTATGATACGTTCCCTCAGATAATATAAAACCAATTCTTGCATGGCTTTTTTATTTAATTCATCTTTGGCAATCATTTCAGATTTATTACTTGGCCTTTTAGCCTCAATAATTACACCAACATTGTCAGAGGCTTTTGTGCCAAGGTGTATAACAAGATCAATAGAATCTTTGGTATTAATTTCGTTTGTATCGATATAGTAAGTATCGCGTAAGAAATCTCGTATATGGTTTTTTTGGTTTTCTTCTCTTTCTATCTCATTTATCTTGCCTAGAAGTTTTTTAAGATTGGTTTTAAACAACTCGATGTCATTTCGCAGAGGCTTTTTCTTTAAGTAGGCTTTGTTCAATGCTTTTTTTGGCGTTAGGCAGTTTTTATTGTTTTCATTTGTCTGGCTCATCGTTTATTCCTACTCTTTGTCGGACTATTATTCCATTCTACAATTTCTTACAAATCTATTAAATCCCCCGTGCCACGGACGGCACGGTGCGAGTAACCAAACTGAGGGCTGGTGCGTGAAATCGCATCTGTACAACGCTGATTTATCCCGTTCCTGTTTTCCATATCATTCTCTGGATATCCGGACCAGTATAACATGCCGCGCCCATTACCTGTTCTGGTTTTCTCCATTCCTTATATAGCTTTACATATTGGAGATTTTGGTTTTCATGTTTGATTTAGGGCTTCTCCTGATCCTTTTCCTAAAATGCAGCTGAGCCTATTGACGGGAACTTGACGCCGCCCCCTATCTTCATCCGGGGCGCGAGGACGTGGAGCGGAAAGCCCGGTCGGGGTGTGCAGTGCCACAACACGCTCTGCCCTGCTTGTCCCCTTCTCGGATCTGCACGCGGAGTATCTTTCTGGAGAGGGTCCTGGATAACTCGGAAACGAACTCGTTGACAAAGCGCGAGAACTTGTAAGGGGCGGCGATTTTCTTGGTGTGGTCTGGAGCTCGGTCTTCAGCTCCTCGCTTGCGGTCCAGCCTTGGCCAGGACGATGGTGGCACGGACGCCTTAGTCGCCGGTGTAGTAACCGCCGACGTGCCGGACTTTCCCTGTAAGGGCGCTGTCCTCGGGCACGATGTCGATGTCGTACAGGGGCGTGGATTTATCTATGGTGAGCTCGGTCAGTTGGGCGGAGATGTGTTCCGTATTTAAACATGGTCCCGTTCAAACAGCGAAAGGATGAAAACGATTTCCCGCATCCCCGCCCGGGGGGTGGCGGAGAAGCCCGGAGCCGCCGGCATCCAAGCCGAAGCGGAACGCGCGCGTTCCGCACATTAGTAGTGCGCGCCCATCCCTGGGCGCGGCGGCGAGGACTTCGCAGCCAGGGGGGACCGTCGCCTCGGCCGGCAGGGTGGACTCCCACCCGGCACGGGAAGCGCGCGGCCGGTGAAGGCTTGGGGGGTGGCAGGGAAAAGCGCGGACGAACGACTCCGCAATCCATCGGCCGTAGGCCGATGGACGAGGACTTAGTGAGTTCGTGCTTTTCCCTGACAGGACCCCCTAATATCCTTCTCCCGCGCGCTTCCCGTGTCCGCGCGCGGGTGTGTCCCCCCTACCTGCCGAGCAGGTACTGGTTGATCATGTTCTCCAGCCTCTCCTGCTTGCCGCTGGTGATGCCGGCGGCGCCGTAGTCCTTGGCGAGGGCGGCGAG